>Ga0208977_1001087_pt1 | contig 14976 bp, 9 predicted proteins | sample RifOxyA2_FD_184030 | JGI IMG/M metagenome (GOLD analysis project Ga0208977, IMG submission 184030) | Groundwater microbial communities from Rifle, Colorado - Rifle Oxygen_injection A2 (SPAdes) | ecosystem: Environmental > Aquatic > Deep subsurface > Groundwater | place: Rifle, Colorado, United...
CACAAAAACAGTTATTTTCGCTTTCACCCATTGGGTACCTCCTTTTTCCGTCGGTTATTGTCTATATTATAGACGATAAAAAGGGTTTTGTCAAAATAAATATTCATTTCTATTTGGAGAATGCGGGCTTAAAATAACGGGATGGTGAATTTGCTGATAATTACTTAACTCATTATTCTCCCTGTCGGCGGCAAAAACATATTGTGCCAGGTCGTTCGTGCCTATACTCAAAAAATCAATTTTTTTAATAAAATGTTTAATTGCCAGCGCCACTGCGGGTATTTCAACCATTATGCCAATCTGGTAAGTTTTTCTTTTTATTTTCATTTCTTTAGCTATTTCTTCGATTATTTTAGTTGTTGTATCAATGTCATTAATTGTTGTTACAAAGGGAATAAGAATTTTAACTTTTCCGGTTTTACTGGCGTAAAGAATACTTGTTATCTGATTTTTTAATAAGTCTGTATTGTTTATCAGGAATCTTACTCCCCTGGTTCCCAGTTCCGGGTTGTTTTCATGAATTGAGGCCATATAGGGTAAGTTTTTGTCAGCCCCTATATCCAGCAGTCTTACGGTTATAGGTTTGTTCTTTCCGCAAATAATAAGTTTTTTGTAGAAATCTGCTTCTTCTTCAATGGAAGGTGTTTTTTCCAGAGTCATATAAAAGATTTCTGAACGAACCAACCCGATGCCTTTAGCTCCGTTTGAAAATGCTTCTTCCGCTTCTTCTAATGTGCTTACGTTTGCTTCCAGAATTATTTTTAAATTATCTTTTGTGCGGCAAGCTAAATTTTTATATCCTTTGGTTTTCAGGTTTTGCTGGTTATAAACAATGATTTTTTGTTTAATATTGTCCAGCTCGTCTTTCCCGGGATTAGTAATTATTGTTCCGGTAATTCCGTCAAGAACTACTACATCGCCATTTTTAATTAAAGTGCTTGCGCCGGAAACATTTATAATGGCCGGAATTTTTAAAGCTTTTAAAAGTATAGACACATGGGCTGTTTGATTCCCTTCATCAGTGATTATGCCCAGGACCTTTTCCTTGTCAATTGACACTATATCCGAAGGAATTAGCCTTTCTGCAATAAGAATAACAGGTTTTTCTATGTTTCTTAAAAAAATATAATTAACCTGTTCAAGATTGAGCAAATTTCTCAACAGGCGATAATATATATCCTGCACAGTTAGTAATTGATTCTGAGTGATATTACTAATTTCTGAAGCCAGAAGTTTCTCTCCCAACAGGCTTATTTCTTTTGCAATAATGTATTCGGCTGTATTTTTTTGTTCGCAGACGTTATTTTTTAAATTTTGCACAAAAGAAACGTCATCCATAATACAAATATAGACCTGAAAAATACTGCCGACATTTTTGCTTGTTTTGTTACCTGTCTTCTGGCGGTTTGCTTCTAATTGCGCTTTACTTTTGCGGATTGCCCGGTCTAATTTTTCAAGCTCAAAAGTAATTTCATGGTTTTTTAACGAATATTTATTTTTTAGCAATCCATTTATATCTATTTGCTTGAAAAGATAAGCTTCCCCTACAGCTATTTTTTTCGTAAGGGGCATACCTTGCAGTTCTAAACTAGTGAATTTATTTTCCATGTCAGCCTTGTATTACTCCTTTTAAATATTATTAAGTTTTATGTCTACAATTAAGGGAAGATGATCCGAAGATATTTTGTCCAAATCTGTTCTGGATACCTTTACAGTTACAATTTCTATCTCAGGACTTACAAAAACATGATCAATTCTTCCTATAGGATAATGCCCGAACCAGGTGGCCTGAGGATTATGATTATCAAGCTTTCTTTGGGCATCGCGAAGAACTCTATTAACATGGCGGTATAGCCTGGAGCCGGGCAATGAATTAAAATCACCGCATAAAATGACCGGTGAGACACATTGCGGATGGCCTATCCATTCAGACCCCAGTAAATCTTTTATTTGACGGCCTCTTTCCCAGGGAAAAATCCCCAGGTGAGTATTAACGAAATTGATTTTTGTACCTGCTATGTTTATGGTTGACCATATAGCCCCGCGTTGTTCTGCTTTTGGATTTTGAAAGCCTCCGGCTAAACGCCCTGAACGAATTAATTCCATGGGATAACGGCTTAGCACGGCATTGCCATAACGTTCTTCCTGTATTTGAAATGAAGGATGAAAGTGATAAATCATTTTTAATTGTTCTGCAATAATCTGCGGCTGGTCAACTTTTCCGGTGCGCGCCCTGAATACATCCAGCTCCTGAAGGGCTACTATATCAGGTTCATGCCGGCTGATTACCCGCGCAATTCTCTCCGGTGAAAATTTACCGTCAAGGCCTACGCAGGAGTGAACGTTATAAGTCAAAACACGAAGGGTATCACTTGCAGGAGCAGTTTCAACTTTTTTAACGGCAGGAAAATGTATTGATTCTACAGGAATAAAACGTTTTAAAAACCGCAGAGCTTCTAACCGTAAATCCATCGGTGTTAAATACTTTTTATTAGAAGGTATTTTCAAAGCATCTACAGGCAATAGGGCAAAAGCATTTGTTTCTTCCATTCCCGGGCCGGCATGGGAACCGTGTTCGATAGGAAAAGACATGGGTTTATGCCCCGGTTTGTGCCCCATAAAAGTAAAATCACCTGCACTGCTATGGTGGCATAGGCTTATTAAATCATCTGTTACTTCTTTTAAATACGGGTGTTGCGCTCCAATTATTTTTGCTGCATCTTTGGGAAGTACAAATTCCCCTTCCTTTGTCCAAACATGTACTACACCTTGTTCCTCCGGCAACAACACTACGGGAATTCCCGCTTTTTCAACTAATTCTAAGGCAAATTTATGCTTTTGTTCATTAGTAATCTGCAGGGGTAAGTAAATATTTCCGGTAGGCCCAAAAGCTGTGACGACAAGTTTTTTGCCGGAGGTATCATTAACTGCCTTATTATTGTTGTTTACTGCCGTTTCCCGGAATATTTTTCCAATGAAAGAGAATCCAAGAAATCGGGCGCGGTGCAGTTGTTCGCCGTTTTTGTCAAAACCCTGCACGCACTCTGCCCCGGTATAAAAGTTTTTAAAGACTTCAGCTATGGCTTCATGAACGTTTCTGCCGTGCTGTTTGACATAAGGCACTGTTTCTTCCTGTCCATGGTCAGAATAAATCCAGACATCATAATTACGGCGAGGAGCATGCAGGGCAGTGCGATAAATATTTTCAATGGCGCCGTCTATTCCCTTTAAAGCCCAATGAGCTGATTTGGATGAAGGGCCGCTGTTGTGCGACAATTCGTCATAACCTAATAAATTCAAATGAATTATCGGCAATCCGCGCATAATATCAATTTTGCTTCCAAAAACCACGAATTCACGAAGAAAAATACAAATCAGCGGGCGCAAATAAATAAAATGCCATTCTTTTATAAAATTTTCTCCTTTTAATATACCTATGACAAACTGGGTAATTCCCAAAACAATTTCCCATAAAATTAACGCAGCCATACGTACAAAAAAAGGAATATGAGTTATTATTAAAATTATAGAATTAACAAGCCTGATATTATTCCAAAGCTCTCCCCAGCCCAGAATATTGGCGCAAAAATGAGATTCTTTGGCGCCGCCGGAAAAAATATTTGAATAAGAACTCCCGCCTTCTAAAAGGCCTTTTCCTTGTGCAGCCAGCCTGCGTTCTATCTCTACGGCATTTTCGCTGTCATACATCCGGAATACTTTTGAAGTTTCCTTGTCTAAAAATGAAAAGGCCGGCACTATTTGTTTAATGCCATAGAGCAATTCGCCCTGGATAGACGGGGTGCTTGAAGGCACTCCCGGATAAAAAGGGTGAAGTTTATAAAACTCTTTTTTGTAGAGGCCTTTGAGAAAAGGCATTTCATTTTTATCAAAGGCTGTTTTCAATTGGGCCCTGGATAAACCGTCAATTTGTATTATTACCAGCCCCGCCTCTATTTCTGATTCATTGGCCCGTGAAAGATTTAAAAGTTTTCCGGTCCATTCGCTTAAGCTTAAGAGTCTTGGAAATCTGGCAAGCAGCCTTGTTGATTTCTTCGGCAGTGGTTTATTTATAACAGGTTTGTCTGCAATAGCGCCGGCGCCGGCCTGGAGCATATTTGTAAACATATCCCATTCTGTTTTAAAACGGTCTACTATAGAAAACCAGGAACTGTCTTTGCGCTCAGGAGAGACGTATTCCTTTAGCCTGATTTCTTGATAAACCTTCAGCATTTTCGGGGCACAAAGTTCAATAGAAAATTCTTTTGTTGTTTCCCGTGCGTTTTGTTTCAACTTCTGAAATTCTGCAGAAGGCTGGTTTAAGCACCAGGAAAGGGCTTCAACAAAATTGTCCCGGCTTTCCTGGAAAAGCAGCCTTCCGTTATATCCATCCTTAACAACTTCACGAACACCCGGAGCGTCTACCGCTACTACAGGAACGCCGGCAGCCATCGCTTCAATTAGTACAATCCCCTGAGTTTCGCTTAATGAAGAAAAAGCAAAAACGTCCATAGCGTGATAACAATCAATCAAATCCTGTCCATGTACCACTCCTGCCAAATGCAGCCGCTGCAAGGCCCCCTGTTCATTAAAAATGTTTTTTATTTTATCTTCCAGGGGCCCGGTACCTGCTACTAAAAAATGCGCATTGGGTTCTTTTTTTAAATAGGCCGCAATACAACGGCACAAGTACTCAATGTTTTTTTCTTCGGCCAGCCGGCCTAAATGGCCTATAACCCGGGCTTGCGCAGGAATATTAAAGCGTTTACGAATTAGCTCTCCGGCACCACTTCCAAAACGTTTTAAATTTATACCCGTTGGAACCACTTCTATGGGTGTTTTAACACCGCCTTGTACCAGTATATCGCGCACGCTTTCACTGGGCGCTATAACCTGGTTTGCCAGATTTGCGTAACCGATAAATAATTCAACCATAAAACGTTTAATTTTTTCATTCTGTGTAGGAAGATAATGCATGTGCTGTTCAAACATAGTATGGTAAGTGAAAACCAGCGGCAGCTGATAAGTAGAGCATAACCGCAGAGCAATATTTCCCATCCAAAACGGATGATTACTGTGTACAATATCAGGTTTGAAAGTTTCCATTAATTCGGTCAAAAGGCTTGATATAGGCAGGGCAACTGAGAAATTTGTATTGTAAACATTTTGAAACGCAGGCAGGCGTACAACACCTTTTTCATCCGCAGGCATACCTTCTGTTTCAGGAGCAACAATAATTACTTCATGGCCTAACTTTATAAATTCGGTGCTGAAAGAACGGATTGATTCTTCAATCCCTCCTACCATAGGTGCATAGGTATTAGTCATCATTAATATTTTCATAAGTTATTTTTAACACCCTTCGCGGAAATCCATGTCTATCCAGTTTCTTCCTTTTATAAAATGATACTGGATACCTGCCCGGTAAAGGCATGGATAGCGATTAAGTCCGCTCCGGGTGTTTCAGCGCAGGGTTTTTGCTGCGATGAAAATAAAGTTAGAATCCACGCCTGTGAAGGCGTGGTGCTTCAATAGTGAGAGAATTGGTAGAAAATTTAACCCTTGTTTTCGCAAAACCCGGTAAATGAACTTCTATTACAGGTTCTTTGGCAAACCAGTCACCCCGCCATTCTATTAGAATGTTTTCCTTCAGTGGTTTTATGGAAATATGAATATCACCAAAACGGGTAGGTGCGGGCCCGAAAGTTAACGGCTGCATTTTAGCCAGCCAGCTTTGAGGAATTCCGCAACAAAGGATTAATTTTTCGGATTCCTCTCTGACAAAACAATTCCTTATCATCAACACCCATTCTGCTGCCGCCCAGACATGCTGGCCGTCGCCCATACAGCCGCCTCCGGTTCGCGGATGGATAGCTTCAGGCCATTGGCCAGTGGACGAAGCCAGTTTGGCAATGGCTGTCATTAAATCAAAATATCTTGCATCGCCGGCGCGTAAAAGTACCTGGGCCAGGTCTAAAGTTAAGTACGGATTTATTCCTGAATTACCGAACCTCTACGATAACTTTTCAGTTGAGTATAACCTGAAGCTGTTTGCCCGTCTTTTTAGAGTCTCTCCGGAGCGCATAGAACAGGTCCTGGAACAATTTGGTTTGTTAAAGTTCCGCAGCAGCCAGGTAAGAGTTTTATCTAAAGGGCTAAAACAAAGGCTTAGTATTGCCCGCTCAATATTGCCTGATCCGCCGGTAATAATATTTGATGAGCCTACGGCGGGCCTGGATTATAATATAACAAAAGAGATTCATGAACTGCTTAAAAATCTGCACGAATCAGGAAAAACCATACTATTTACTTCTCACAGCCGTGAAGAAACCAAAGAACTGGCTACGCGCGTAATAAATCTACAGGAAGGAAAGATGGTTTTTGACGGGTTACCTAATGATGAAAAATGTATTTATATTAGCCTTCAATGATATTGCAGCAGCGATTAAAAATAAGTCTATATGGCTGCTGATATTTATTCCTCTCTTTGTGGTTATTTCCCTGAAGTTAGCCGACTCTCCCGGCAGCAAATCCCAGCAACTAAAAATAGGATTATTAAGTGATGGAAACTATCCACAGGTAATCATTAAAAGCCTTACTGCTGCAAAAGAGTTATTTTTTTTAAGCAGGGTTACTTATGTAGAAGGCAGTCAGCAGCTTAAAGAAAAAAAATTAGACGCTTTGCTAATACCGGATAAACAAGCTTCCGCCAGTTTGACTTTGTTAGTCTTAAAGAAAGATTCCCCCCAAACCTTTTTTATTGTAAACGGCTTGTCAGAACTGCAGAAAACTTCAGCGGGCATTAAGAACAGCTGGATTTCACGCATTGAGCCTATGCAGGAAAATTCCGCCGAAATACAAACTTTCCCTATCTGGATATTGATGGTAATATTGCTGGTTGGTTGTATTATTCTGCCTGCGCAGGTTGCTGAAGAAAAGGAGAAAAAACTGCTCCTGGGAATAATGCAAACCCCGATTTATGAGATTGAGTGGCTTTTGGCTAAACTAATCCTGGGGCTGGTTTTGTGCTGTCTTGCAGTTTCAACTTTATATGCGGCCAGCGGTTTAAAGCTAAATACAGAAAACTTAGGTTATCTGGTATTCATAATTATTGGCAGTATATGTTTTAGTTCTTTTGGAGTAATGCTGGGCTTATTGTGCAGAAATCAGGCCGGGGCAAGAACCCTGGGATTCATCGTTTATGTGCCGTTTCTGATACCTTCCGCTTTATCAGATTTTTCTATTCGTTTAACAAAGTTCTCCCGGTTCATTCCTTCCTACTGGTTATACAATCCTGTTAGAGCTATGCTTTTAGAAAACAGCCGGTTGTCAGATTATTCCTTTGATTTGCTTTGCTTACTGTTTTTAGGGTTGCTTTCTTTTGGTGTATCGCACTATTTATTAAAAAAACGCTGGTTGATGTAATAATGATAAATTTATCAGAGATGAAAATGATTACAATACGCAAAATATTATGTTGTATTCTAATGTTATTTTCAAGCCTGAGTGTTGCTTACTCGCAAGAATGCACAATACAGAAGATTTCCTTAAAAGGTTTTAGACAAACCTCATCCGGTGCCGCAAAAAAAGTTATGCTAACGGAATTCCCCTCCTTCTTTTTTTGGAACAAAAATCCGGTATTTAATGAAACGGTACTCCGGCAGGATATGCAGAGCCTGAAGGCTTATTGCAATAATGAAGGTTTTTTTGACGCTGTCGCAGATTACACTTTGAAATACAAAAGTAATTCTGTTGCTATCGCTATTGTAGTTAATGAAGGGCTGCCATATTATGTGGAAAGCGTAACAGCTGCGATAAGTGATAATCCATCAAATGCAATACTGAACGCTCTGACAAATAAAATAACGCTTAAATCAGGTGAAATATTTGAAACCGGGCAATTTGATAAGACCAGAAAAGAATTTACCGAATATCTTAAGTTATTAGGGTATGGCTCATGTTCTGCTGACGGTAAAGTTATAATTGACAGAAAAGCGCATACGGTAAGTATTATTTTCTCGGTTAGAACAGGGCCACTGCAGTTTTTTGGCGGTACTACGGTTAAAAATAATAGTTATGTAAAGTATGAACATATAATTATGGAAGTAACATTTAAAGAAGGCGATAAATTTGCAGCCGAAGAACTTGAAAAAACAAGGCAAAACATTTACGGGCTTAACCTGTTCGGGTCTGTAACTGTGAACCCGGAAACTCCTGAAAATGCAGGAAGCATTATTCCGGTAGAAATAAGTGTAACTGAAAAGAAAAAACGAAGTATAAAAATCGGCATAGGTTATGGTACTGAAGACAATTTCAGGACTCAGGGCAGCTGGACCAGATATTATTTGTCCAATAAACCGAGAACGCTTGTCTTGAGCGCAAAAAATACGTCTATCCTGAGTAATTTTACTGCTTCCATAGCACAACCTTTTTTTATCAACAGGAAAACAGGCCTTACGGGTACACTGGCAATAGACCGGGAAGACATAACAAGCTACACCAATGAAAAATTAACAGTAATTGCCAAAGTAGACAGAAAGTATTCAGGATTTCTAAATGTTTTTACAGCCTACAGCCTGGAAATAGACAGGCCTGTTAATATAAAAGTAGATATTTCAGAAGAACTGAAAGCCACTTTGCCTGAAAAAGTATATTTAATCTCCGGGCTGCTTTTTGGTGCCAGTTATAATTCTATAAAAACACTTTTACCGCAAAATGGAGTAATTTACTCACTGCTTTTTGAACCAGTTTCTTATTTGCTGGGTTCTGAAGTTGATTATATCAAAGGGGTGGCAGAGGGGCACAATTTTGTAAAACTTAATGATAATATTGTTGTTGCCGCCAGGTTAAAATATGGTTTTATTCTGCCTCAGAGAGAAACAACGCAAGTTCCTATATTTAAAAGATTATTTTCCGGAGGAGGTTCCAGCGTGAGGGGTTATGGGTTTCATGAAATCGGCCCGCTTGATGTATACGGAACTCCCCTGGGCGGCAATTATTTGTTTGAATACAGCGTGGAATTACAACAGCATTTGTCCGAGCATTCAAACCTTATTGTGTTTGTTGACGCGGGAGAAGTGTACAATACCGGTTATATTGCATCCGGTCTTAAATACGGAACCGGGCTGGGCATACGCTATGCAACACCTATCGGGCCGCTGGGTTTTGATATAGGTTTTCCTGTCAGATCGGAGAACAGTATAGACCTTAATGAATACAGGTTATATTTTTCGCTTGGTAAGGTGTTCTAAATGGGTATTGAAAAATGAAAATAAATATTTTAAAAACATTACTTTTCAGTGTTTTAATAATATTCATTATGGGTTTTACGGCTCTGTATTTATTAAACAAATCAGGGCTGATTCATGAAAAAGTAAAAACATTTGCGGTAAAACAACTCCAGGCTGCCGGTATGCCTGTTGTCCTGATAGAAAATATTCAAGGGAACCTGCTTACGCATATTGATGTAATAAATCTACATATTGATAATAAAAAAGGATTTGTTTTTTCGGCGGACAAAATCAGGCTGTATTATTTTCTCCCCTCATTGTTTTTTGGTAAATTGACTGTTTATAGCGTTGTGATTGAAACCCCTTTATTAATAGTTGATCCCCACGGGCGAAGCCCGTGGCAAAAACACCTATCCCGTGCAGTTTTCAAAAAAAACAATTTGAAAACTATCGCAGGGGTAAACGTCACACATACATTCACTTCCGCCACAGGCGGAGATGAATGCTGCCGTTTAAAAACAGGAATTACACAGCCGGCAGAAGAACCGGTAAAAAAAACCGGTGCAGACATGTCTTTTCTATTAAATAAAATTGAAATAATAAACGGCGGCGTTAAGTTTAAAAAAGACAAAAAAGAACAAAATTCTTTTTATGATATTAATTTATCTGCCCGCGTTGAGTTTTCAATATTTAAAAAAACAGCAGCAGTACGGCTATATAAATGTAGTGCAGGCATTGCCAATCCGGCGTTAAAACTAACTTCCGCAAAGGGTAAAGCTGAATATGAGACAGGCGCTCTGATGTTTTCCGGATTGCTGCTTGAATCCGGAGATTCAAAAATGAAAATAGACGGCACTGTAGCAGGTAATTTTAAAACAATGAATTTAAATATTAATGTTGCTAAAGCCTCAGATGTTTCAGGAACCGTTTTAATTAACGGCCCATTGAACAACCTGGAAATAATACCGGACATTAATTTTAAAACAGCTAAGCTTGACGGCGCTATTTTCGTTGACAGCTTTATGCAAAGCGCTGCCTATAGATTACGGGTTGCCGGTATTGACCCTGATATGATTACTGATGTATTACACTGGCCCAAACAACCTTCTCTTGCCGGAAGAGCGGATCTGTTGTGCACAGGTACAATAAAAGCTAAAACTTTAAACGAGCTTAAGCTAAACGCAGTAGTTACGGTTAAAGGTAATCCGAGTTTTAATAAACAGACCGTAAATGAAGCAAAGATGTTTGTAAAATATGAAAAACAGGTTCTTAATATATCCAGCGGTACACTGGATAGTTCTGCAGGTAAAGCTTTTTACAATTTAACGGCAGATGCTAAAATACAGGCAGTTAAAGCTGAACTATCTTTTAACAGTATTGAAATATACGGTTACAAATTTAATGGTTTAAGTGCTTCGTTGTCAGGGAATAAACAGCTAATTAGCTTTCAGGTAGATTTAGCAAAAAATCAGGCAGCAAAATACCGTATATGCGGTAATGTGTCAAAAGAAAATAAGGTTTATTTTGCAAGTATTAACAAACTCGAAACAGTAGATCAGCCCTCCGGCTGGAAAAGCGACGGTGAAATGCTGATTAAATTATCAAAAAGCCTAATAACCTTTGATAAGTTTCTGCTAATAAAAGATAAACAAAAATTATGGATAAAAGGCAGTGTAGGATTTAAAGATAATATGAAAATTATTGTCAAAGCAAAAGATTTGGAGCTTGCGGATTTAAGTGAATTTACTCTGCCGAGTATAAGGCTTGAAGGAAAGATTGATGCCGAAATATCTGCGCAGGGCAGCCTGGCAAAACCTTTTATGACAGGAAATATAACTATTTTAAAATCAAATTTCTATTTCCCTTCATCAGTGAAGTCTCAGACCCATACGATTGAAGTTATAGAAAAAAATGTAAAACAAAAAAAGAAAAGTACCGTGCTTAAACCCAAACCCGGAATAATAGACAGCCTGGGAATGTCTGTTGCCGTAAATATTCCGGGAAATTCCTGGGTGCATTGGGATGAAGGAGCCCTGAATACTGAAGTTAAAGGCGCAATAAATATTAAGAAAAACAGGAATGCCCCCTTTGGCTTTACAGGTGAAATTAATACCATTCGCGGAGCCTTTAAATATCTGGGAAAGACGCTTCAAATAGACGAAGGAAACCTTGTGTTTACAGGAGGCAGTCTCGGCGACGCGCAGTTAGATGTAAAATCTTCAAAACAATTTCCTGATATAATTGTCAGTATATCAGTATCAGGCGCGCTGAAATCCCCCCGTTTAATATTTAGCAGTATTCCTGAAGCAGATCAGGGTGATATTATTTCTTATCTTATGTTTGGAAAACCGTCAAATAAACTTAACGAAACAGAAGAAAACAGCCTTTCGAGTATCCCCTTAAACGTGCTCGGAAGCATGGCCTCTGAGGGCCTGAGAGATATGCTGGGAAACCAGCTGGCGCCGGAGGTAATAGAAATCAATCCTGTTTCGGGAGGTACTATCGGCGTAGGAAAATATATAACAAATAAATTATTCATAAAATATGAATGGAAGCCTAATTATGAAGATAGCTCCCAAGCCATAATTGATTATCAGTTAAGCCCATCTTTCTCCCTCCAAAGCCAGTCCGGCAATAGCAAAACTTCAGGTATGGATATCTTCTGGAATTATAGTTATTAGTCAGTATTAGTTAATCCTGCCTTGTGCTAAAAAATATAAACAAAGATAATATCGCAGATTTTGACCGGAATGTGTAATTTAGATATAATAAGCACAGCAAAACGTGTAAAAGAAACAGCTAATCCTCAAATAAACGGAGAATTTATGAAAATGAAAGCGCTTGTAAAAAAACTATCCCAAAAAGGTATCTGGCTTGAAGAAGTGCCCGTACCTGATTGCGGAAACAACGATTTGCTGGTGAAAATTGAAAAAACTGCTATTTGCGGGACAGATTTGCATATTTATAACTGGGACCAATGGTCACAACGAAATATAAAACCACCGCTGGTTATTGGCCATGAATTTGTAGGAAAAGTGGTAGAAAAAGGCAAGGATGTAAAAGGTTTTGAAATTGGCGACAGAATTTCCGGTGAAGGGCATATTGTCTGCGGGCACTGCAGAAGTTGTCTGGCAGGGCGCAGGCATTTGTGTATAAATACTATTGGTATAGGTGTGCACAGAAACGGCTGTTTTGCGGAGTTTTTATCCCTCCCTGCGTCTAACGCATGGAAAGTGCATCAGAAAATTTCATCTGATGTGGCGGCTTATTTTGACCCGCTGGGCAACGCTACTCACAGTGCATTGTCTTTTGATTTGGCAGGTGAAGATATTCTTATTACCGGCGCGGGGCCGATAGGGCTTATGTGTATTGCTATTGCAAAACATGTAGGCGCAAGAAATGTGGTGATAACGGATGTTAATGATTACCGGCTGGCGCTGGCGCAGAAAATGGGCGCAGACCTGGCTGTAAATGTAAGTAAGACTACGGTAAAAAAAGCCATGGAGCAGATGGGGCTGATTGGTTTTGATATAGGCCTTGAGATGTCCGGCAATGCTACCGCTTTTGAAGCTATGCTGGAATCTATGTATCACGGCGGAAGGATTTCCCTTTTAGGTATTTTGCCGGAAAATACGCAGATTAAGTGGGACCAGGTGATTTTTAAGGGGCTTACTATGAAAGGTATTTATGGGCGAGAGATTTTTGAGACCTGGTATAAGATGCAGGCCATGCTGCAAAGCGGGCTGGATGTGTCTAAGGTGTTGACTCATAGTTTTAAGTTTGATGAGTTTCAGAAAGGGTTTGATGTAATGGCAAGCGGAAATTGCGGTAAAGTAGTGCTGGAGTTAGCGTGAATATATAGTTGCGTTCACCCGGCGCCCCAACAGGGCAATTTCTTATCTCTCAAACGAGCCTCGCCGTGTTCGGTAATAAAAAAGCCGCCCCGGCTACTCATTTAAGAGATACCCTTGCGGGTACAGAAATTGCTTTTCCTGTTTTCGCTTATGTTCACTTCACAATATATTCACTTTTGTAGATTGATGTCGTTTAAAAATCGTTTCATTTGGTTTTTAAATTCAAATACAAAATCTGTCATCTCCGAAAAGAATCTAATCGGAGATTTATTAAGAAGATTTATATAAAAGGGAATTATTGTAGGGATTGTTCTCCGAACTCCTTTAGAGTGCCTGATTCCAGATTACAGGATAATCTATCAGGCCGAACAATCCGAAAAAAAACAAAAGATCGGCGTGTTTAGCTACGGGCAGTGTCCTGGCATCATATTGTAAAAGGAAAAGTCAGGGAAAACCCGCCCTACAAAAAGAAATATAATATGTAGGGATTGTTCTCCGAACAATCAGAGGCTCAAATAATACGGTGTGCTCAGGAGAGCCCACCCTACAATTTAGTAACTAATAAACGGTTATTATGAGGAAAGAAAATGAGTAAGGAAATAATTGAAGATTTAAGGAAACAATTGGCGGAACTGAAAAACACGGGGATGTATAAAACTGAACGTGTTATTTCCTCCCCGCAGGGCCCGGTAATTACGGTTAACGGCAGAGAGTTTCTGAATTTCTGCGCAAATAATTATCTGGGATTGGCAGGAAACAAGGAAGTAGCCAAAGAAGCACAGAAGGTTTTAGACCGTTGGGGTTATGGCATGTCTTCTGTGCGGTTTATCTGCGGTACGCTTGAAATACATAAAGAGCTGGAGAAAAAGGTTTCCGCATTTCTGGGAACTGACGATACTATTTTATATGCGGCGTGTTTTGATGCTAACGGCGGGGTGTTTGAACCGTTATTAGATAAGGATTGTGTGATTATTACTGATGCGTTAAACCATGCATCTATTATTGACGGCATACGGCTGGCCAAAGCCCAGCGGTTAATTTATAAACATAACGATATGCAGGATTTGGAAATACAGCTTAAGCAGTCTGCTAAAGCAAAGTACCGGCTGATTGCTACTGACGGCGTGTTTTCTATGGATGGCGAGATTGCGAATTTAGGCGCTATCTGCTCTTTGGCAGAAAAATACAATGCGTTAGTTATGGTAGATGACAGCCATGCAACGGGTTTTATAGGCAATACCGGCCGAGGCAGCGCAGAGTATTGCGGGGTGTCAGGCAAAGTGGATATTATTACTACAACATTCGGCAAAGCGCTTGGCGGGGCCATGGGCGGATGTGTGTCAGGCAGGAAAGAGATTGTTGAGTTTTTACGGCAGAAAAGCAGGCCGTATTTATTTTCTAATACGCTATCCCCCGCTATTGCAGGCACTACTTCATATATTCTGGATATGCTTTCTAAGTCAACCGAATTACGCGATAAGCTGGAAAGTAATACCGCTTATTTCAGGAAAAAGATGACTGAGAAAGGTTTTGATATAAAACCGGGTGTGCACCCGATAGTACCTATTATGCTTTATGATGAAACCACGGCGCTTAAAATGGCGGAAGAAATGCTTAGTGAAGGTATTTATGTTATAGGTTTTTGTTATCCGGTGGTGTCTAAAGGCCAGGCACGGATACGCGTGCAGGTGTCTGCCGGGCATGAAACAGCGCAGTTGGATAAGGCTGTGGATGCGTTTTATAAAGTTGGAAAAAAGATAGGTGTGGTGAACTGAATAAGAAGTGATTAAGTTGTTAGGTGGTTACGTGATTAGTAAAATCTTTGCACTTTAACAAGTTTGAGTTTGTAAAATAAACTGTGTAAACGGCTATAATCTTATATATAATTTAATGGG
>Ga0208977_1001089_pt1 | contig 14966 bp, 7 predicted proteins | sample RifOxyA2_FD_184030 | JGI IMG/M metagenome (GOLD analysis project Ga0208977, IMG submission 184030) | Groundwater microbial communities from Rifle, Colorado - Rifle Oxygen_injection A2 (SPAdes) | ecosystem: Environmental > Aquatic > Deep subsurface > Groundwater | place: Rifle, Colorado, United...
GATTTCAGGGTTCCAGATCTCCCCCCGCCGACGCTGTCTAGGTCAATGTCGGCGAGGCGATAATAAATATCAAAGGTGAAGCCAGTCGGTGTCGGGGCAGTTTCATCCGTAGTGTAGAGCAGCCCGGCAGTCAGCATGGGGGCCATATAGAGCGTCGTGTCAGACAATCCGAACTCGCCCAGACCGGAAGCGGTAAAGCGTAAGGGCTTACCAGACGTCTTGGGGCTCGTGTACTGCATGCCGGCCAGGATCTCAAAGAGATAAAAGGTGTTCCGGCCGGTGCTGGGGCTATCCACCTTGATGCTTTGCATCTGCAGCCCCGCGGTCTTGGAGAAGGTCTCATGCCCCACTGCGCGCATTCCAAGGCCCCAGGGCTTTACTCCCTCGGTGCCGTCTCCTGATATCTTCAAGTCCTGTGCAGACGGCATAATCATGTAGTACTCATTGGCCGAGACCCAGGTGTAGACCGGTTTGGGGTCGGCGGCAAAACTCAATTGCGGTAGAAGAAAGAGTATTCCTATAGCTAAGGTCTTTTTCATGGTTATTTCTCGGTATAGACTATTTTAAACTTGGCCCCGGTCGTTGTCGCCTTATACGGCCTGGGACCGGTATTGATTATCTTGGCAAAAGCCTTCGCTGTAGCCGCCGCAGTCTGTTTTGCCTTTAGAGGCAGCATTACATTCCAGCCGGCGACATGGTTAATCGTGCCGTCCGGCCTCATAAAACGGAAGATGGACAGCCAAATCCCTATGCAGCCGTTTATGCTGGCATCGGTGCGTCCGGTGGCAACTCCGGATATTTCAGCAACGCCAGGAATGCCGCCAACCGTGACTTTAGCTGCGGAAACTTTGATTGTCTGTGTTTTATCGTATGTTGCAGCCTCTAACTTTGCTCCCTTTGCGAGTTCAATCTCGGGGTTGTATGCTCCAGTATTTTTGGGTTTCATTATTCCTTCCCATTGGTCCCGGTATTCGGTTGAGCAGGAGTGGCCGGAGTGGTCGCTGGCGTGGTTTGGGGGGTTTGTGTTGTAGGTTTTGCTATGTGTGCAGGAATTGCCTGCGGTATTTCCGTCTGGCCCTTGATCTCTGCTACTGGACGTGCGGCAGGTATTTCGGTTTGACCTTCACGAAGTCGCTGGTTTGATATTGGACTGGTGATTTCGGTCTGTCCTGCGGTTTTCTTGATTGCCATGGGTGTCACCTCCGTTAATCTGCTGAAATTATGGCGTTGTATTTTCCCGATGTATAGGAGAAAAAATAACGTTCCGAAAGCAAAAGCGCCCAATGCGATAACATTGCAGACATTGGTGGCGGTCCGCTGCCAGAACTGCGTTTCCACAGCGGGTTGAGTTGGCTGGTGGGTTGCAAGCTCCTTCGTATAATTTGAATCTAATTCTTCAAGCTTTTTGTCCATATTTGCTTTGGCAAAAAGATAACTGAAAAGATTCGCAAGAATTACGATGAAATAGCTAACCCAAGCAATCGAAATAAGCACAAAAGACGTTGCATCGAATGGGGCGCCAATCTTGTCGAGAAATGTTATGGAGAGCGCAAGCCCGCCTGTTGCGAGTGATAAAATTGCTTTGTCAAAAGCAACAAAAGAGTCTGTTCTAATTTTTGCCAACTCATCTCGGCGTTTTAAATATTCAGGGTAATCCATGTTAAAGTTCAGCGGGATCGTTATCGTCGCTGAAAAACGAAGCCTTGTCTTTTCTCGCAAATGATGTTTTTAGCATCTCTATCAACCTGAGATGTTCCAGGGATGGGTTCGGAGTGGAATATCGCTCCAACGCCTGATTCATTTCACTTTCAATTTTAAAATCAATGAGATACTTGTAAGGGATTGTTAGTTTCTTCCTAGTCATATAATCCCCGGAACTTTGCGACAAAGTGGTGTGGACTAAAGCCTTTAATAGCTCGAAGAAGGTGTCTCTGTTCGCAATCTGCTCTTTTAACCAAGTCGTCACGTCATCGTTATTGGTCCACCCCTGCCAGCGATATAAAATTCCTGCTAGCCCGGAGATTTTGAGTAAATCTTTTTGATGCCTCTTGATAATTAATAGCCCAAGTTGCGTGAATTCTTGGAAGCTGGCTTCTGATATAACGCGCTTTTCTTGGGGCTCGCCTTTTGATTGCCTTGAATCCTCCAGAGCAATCGTTGTGACTGGCAGGGTTAGGCCTTTGGTGGCGTTCAGCGCGTTTTTTAGAATTGTCTCTCTTTGCGCTATATCCTGTACTTGCATGAGGCACCAGTAAACAATTCTCCAGGCATATGTGGAGCTTCCAACGCCAAAGAAGGCTCGTGTTTCAGGCAAGTCATCGGCATAATCGAAGAGCGCAGTAATAAAGGGTTCAATCTTTTCAAATGGGATGGTCGTTTTGTATGAGTCAAGGTGCTCAAAGAATAGTTCGATACGTCCCCGGGCCTGAATATCATTTAGCTTCCCTATAGTTAGCTGAATATCGTCGATGCTGTCTAGGAAGTCAGTGATTTCTTTCATCGTAATTTCACTCGGTGATATTGTGGTTCTAAAGTATCTGTCGAAGAAATTGGGGCAACATATTCTGGCTGTACGAGCCCATTCTTCATCCGTAGAAGAAGTGCCCCATTTTTCAAACTCTGCACGCGGAAAGAGTTCTTGGAGGGTTTCCCTTACGGCTTCTTTGTTGATGGCTTTCGTAAACAGTGTCTCGATATTGCGTTTTGATATTTCTTTGTCACGAGCATACCCTGTTGCTAATAATGCGTCCTTAATCTGTGGTAAAAATGAGAATACTTCTGGCTCAAAGAGACGCAGGGTTTCCAGCGCAATCAGGTCAACGATGTTAACTTCAAAAGAATCCCCATTCTTAAACGATTCCACTGTAAATGCTAACGAGCACAGATAGCGCTTTACGTCGCGCAGGTTTGAAAAGTAGGGCTTTAGTCCGGATGCGAAAATCGCTCCCCAGCGTTTCTTGCTAAAAGATTTCTCTACGGCGCCTTGGTTAATTAGTGAATCTAGCCCGTTAAACAGGGTGGCGTGGACTTGCGCTGTATCGGGGTTCGGAACAGCAAATTCTATCTGGACAATTTTCTTTAAAAATTCGCTCCCCTGGGAGTACTGCTTATTTAAGGCGGTTGCAATAATGTCTTTCTGGAATAATAAGAGATACACGATGTTGGGGAAATCGGCGTTTGCTTTTATCAATTGGAACAGTAATGGGATTTGGCTTTCTGGTAGCCGGTCAATGTCATCGATTACAATTAGCACCGGTTTGTTCGCTTGAAGGAGTTTTTCTGCAAGTGAATCTTTCACATCGGATAATGACTTCTTGTTGCGCATGGCTAAGTATTCGGAGACCCTTGCGGTAAACCATTCAAATAGACCAGTGAGGAAAAGTGCCCCGGCGAAGATTTTTGTGCCAATTCTGATTGCCGGGTGCCCCTGTGAGTGTGCACTCAGAAATAGAATTGCAGCAGAACCGGTTAGCAGCCACTTTAACCCGCTAGAGAATAATTCGAGAATGCTTTTCGTTAAAAAGAATCTGGCGCGGTATGCGTTCCATGTTTGTAGAAGCTTTTTGTTGTTAATTCCGAGGACAATACCAATCTCATCGAAAAAACTCTCAGCGAGCTGATCGAAACCAGATACCTGCCAAGGATTAAATTCAAGAACGCTAGGCTTGGTTACCTGAACAGCAAGAGCTTCGACAACCATGTTCTTAATAGAGGTCTTCCCTGTTCCCCAATTGCCGTTTAATGCAAGAATTAGACTATCTTTGTTTTTCCAATCTCCAATAGCTTTTGCCAAATCATCTGCGAATTTGGCTCGCCCGAGGATGTCCTCTCCTTTGTTGGATATCGGCCTATCGATCCACTTGAAAACTTTGTGGCCAGATAGTGTTTCTTTTTTGGTCATAGTAAACGATTATCCGCATTCTTGACTATTTGCCCGTATTATCTTCTCGCTTCCATTAGCTTGTAGAATGGGATCCCCGTCATAATCTTCCCGTCAACGCCTAGTGAACGGTATAAGCATTGATGCTGTTTTAAAGCCTTTACTTGCGATGCTAATGTTGCGGCGTTGGCTTGCTGCAATCCTAGCCTTTCAAGTTCACTGGCGCGAACATCGTTGACACGGTGTATAAACCACGTCAGTAGTGATTCCGTGTATTTTTCGTTAGAGGTGTTGAAGTGCGACAGGTACTGCGAAGCCAAAAGAACTCCAACGCCGAATTCCCTACCCTGGAGAAGAAGGTTCTTCAAAACCGGGAACTCGTATTGCATTATACTGTTCGCCTCATCTACAAGCAGTAACGAATCTATAAACCGAAGACTTGGATCGCCACTGGTAAACGGTTGCTTTTGTATCCCGAGCATGTAGTCGTAATAGAAATTCAAGAATATCGTCACCAGCATATTCTTGAGTTCGTCTTGTTGTCCTAATGTTGAGAGGCTTAAAACCACAACCCCGTTATCCATTAAGGAACTAAAAGACGTAATTTTGGACTGATCTTCTTCGAAAAGCATGCTCATCTCCATTAGCTGGAGAATATTGCTGGCAGAGTCGGCGCGTGGAACAGCACGGGTGTATCCCTCGTGTATTTGCTTAATAGTGGGTGCGGCTGACCCACGGCGTTCGGCTGCCTGATAGGCCCCTTCGATCGCCGTGCGCAAATTTCCTATTTGCACGGGCCCAATATTCCTGTATATCTTTTTGAGCATGTCGATGAAGAATAGGGCACGATTTAAACGAGGATTGTGATTCTTACTCGCGGACACATCGAACGGGTTAAGCGGTATGTGGTGAGGCTCAAGTATTTTCGCGCCTATTGCTTCGGCGAAGTCTGGCTTAATGTAGTCCCCCTTGTAGTCAAGGATAAGGAATTTGGGTTTCTTGTCCCTGTTTAACTCCGGGTGTGCGCCAAGTTGGTATATTAGGCTCTTAATTAATTGCGTTTTACCAGTGCCTAGGTCACCGATAATACCGACATTTAACTGTGTAAGTTCAACATTGCTTGGCCAGAAGGAAAACTCTTGTTCCTGTCCCCCAAGCGCTTTGCCGACAGTGATTTTTAGTCCAACTTTATGTGCATCAGCGTTAATCGATGCTCCACCAGCGGCAACCGCGACCGGGGCTTGCGCCGGTTGTGCGGGGGACGCATTGGGGGTCGGTTTAGGGCTTTCTTGCCCTTGTTTCGGAGTGGCTTTCCCAGAAGTGGAGCTCGCGTGTGTATTCGCGCCCAAGTCTCCGGGTGAACCAGGAAAAAGTTTCTTCGATAACTTCTCGGTAACTGCTTTTAATTCATCGGTGCTGTTAATGCCAGGCCAATGGCCAGGACAAACTCGAACCCATGACCCATTGAGTTCCGGCTTGGTTAACTCGCTTTCCGAAGAAACAACGACCGTGGGTACACCTGCTTCATCGAGTTCATACTCCCCGCGGAGCAAAGCGCTTAGTATCAAAGCTTCCTTTGCCGGGGCAACGTTCTGCTTCGCAGATACCATGCGTAAACCAAAGCCAATAAGGCGCAGGAGGGCCAGCCGCTCGATTACCCCCTCCTTTGCAGCAAGCAGCAAATTCTTGGCTTGGTTATATGTTTCTAAGGCTTGTTCAAAAGCTTCATCTGGTTGATTGAAGATTCCGGAGACATATTTGCATTCAATCCCGCATAGCGAGATCTTCATCTTGCTCCCGCCGTTGGGGAGCGATATTTGTACTGCGAGAAGATCTGCCCGTGACTTAGTCCCGGTTTCGCTAAAGGAAGAGTCTCCGAAAAGTTCTCTAAAAGAATCTACTTGTAGTAAGAAACCGATAGTGTTTGTATCCTTTTTTAGTATGCCAGTGGATGAATCACCTGATCCCAGAAACAAACGGATGGCGGCAACTTGCCCCAAAATGCCAAGTGCATGCTTGCCTGACCGCATTACTTCGTTGCCTATTGCGATACCAACTTCACCTAGGCTCCTAACTACTTTCGGGAGATTTTCTTTCGCGGACACGAAAGCCTTCCCGTTTTCCCAAAGTGACGCTCTAAGGCTGGGCGGAATCCTGGATAGGATGAAGTAGGAGTCCATCCGCCTCCCGATGTTGATTTTGTATTCCCAAAGGGCCTTCTCAGTGGTGTCTTGGCCTGTTTCGTTGCAGATGTATTTGACAAAAACTGCGGGGTCGCATATTGCCCCAGAAACAATAACCCACTCGGAATTCAGCGTGCTTGGTAACCCCAAAGATTTAACGGAAATAAGCGGGTGCGGCGTAAGTTTTAATACACCACCAAGGAGAGTTCCAAACGATTCTCCAATGTCTCCGAAAGATATTGCTTGAGTCAAAGGTTCATTCTCGATTATCTTGCTATTCGGTGTCCCGTCGTGGCCTTGGGATGTGGAAAGCAAAGGAGCGCTGAAAACGCTGCTATCGTTTTCACCGCGAACAGCGCTGCACCCCTTAACATCTAGAGGGGAGAAGCTCACTTTTTGTGTTGGCGGCAAGAAACCGATATCCACCTGATTCTGGGAGCACGCGTTCGTGATATTTTCACATTCGTATGCTATTACTGGCGGGTTGCGCCACTCAAACGTGGGAGTATTCTTGAGCCTTCCAGTCTCGAAGTAAAACCGTGCCCCTCCCGGGAGCAGGTTGCCAAGTTCTGTGGCTTGCCCATCTACAAGGTTACTAAAGAGATTCCGGGCGTCTTCAAGTATTTTTCCCTCATCGTAACCTTTCGGGAGGCACAAGCTAATAGCTCGTTTCGACGGGAAAGCGCGGGTAAATGCACGCATATGGTGCTGGATTGACCCAATACCGGCAAAACGATCGACCTCGATTTCAAGGCCAAGGTTGCGATGTAGGAGGTTCCCAATATCGGCAAAGCCTTGGTTGTCGATAGTTTGACCTGCTCCGACACGGAGACAGAATAGCCAGCCTGGGTCCGAGGAGGCGGCAATGCACCCATGGCTAAAAGAGGTGGAATTGCTCTCCAACGTGAAAAACCACCTTGCCCCCTCTACACGGTCAAGTAATACTGCTAACTGGTTGTAGATCCATTGGCTCCTATCGCGGGCTAGTTTCGTGGCTCCCTGATACAGGGCTTTCTGGACCATAAAGCGCTTACAAACAACTAGAGGATGCCACGGCCCCAATAGGCTGAACTTGGCTATCTCTGCGTTAGATGGCCAGAACACAACAGAATCAATGTAGCAAAGGCGGAATAACGTGGCCCAATCCAGATTCCCTCGCTGCTTATCCATGTATGAAAGGATATTTACGTAGGCTTCTGTGTAGCTGCAAATTAAAGCTTCGATATGCTCGGAAGTCTCCTTTATGTAAATGGGCATCGCGGCGTATACCGGGCGATCCAGCGGGATTTTTAAATTCCCGGAGACTGCTTTTATAAGTTTCTCTCTTGCTCCTGCGTAGCAATCAATTAGTTTTGAAATGTCAGGGTGCGCTGTGATGGGTCTAGTTGGTATGCCTGGGGTTGCCAGATGCCCAACTTTTTTAATGTTTTCCGAGGTTGATTCAATTGCCGTGTCCCTGTTGTCTGCGTTGAAATCTACGAGTATCGGTTCCCACCCAGATTTAGACTCAAATTCTCTTGCGAGCTTGCACCGGAACAAAGTTTCATCTGGCAGACCTAGCCCAAGGAATTGTTCCTCTATGTTCTTCTCGAAATGAGCAAGTACTTTCCTCGATTTTGATAGGTTCTTATCGATTACGTTAACCCGTAATTCATCTTCAAGGGTAAATTCGCCACCTGACTTTCCGTCTGTCTCAAGTGAAACACCGATAGTGCCTTCAGAAAACTCTGCTGTGACCAGTCTGGGATAACTGCTTGCATCAACAGGTTGTTTTAGTCCAACAATGTCGGTGCCAACGGAAGTGTGTTCGACATCATTTGCGTCGATGCTAATTTTTTTAAAGTTCCCTCCGAAACCGTAAACTTGTGTGACTGAAGTAATTGTTACCTTCGGAGAATCTGATTGTGGGTCAATGTCATCGCCTTTAAGAATGTCAACGACCTTGAAGCCAGCCTTAATGAGCAAAAAGGCAGGACGATTTTCACCGCACAAGTGCAGGGCAAGTCGATCCTCTTTTACGGGGAGTCCACCTATTAAAAGCTGCACCGATAGGGGAACTTTCTTCGAGTACTTCGTGATTGCACTAGTATCAATAATGAAGTCCGCTATGCCGGAATTTTCGGTGCACGGGACTGTCGTTAATGTCTTTTGACCATGCTTTACAAGTATTTGCTTGCTTGCTGTGCTGGTCGTTGAATACTTCGCAAAGACCTTAATCTTCTCGCCATGGAATGTCGCGCAAGTGCCATCTTCAACTATACTGCGGTCAGGGTTCGCCTCAAAGGTGCAATCCAAATCTGCATCGAGCTCTATTTCAAAAATATCCTGCAACCTTTTAAGCGTTAAATCTTCCCATAACTGAATATTTTTATTGAAAGCATTGCTTAGAATCAAAACCCCTGTTGTATCACTGGGACGCCCACCTAACCCATCAAAAAGTAAGTCTACGCTAGCAGCCAAGTCCTGACCACCGGCAAGGGTTGCTGCGTTGCTTTGGACTTCGGCCCGCGCGCCAACATCTTTAACACGGTCCTTTATTTTTAATGCTACTTTGGAGACATTCCGCTTGAATGTGGAAAACTCTCCAGGGAGCGTGGGGTCTGCCGGTATGCCACAGTGACAAAGAAGTTTCTGTCGAGTATTCGGTAATGATGGGTAAGAGTCCGGTTTAAAGTCCCCCAGTAGAAACTCCAGAAGGAGCTCCCCCCGGGTCCTTGATGGTGCTGTTCCTTCTACAAGCCCGGTTACGATGCAATCCTTGAGCCATTTATCGTCGGACGCTCCCCATTGCTGCAATAATCTTTCCGCCACTTTCCCAAACCTGAAAAATTCATTGCCCTTGTCTACCCAAGGGTATTCATCGGAGAACGCGGCGGACCGGATTACACCCCCAGACCCCATGATGGAATCCTGTATCTTAGCCTGTTGGCCAGGGAATGTGACAACAACAAAAGACCCTTCACGCTCGCTTGTAAGGCCCTCAGGTAAAATATACCCATTGGCTTTATCTGGCGTTTCAGAAGAATCGACGACCAAGTAGCTTTTTATCCCAGCGGCTTTAATGTAGTGGTGTATGTCTTTGGCGATGTTCTTCGTGAGACCGGGGACCAGAAGGCGGCATTCCCCCCTGTTAGAGGTAGCCGCATTCCAGTATTCCTTAACTAAGTCCCCTAGGATGGTTGCGAAAAGATTCATGATTCCCTCGGTTACGCGTGCTTTATTGGCAATAATATCTCGACGCTGTCCCCTGCATCAGGGCTTCCCTTTAGTAGTCCCATTTCTTGAAGTTTCTGTATAAGCCTAGGGCGCGCAGTTGCGGAAATAAAGTTAACCCCGTAACTTGCCAGGTGGGCCTCGATATCCGACAGCATTAATTTGCCGGTCCCTCTTCCTTTTGCCTCAGCTGCCAAGAATATGATCGTGATTAGCATCTCTGGGCCTGGGAATACGGTAACAGCGCCGCCTTTTGCCTGTGTGAGCATGTAGCTTTGATCCCCGTCAGTTTCACTGTTTCGCTTTAACACGAGCAGGAACTCGTTAAGGTTTTTCCCTTGTCCATTATTTAAAGGGTCATTCCACGCCTCGAAGCATTCGGCCTGCCTAATAAGTGTTTCTCGAAGTGTCTTTTTGCTTTCAGGGCTTAACTCTCTCCCGCTTTGCTCAGCCAGATGTAACAGGTCAGAGATGGTGATTGTATCGGCCGACTTACCGCTGACAACTATTTGCTTGTCTCCGAGGGCATCCCCGGAAAGTGCCCCAATCCAGTGTAGGAGGATATTGAGTTCTACCCGTGCTTTCATGTAAAGCTCAACCTGATGCTCTGCCGGTTTCCCTGGCACAATATTCGGTATGAATAAATTCTCATGGCGAGAGGCAAAGCTCGCGACTATTTCAGCCTCACCGGGGGCGACAATAGCCCCCTCAATCATGCCGATAAGCCAATCTCGTAGCTTGATTGAAAGGGACATCTGGGCGAGCAGCCACGAAGACGTTGATAAGCGGAGGAACCCTTTAAGTAATGAGAGCCATTGTATGCGTCCTAGTCCCTTCTCCGCCTTGCATAAATGGATAAAGTCTTGCGCGATTCTTTCTGCGAGTGGATCTGGGTACCCCAGTTTTATTACATCTGAGTGGTCATCAATGCGGGACCCAATTTCCCGTGGCGCCCCGGCTGAATCCATGCTGGCAGGTGCAGGGATTCCCTTAAGTGCTACGGAAAGAAATTCTTTTTTATTGTAGTCTTCCGGCGTAGCGGCATTGTGGCCTGCCAGACCGGCTACTATGCATTCGCTGATTTCGTGGATTTGGGCCTTGGTTAGTTTATGGTCGAATACATACTGCTTGAGCGGGCCCACAAGTAGGAAATCCCGTACAACCCTGTCTGTTTTTGTTCGTAACCATGCATCACGGGCCTGTATGGGGTAGGCGGGGCAGTAGAGTGGCGCTCCTGACGCTGATTTCTTTCTGGCTCTGCGGTTGCGCCCCCTGACGGCATATAAAACAAGTTTCTCACTCGCCGAGTAGTGCGTGGCTTCCAGATTATAGTCTCTTTTCGCAAGCGTTTCCGCAAATTTCTTGTGGTAAAAAACTTCACGAAATAATTCTAGGACCAGTAATTCCGGCCCAAGGCGCATCCCGGCAGTTTTAACGAACAAGAAAGATGATTTAATGGAGGGATGCCACTTGGGCTCCTTCCCGGTTTTTTCTAGTTGCTGGATTTCATTTAAATTCATGGAATAAACACATCTCCCTCTGTGCGACGCAATACGCCCACTTTGCCATCCGGGGTATTAACTTTTATCTCGACGCCGTTGTCCTCGTACGCGTACATGCTTGTCGATACTACGCGTTCTTGCGCGATTTGTAGGGATTCAAGTAACTCCTCTGGGAATGTGCACTGGGCTACATGCTTGTCTCGTTTTTGTGCTAACCAACAAAACGTTGCCGCGGAAAGGTTCATCATCTGCGTGGAGTCACCGAACGCTACCGGGATTGCTTGCCCAGAAGCTTGGGTCCTCAACTTAATTTTAGGGGTAAGTTTTGACGTTACCCATGGACCCTCTAGTTTCGCGTATTCTGCGAGGGGTACGCCGCCGTTGGAAGTTGTTTGCAGTACGGATTGCAGGTGCTGCTCAAGATGCGTTAATTTCCTTAGGAGTTCCTGGGGAAGCTGCCCTTTCCGTCCTTGTATCTCTGCAATTTCAAGGTATTCATCTAGTTCCGGCTTGAAATGGTGTACATCTTTGATTAGGCTGCCCATCCTGTATGTGAAAGAAGTGGCCCAGCGTGAGAGCCACTTTATTTTACTCGCAGCATCGTCAGATTGCCCCTCTATGCTGTCATCCATCATTTTCCAAATAGACAGACATGTTTCCTCTATCTGGCTAAGGAATGGACGAAGGGAGGGATCTGCCTCGAAAGGCCATCCCCATTTCGTATCGAATTCCCTCTGGATAGGGTCCCCGGTTAGGTCTAGTCTCTTGAAAATTCCTTCATGACCTAGCAAGCGTGTTACGCCAACATCTAAAGATGGCGCGGATGACATAGCAGTTACACATGAAACTGATTTCACCAGTAATTCATCCGAATCTTGATTTATAAAGGCTGCTAGTGTTTTCGCTTGTTCCTCGCGGATTTCCTCATTTTCTTCTAATCCGTACGGTGTGTACGAAGAGTAAAGTGCCATGTATATCCGCCGAGAAAGAAGCGCGAAATAGTCTTTTTCTTCTATACGCTGCGCTACCCAGTCGCAAGGGGTGGTTGTGTAGTCTTTGGGGCAACCAGCCAAGATGAAAGATAAAAGCCCTAGCGCTTCACGGAAAACAATGATTTGCCCACTTAGGGCTTCGGCGCGTTGTAAAAGTTTTAGGAAGTTGGCTTTGCCGGCAGGATCAGATAGCCAAAGGCAATTGAGTTTGTAAGGGCATAGGTCTGCTGCCGCGCATCCATCGCAGTCTTTCCAGTTGTCCCCGGATATTGCTTTTTCGATTAGCCCCTTGAATGTGCCTGCCCCGCTTAGGATACTCATGTTGTCCAGAGTTGCATAATCGAAGTGGATCGATTGGAAGACTTTCTTTTTGCCGCTTACTTCGAATGCCGTGGGCGTGTCACTCGCAACGGCAATTTTTACCATCTTCGCCCAGGGTTGGTTTGCCAGTTCGCCCTCTAGTATTTTCCGGGCGGCACGTTCTATTACGCCGCGGTTTGTGCAGATTACCAGCGAAACTCCTTTCTCCCAAGCGGATGCAAGCAGGTTGATGAGGTCGTTCGCTGGGTCTACTGACTCGCTAAAAGGATTTTTAACGGCAGAAGCATCTTGGGCTAGCCACGCAGAAGAAAACTTCTCACCGTTCTCGTAAACCTCTATCTTGTACGGTAGCCCGGTGTACCCGGTTGAAAAAATGTCCTCGCCTTCCTCGGTGCGCAGGTTGCATCCCCGGGCTTTTAGTTCACGGCAGAGTTTGCCTACGGCGGCGGATTTCCCATTGCCTGGAGATCCTATCCAGAAAAACCATTTCCCCTTTGTGTTCTGCCCGTTCTTGGTAAGTATTGATTCTGATAATTGCGTGATAGCTTCATCTATCGAGGTGTTAATCTCTAAAAGAGGCGGTTCTTTCCAGTTCTTGGGCCCACTTATTGCCGCTTGGCCATCTTGTTGTAGACCTTGCAGTTTGCTAACGAATTGATTGTTCTTGTATCCCATAACTTAATCCTTTGCTTGCGTACTGCTGGTTGCGGATAAGTTTTTTAAAATGTGCTCACCGAGGAGCTTTGCTAGTAATGGAGGGACGGCATTGCCGGCTTGGGTGTATTGCGGGACTTGGAATTTCCTGTTTGCCCCGCCAGTTGTCGGTTTGCTCCTGAATTCAAACCAGTCTGGGAAAGTCTGAATCCTGGCCACTTCCCGTACAGTTAGGGTGCGGGGTTGCCATAAAGAGTAATGGCAGAAATCATCTGGCAGGGCGACCTGGGTTGGTGCCGGTCTGGATGCAACAAGCGCTTTCTGCGAATGTTTTTTTGTGCGAAGTTTTTGCAGGAGCCAGGGGAGATCGGCCTTGGTCGTTCTCCTTTCTTTTATTTCTCCCTCTTCTTCGTCGAAGAAGAAATTGTTGTTTTCCAGAAAATTCACAACAACGGCTTCAGCTTCTGTGGAGCTGTCCCCATCGAACCACGTAGCAAAAGATTGTTTAGTTTCTTCGTTCGCTCTTTGCAGTAATTGCAATAAGCGGAACCGGCTCCTGACTAGTGCAGAATGGGCCCGGCGTTCGTGGTTTTTAATAGAGATGGAATTCCCCTGCCTATTGGGACTGTTTAAGTCGAAGACCTTAAGTAAGTGGGCCGGGTATCCATGGATTTCTGAAATGGGCTTGAAAAATGTGTCGTCTTCGTTAGTGGATAAGTCCTTAATCGCGGATTTGACTGTATACTTTACCCCAGTGGCTTTTGGGAAAAGGTTACAGGCGTTGTAATCACGTACAGATTCCGGGGCATTATTTAATATTTTTAAGTCGTCGGGCACAACATTCTCTTTTGCTGAAACCTTGTTGTAAAAAGTCGTGGCATTTTCCAGAATATCTTCCTCTTCGCGCGGGATATCCGAACTTAGAATCGTGTCGAGAACATCTTTCCTGTATGCTGTTATGATGAACCTGGGCCGACTTTGAGGCAAGCCGAGATAACAACTATTTATGCGGGCGCACAAGGGAACATACCCCTTTTGTGCAAAAAGCTTGGCAACTTCAAACCAGGCGAAATGTTCCTTGCCATCCCCGTTTATGAACCGGTGCAGAATCCCCAAGACATTCTCAAAGAGGATGACTTTCGGGTTCAAATAGGTTGCAAGCTCAACGAAAGAGTACGGGAGCTTATTCCTTGCGTCGTCGTGTTGGCGTAGTCCAGCAAGGCTGAAGCCTTGGCATGGCGGGCCCCCAGCTACAAGATCTACCTTGCCAATCCAATCTGCAAGAATTTCTTTCCGGCGTAAAAGCCGGTTTATGTCCCCAATAAGAAGAGATCCCTCTTCAACCTTTTTAGGTAAATCTGAATATACGCCTACTTCACGCGCTTTCCTGGGATCTTCTTTTAACCTGGCTTTAAGGTCGGTTACAGGGTACTGGCTTTTGATCCAAAAAACTTTCTTGGGTGTTCCCCCGCTTTTGGCCATCTCATCAAGGTTTTCTCCCAGGAAATTGTAGGCGTACGTTTCTGCTGCCATCGGGGATTGTTCATTCGCAAAAAGTAATGAAAAACCGGCAGCTTCCAAGCCTAGGCTTGTCCCGCCACACCCAGCAAATAACTCGACGAAAGTAGGCTTATTGCTCATAGGATAAGAATACGACCTAGTGACAAATTTTAAATTAGGACGGGGAATAGAAATACGCGTGCTCCCCTGCCTATAATTTATTATATGTTTAATAATACGAGTTGTCATTCGGCAGCGTAGCATATAAGCTATTTCGACACGGTTTTGAGCGACAGCTTCTTGGGATTAAGCCAGTTTTTGTTATGGGTCCCCTTGCTGTTCATGATAAAAGTATACAAACTGAACCCGACAAGGGTGTGTCGCGATAAAAATGCCTATTTTTGCTGTTTTCTGCGTTCCCGGGTGGGTAATTCTGCCGTACCATAGATGGGCGGGGGCAGTTAAGGCGGGCCAGGGCCAGGGGCGGCGTCCATCTCGAGGAAAGCCGCTACTGGCCTGGCCTCTCCTTATTTTCTTTGCAGGTTTCCCCTCTCCCCACGGGGGCGACATAACATTAACAGAAAAGCCCGCCAGGGCGAGCGAATAGCGAGCCTGGGCGGGTTTTTAATAAGCCAAGGTGCCCCCGTTTAAATTCTTTCCCCCGGTGGCCATAATTTAAAAATAAGAAAAAAATAAATGCGGGGATGTACGGGCCGCAGTT
>Ga0208977_1001091_pt1 | contig 14915 bp, 8 predicted proteins | sample RifOxyA2_FD_184030 | JGI IMG/M metagenome (GOLD analysis project Ga0208977, IMG submission 184030) | Groundwater microbial communities from Rifle, Colorado - Rifle Oxygen_injection A2 (SPAdes) | ecosystem: Environmental > Aquatic > Deep subsurface > Groundwater | place: Rifle, Colorado, United...
ACATAATAAACAAAACTGAACTTGATAAAACAAATGATATAACAACAGGAACAACTGCGAACCATTTGCCGAAATTCTGCATTCTGTTCTTTATAGCTAACTGTAAAACATATATCTGGCAAAAAGGAAGATACGCAAAATAATGCGGCCATGATGTGGAAATAATAAAAGGGAAAGTTAGGAACATAAAAACATATGCCAAAACAATATCATTGATATCTTTTTTTCTTGATAAATAATATCCTAACCCCACATTTAAAATAAAAACAATAATGCCTAAATTCTTATATAGTCCAAAAGGGAAATTTTTGCTTTGTCCGGTAATCCTGTAAAGTACATGTGGCATAAACTGTGAATCGCCTGCTTTTGGGAGCCACGATACCGCCTCAGAAATAAAATGATTAACAAATTTATAAAAAACAATTGTATCCTTAAACCCTAACGCCGCTCCAGGGATCAGGCAAAGGAACAGAAAAAGAAAAACGAAGAACCAAACAATGAATTTGACATCTCTTTTTATAAGAAAATATATTAAAAACACAGCCGGATAATATTTGATGCCTGCTGCGAATGCCAGGAACAATGCTGAAATAACAGTTTTTCCTTTTTTATACATGTACATTGACCCAAAAACCAAAATAACTAAAAGAACACTGATCTGTCCCCAGCGAAAACCATGAATAATGGGCATAGACAATAAATACGCAGCGGAAGTTAAATAAAAATAAAATTCTTTTTTTTCCTTCAGGGCGAAATATACTCCGGAGATAAAACACAAATTCAAAATTAACGCTGCCTGAACAATCCCCCAAAGGAACCTTGCAGTTGGCAGGTCAAACTTACTGAAAAGATGCATGATCATGGCAAATAATGGCGAATAGAAATAGCCTTGAACGGGGAACTTAGTAAAGAATATAATCTTTCCCATCGGATAATAATGCCTGTCAAAATCACAAAACAAGGGTTCTCCGAAATTGACGGACTGCAGGAATCCATCCAAATTTTTCCAATGAAAATAGTATAAGATGGCCACTCCAATAAAAATTGATGTGGTTATTAAAAATCCTCTTACGTATAAGAATACTTTCTTTTTGATATTAGGCATTGTGTTTATCAATAAAAGTCAAAATTACTTTTATATTCGTTTATTAGATGATCAAACTGCCCGGTATTTATCTTTAAAATACTAATAAATCTTTTTCCATCAAACAAACTACCTCTTGTTATCAATAACAACTCATCATAATATTTTGCCAAATCCTGATCAACTATATAATTTTGGCCTTCAGAAATTGTCCTTAAATACCCTTCAGGAAACAATCTCTCATAATGTCCTGGAGGGTATTTATCATATGTAGGTATCGGTAACCTTGCCAATAAAGGATCACTTAGGGCATAGGGATCAACTATATAAACTATAGGCCCAGCATAATACCCCAAAAATCCTATTATTTTTGAAGATATATAATCTGCCTGCTTTAATTTGATCAATTTCCCTTGCTCAACTGTAAAAAAAGAAGGCATGTTCTCGCCTTTTAAAGCTTTAAGGAAACTAGATCCTTGATAATAATATCCGCGTTCATCAACAACTTGCATGTCTTTTATATATTCTGTTTTGTATTGAGAACCGCTTACTAAAGGATTTTTAGGAGATATAAGTCCCATAGCCAGCACAAATACCATGGCAAGAATAATCACTGTCTTTCTTTTATATATATCAAGCCTGCTTATAATTATTACCGAGCAAAATAACGATGCAGACAAAAACCTTCCTATCATAAAATCCCCACCGATCTTAACGACATAAAGAAGGTAAAGGATTATCCCGCAGGCAATATATTTAACTTTTTTATCCTTAATTAAAAAAGCTGCAAATACCCCTAAAGCAATAACCACTGGCGTAACTATATCCTGCCTTCCATAAAAAGAACTTACAAGGTATAAAAAGCCTTTCTCAATAAGCACGCTCGAAGAAACACCAGTGTTTAGCTTTGCATATGCTGTATTAGGAAATGGAAAACCATAATATATTATCGAGAATATCTCCCATAAAATAAATGGTATAAACCCAATGATCACTAATATAAAACTTTTAAAAAGCTTAAATTTAAATTTTAAACACTTGTAGAAATCATAAGACAAGGCAGGAAAGAATAGAAGCAAGCTATCCATTCTGTTTAGCACTCCCAATGAGGCGATAAAAGAGAGTATCAGCAGTTTTTTAGGGTCAGATCTCTCATTAATAAAAACAGAAAAGAATATTGCCAGAAGAAGAAAAGTCGCAGGATTCTCTAATCCTGATGTAGAAAAATCAATAAATGCCTTAGAAAAACAAAGAATGGTAACTGCCAGCAGTGATAAAGAAGTATCATTTGATATCTTGTATGTGACCAAATATATCGAGATCAGGACTAAAATTATCGATATAACAATACTTGTAATAAAGATCTCTTTTGTAAAAAAATAGAAAAGCGATAAAAAGAACAGCCATAGAGGGTGAGTATACACCTGAACCCTTTCTGCAATATTCCATCTCAGGCCATAACCATGGATAAAATTATCTATTACTCGGAATGATATATATGCATCATCACAAACCCAAGCATTTCGAACAAGAACCACTGCTGTCAGGATAATGAACAGGATAAGTATGATCTTTAGGTATTTCATAGGCTTTTGAATCGATATTTAAAAATTCATTCTCGATTATTCTAATTTAGTTATCTGATAGTGTCAAACATTGACTACTTTAATTTTATTAAAAATTGCATATTTCTAAATCTAGAATTTCCTTGCAATTCTTATAAAATTCGTCTAAAATTACGACTCAATAATCCAGAATTAATTAATTTTTGGCGGGGTAGCTCAGCTGGTCAGAGCGCACGGCTCATACCCGTGTTGTCGGCGGTTCGAGCCCGCCCCCCGCTATTTTAAAAAAGCCACCTTTTATGTGGCTTTTTAAAAAATATTACTGTTTGCGCATTAAATTCCAAGCCTACCTAAGCATTAAACTACCAATTCTTAAGTATTATTTCTTGCAATAAAAGTTTATGGGAGCTAGAATTATTCCCATGATATTAGATTTTTAAATGCAACCATCAAAGACAACTCTCAAAAGGGAGTTGTCTTTTGTTTTTTGTGTTAATAATCGGAAATAGGCCTCCCACATTATTGTTTTGAACAGGCAAAAGTGAATGCAATTTGATACCATTTATTCTGTTTAAATAGTCTATGTAACTATTTTTGTCCAACTATCAAGCAAAACAATTATAAAACTAGTAGTGTTATGAGAAGGGGATTTCAATGAGTGTGTGGAATTGGATTATGGGAAGAGCATCAACAAGGGGTCAGGGTATTGACTCTCAACAACAGACCGGAATCAAAGCGGAAGGCGAAATGTGCCCAAAATGTGACGCTTTGACCCTGAAAATAACATGGATTGATGACCTATTGGCCTCTTGAGCTGAGTGCTCCAAGTGTGGATTCAAGAAACCACTTTATGTGAACCGTATTAAGTGTCCAAGCTGCAAGAAGAATGCAAGCAGCATATTTATTTGTTCAGAAGGGGAAGGAACAGGGACTTGTGTAGCATGTGGAACCATTCACAAAGTTGACGGCTCTAGAGGAAAGGTTTTGTCGTGAGTCACAAATTGGAATAAATGGAAATAAATTCCAATAAATGGAATTTATTTCCATTTATTACTAACTAAATATAAGGAATCTTATTAGAAATGATAAAACAATATTTTTTATTAAAAATAACAAAGGATTAAAACAACCAATAGAATTTTCTCTAAGGTAAATTTTTTTAATACAATTTGTAACTGGTTAGCTTGCTCATCGGATATTAAAATATAACTTGATCGGCAAAATAAAATAATTGTTTAAAAACACAATAAACTGATGGGAGGAGAATATGGGATTCTTTGGTTTTTTTGAAGAAAACAGAGTAGATCTGAGAGAAGCCCCTGGGACAAGATTAAAAATGAAAAATGGCAAAGAATTACTATTAATAGATTCTTTGATTTATCCTTTATGCATTGCCCGCACGAATGGTAAAATTGTTTATTCTGCGACTGAAAAGCTTAACGAATTCTATCCAACACATCATGAAAGAGTATCTCGTTTAACAACATGCATTGAAAACAGTTCTGATCTCTATGATCTACTAAATGATAAACTAGCAGGTTTCATTTGAAAATTTGAAAATTATAATTTTGGGCTAATATTCTAGTAATTTGAAAGAAAAACTAAGAAAATAAATTTTAAAACTGTTGTTTTAGGAATATACAAGCGCATTAAAGGAGGATGCACTACTAGGTCCGATAAAAGTTCAAGAAGCGAGGGTCGTTTAGTAATTTTCGGAGACTCATTCCCATATTAACGGCGGTAAGAGCCCGCCCCCCGCTACTTTTTATTATGGGTCAATACCAGAGTGGATTGCTCCACCTTTTATGCAAGCAAACACTTTGTAGGCTTTTATTTTTGTATCAATAAATAAGTCTCTTCTAAAATAATCCTTGGGGCTATATATAATATGATAAAAATATTTTTAGTTATACTCATGCTATTTTTTATTTCCTGTTCAAAAGGAAGCAACTCTCAAGAAACCAAAACTCTTTCTAGTCCTTCAAACTATTTGTTGCAATATACTCTTCCCGATAAACTCTTTTTTTGCGGGGAAAGAGTGCCACTCGAAATAGAAGAGGTGCGCGAAAGGGCTGAACGGGAGTTTTATTTGAATTTACAATCACCCGGACAGATCATAATATATTTAAAAAGAGCCGGCCGCTTTTTTCCCATGTTTGAAAAAAAACTCATGGAAAACAATGTTCCTGATGACTTGAAGTTTCTTTCTGTAGCTGAAAGCGCGCTTTATATGCCCCGCTCATCGAAAGACGCTGTCGGGTTGTGGCAGTTTATTCCCAAGACTGGTAAAAATATGGGGCTACAGATCGATGAATATGTTGATGAAAGAAGACATCCTGAAAAAAGCACGCAGGCAGCCATTGAATACTTGATTATGGGTTACAAATCAAGCAAATCATGGATGCTTGCAGCAGCTGGCTATAACATGGGACACGAAAATCTATCCGACAATTTAAAATTCCAAAATTCTGATAATTTTTTCGACCTATTCCTTAACGAAGAAACATCAAGGTACATTCTGAGGATTGTTATCGTAAAAGAAATCATGCAGAATCCCCAAAAATACGGATTCGAATTAGGCCCCAATCAGCAATACAAGCCTTTCAAATATAAGATAGTATCCGAATCAGGTGCTATAACAAATCTTAATGACTGGGCTAAAAAGCATAAAACAACTTATAAAGAAGTCAAACTGCTAAATCCCTGGATCCTTCAGCGAAGTCTACCTGCGCCACCAAAAGGAAAATTTTGGGAAATTGCAATACCGAAATAATATAAGAAATAAGGCGCAGGACTATCTCCAATAGAATTAAAAAAGGGGGCCGTTAAGTACACCTTCTGGCTAGATCATACCATTATTGTCGGTGGCCCAAGCAGCCCGGCACACACATTATCATATTTTAAAAAAGCCAACACCTAATAAAGTTCTGGCTTTTTTTGTTGTATCTTTACGTAAAAACCTCTTCAAATGGCATTTTTTAACATAATATGGCATACTTTACCCAAGTTATATTTTTAATAATATTTATTTAAATTAATAAAAAAACTTTTTATGGTCATAGTTAACCGATACATCCATCGTTTAATATGCATTATCGTTGCATCCATTTTTTGCATAAATATTATTATGCCTGCTAACATTTATGCTCAACAGGTATTCTCTTTGCCTGAACCGGGAACTATGATCTCTTTAAGCAATGCATTCTCTCCAATTGTTATTAAAGGCATTGAGATCTTTCCTGAGGATCCTTTTAAATTCAACTTCTTTGTAGATACCGGAGAGACCGCTCTTTCCGAATACGACCTTCAAGAAGAATCCAGCAAATTGATCAAATATTTCCTGGCATCCTTAACAGTTCCGGAAAATGACATGTGGGTCAATTTATCTCCTTATGAAAAGGACAGGATAATCCCTAATGCTTTTGGTATTACTGAAATGGGGCGCGATCTTTTAGCTCAGGATTACCTGCTCAAGCAAATAACTGCTTCAATGATGAATCCGAAAGAAAATCTAGGTGAAAATTTCTGGAACAAAATATACGAAAAAGCCTACGAAGAATACGGGGTAACAGATATTGATATAAGCACTTTCAACAAAGTCTGGATAATACCCCAAAAAGCTGTTGTATACGAACATGAAAATAGTGCATTCATTATAGAGCAGCATTTAAAGGTCTTAGTAGAAGAGGATTATTTGGCATTACAGTCTCAATTTGATCCAGAGCATATTCAAAATAATTCGATCGAGACTTCAGAAAATCTTCCATTAGCAACCAAAATAATCAAAGAGATCATAATCCCTGAGTTGGAAAAAGAAGTGAATGAGGGGGCAAACTTTGCGACATTACGACAGATCTATCACTCAATGATATTAGCAACATGGTTTAAGCGAAACCTAAAAGCTAGCCTTTTAGGTGAAGTTTACGTTGGAAAGAACAAGATCGGTGGCGTTGATATCGAGGATAAGGAAGCAAAAGAAAAGATATACGATCAATATTTAGAAGCGTTTAAGATCGGCGTTTACAATACCATAAAGGAAGATTATGACCCAGTCACTCAGGAGATCATTGAAAGAAAATATACATCTGGGGGCATATTTGGTTCCTACATAGAAAAGGTATTTGAAGAGACCTCATCTATATCTGAAGAACAATCATCTGATCTAGCAATGCTGGTAGAAGATGAACGGTTAAAACAAGTCTCCTCAACCTTAAACACCAAAACCGATGCAAAAGTGCAAACCCCTATGAATTATGGTATTTATTCCGGGGCCCAATACGCAGGCGGAGAAATTATCGGTGGAGAGATATTGAACCCTCAGGGAGCTGAAGATCTAAGACAGTTCCGCCTCCAGCTGAACCTTGCCCCACAAGGTTTTACAGGAATTATCAGGATTGTCCTTCCTCAAAATGGAAGGCTGTGGGATATACTCGGAGAGAACTGCTGGACAGCCTGGCTTGAATATAGCAATAAACCTGTTTCAATTATCTTTCAAAAAGGCAAGATAACTTCAGTTTTTGATGAAAACAATAATAATATTTATCCATTTGATAAGAATTTCATCCACGAAAATGCAAGTTATAAAGATGGCAAAATTACAGGGGGCACTCTTCTTAATCCTAATGGAGAGAGGGCAAATACACAGATAAACATTTTTTTAAGGGACAATCCTGATTTTACGGGTGTGATTGACCGCGTATTTCTTGGCAGCAAAGGCGACCTGCAAAAATTTTACAATGGAGAGGTAGCCTGGACAAGTATGGTCGGTTATGAAAATCACCCTGCATCGATTGTGATAGTTGAAGGAAAAGTTACTGAAGTTTTTAGTCAAACTGGAAAGCGCCTGTTCCCATTTACAGAAAACAAGATATACCAGGGAGCAAAATTCCTAAATGGTGAGATCGTTGATGGAGAAATACTTTTTCCTGAAGGCGCACGAGACTTAAAGAAACTACGTTCACAGTTAGAAAATGTTCCCCTTGATTTTTCTGGCGTACTAAAGGTAGAGGTTCCTGAAAACGGGACTTTGGACAATATTCTTGGAAACAATATTTGGACCAGATGGTCAGAATACTCCAACAAGACTGTATTTATTGTATTTGCTGGAGGAAAGATCACTGATGTTTTTAACGAAAGCAATGAACGTATAGCTCCTTTTGATAACTACTTTATTTTTCCAGGGACAAATTACAATGACGATCAATTAGATGCCCTTAAAGCCATTAATCCAAACGGCGAAAGACAAATAAACTCGGTCAATGCCTACTTAAGGAAAAACCCCAATTTCTCAGGAGTCATCCATCGAGTCCCGCTAAATAAACGCGGTGGATTGACAAATTTTCACAATAAAAAAGTAAGCTGGTCAACAATGCCGGGATACGAATACCATCCAGTTTCAATTATAATGAAAGAAGGAGAAATAATTGAAATTCTCGATGAAAATGGGACAAGAGTCTATCCTTTTGATAAAAATCTTGTTTATGTTGGCGCCACTTTTGATAATGGCAGAATCATCGGCGGAACCCTAGTCACTCCTGTAGGCCTGTCAAACAGGCAGGCTTTAAATCAGATAATCCTCCAAAACAAGGATTTCTCAGGAGTAATAGCGAAAGTGCCTTTAGGTGAGACCGGAGGGCTAACGTATTTTGGAGATCAAATAAAAGTATGGGCAGAAATGGCAGGTTATGAAAACGAGCTCGTAACCGTCATTATGGAAAAAGGGGGAGTGACTACGGTCATTGACAAGGATAACAATATTATCTACAAGAGAAAAGAAAAGAAAAAAGAGAACATTGTTTACCCTGGCGCAATTTATAAAAACGGTAAGATAATTGGCGGAAACGCCATTAATGCTGACGGCACTGTAAATGGATACGAACTGAATAAAATCATTGCCGGATATGAAAATTTTACGGGAGTGATAGACCTGGTAAGGCTTGATATGAATGGCGGATTAACGCACTTCCTTGGAAACAATTTATTCGGTGGTATGGCAGGCTATGAATACGAATACGTAACCGTTGTTATGGTCAACGGAGAGATTGCCAGTATTTATGATAAAAACAACAAGGAGATCTATCCTTTTAATGACAACTTCATATATGAGAACGCTACCTATGAAAATGGTGCAATTATTGGTGAACCACTAAATCCTCAAGGTGCACAAAGGCGCAATTATATTGAAACTCACCTCGAAGAGAATCCAAATTTCACCGGAGTTATCAAAACAAGGCTATATTCCAACGGGGGTATCCCCCCATACATTGATAAGAATGGCTGGACAGCAATGGCAGGATTCGAGAATATGCCGGTAATAGTTGTTAAAGAGAACGGTGAGACCATTGGTATATTTGATGAAAAGGGAGAACAAATCTTCCCCAACCAGGAAAATTACGTTTATCGCGGAGGTGAACTTATAAACGGTGAGGTCTCTAAAGGAGAATTGTTAACACCTGCAGGGACATCAAGCCGTTTAGTTTTAAACAATATTCTGGCAGAAAATCCGGATTTTACCGGGCATATTACACATGTCAGGCTTCTTCCTAATGGTTCTTTTGGCAAAATAAACGGCATTTTATACAGAGAAGCAATAAACGGATATGCAAATCAGTTGGTCACATTACGCCTTGAAAATGGCAGGGTAATTGCCGCTTATAATGAGCACGGCGACCCGATCTGGGCGGAAGAGAAATCCGTTATAGGAGAGGAAATACTGAACGATCTTTGGAAATCAGGAGATTTTGAAAGGTTGCTTGACCTCTTCGGAGAAGAAAGGACAAACCGCTTAATATTCCATTTCTTTGATAATGTGACACCTCTTCAGCTCGTGACTTTCACCCAGCTGCATTTTAAAAAACAATTAGGCAAAGATAAAGAAAAGGACCTCGGATCAAGGGAAAGAACCCCTTCAGAAATAATGAAAAAACTGTCCGAGATCAGCCTGCTTCAAAGGCAGCCCGCCAATGTTGAGTTCCAGTCTGTTCTTGCCCACGAGTTATTCTCTTTGATCTATTTCAATATGAGCCAGGATTACCGTTATTTGGATAAGATCCAGGAAGAGATCGAAAACAACCAATTTAACGGTTTACTAAGAAAAGCCTTTATAGAGGTTATTGAAACATACAAATCACTAAAAGATTATGAAATAGAAGGTATTAGGACCTCCACTAAATTAAAATTCTACCAAAAGTTCGGGATCAGGGCCATTTTAAATGATAAGAGAGTTTTGCTAGCAGATAAACCCGGGCTTGGAAAAACCCTTCAGGCTCTTGCTGCCGCAGTTAATGCATATGATGGTAACGGCGCCCAAAAAGTATTCATTGTTTGTCCGGATGTCTCCATTGACAACACCTGGATAAAAGATATTAAAAGGCATTTAAAGGGGGAGCAAAGTATATTTGTTGTCAAGACCAGAAAAGATCTCGATTCGCCAAAAAAACTTGAACAGGCAAAAAATGCCAGGTTCATTATTGCCAATTATGAAATTCTACGGGGGCCTGATGCGCAGGATTTAAGAGATAAGCTAACATCATTGGGAATAGATTTTATTATTGCCGATGAAGGACACAGGATGAAGAACAACTCGCAATTAACAGATGCCGTTCAATATTTTAATTCAGAATATAAAATACTAGTCAGCGCATCAGCTCAACAAGGCAGAAGTATAAGCAAAATTTATAATTTGCTACACTGGCTCTATCCAGAGAGATATGACAACCGCAGCACTTTTCTAAGAACATATAACACAACTGAAGGCATCACAAGACTTAAATCAGAACTCAAAGGCTTTATGATACGAAGGCATATTTCTGACGTCCTTTCTGACCTTCCTAACTTGAATATTGAAATTTATCCAGTTGATCTGGCTCCAGAACAGGCTGAACTCTATAAAGAGGTCGAGCAGAATTATTTAGCATCTGTTAATTCAAATACATTTTTTGGTGAAAGCTTTGGTCCTTTTAATAATTTGATCCGAGCCGCAATAGATACAGCTCAAATAAGGTATATTTCATTTAAAGACGTTTTAACCGGCGAGACACAAACTGTTGGAGCAGGCATGTACACTGTAGCGGTTAATGGTGTAGAATTAAAAATATCTTTCAAAAACCCCGACGCTCCGACTGTTTATTATATTAATGGATCTGGGGAAACAATAAGCTATGACCTTATTAGTGATGATGTAATAAATATTAATGGGTCTTCTTTTCAAATAAGCGTTGAGGAAAGAAACTCTCATTCAGCCAAATATGAAGCTTTGGATAATATCGTTAATGATGTCGTAGAAACCAAGAAGGAAAGCCTTGCAATCTTTTCTGGCTCCAGGAAAGCAGTTGAGGACCTAAGAAAACGATACGAAGAGCAAGGTCACGAAGTATACGTTATTCATGGAAATATCAGCACTGCAAAGCGAACAGCTATTTTAGATACCTTCAATAAAGCCGACAAACCAATGATCCTGATCAGCACCTATCAAACATTAGGGGAATCTGTTGATATCACAGGAGCGAGTCACGGGGTACTGGTTGACAGCCCTTGGCTTGAGCGGGAACAGATAATAAGCCGGCTGTACCGTCTTGGGCAGACCAAAGATGTATTCTTTACAATTCTTATTGCAAAAAACACGATCGATGAACATATTGAAAGGGTCAACTGGCTCAGCGACATGATAAAAAGCATAGTACTTGACGACAGTTTTCATATGAACACTGATAATGAAATGGCTAAGGACTTTGCTACAACGCTAGTTCAAAGTGAAGAAAACTTCTCAAAACTAAAAGTTTTTCAGGAAAGAATAAGAACCCTGCAGGATGCCAATGGAGAACAGCCAATATCAGCCGTTGACAATTATACCGAATATAATTCAGGTGATAACAGGATCGCTTTCTTCAATGGTCAATTTGACGCAGAGTTGACCGATCTTGACAATAACACTATATATATGAACAGCATATCGGACCTATTATCAAATGCAGGCAGATTAAGCCCTGAGTCAAAATCAGATATTAGTGCCTTTTTCAAAAAGAGGTTCAATGAAGAACAACAGCAAGGTTTCAGGGTAAAAGACATGGTTCTCTGGAATATATGCAATGAATTTATCCCTGGTTTCAGCACTATAGATTATGACGGAAACCTCGAATTTATTATTGAGCTTGGAACTCATATATTAAGGCAATTGATCAATAATCCAGATATTAGCGAAGCTGAACTTAGAACACATTTAGGCCAATCTTCGGAAAAATTGTATAACCAAACAATGCAGTATATGGACACCTCAAATATATTAAAATTATTTTCGCTTTTGGGGGCAATTCCTGAAACATATTATTACGAGGGGAAACTTTTAAACTATGACAATACTGTCAAGGTATACTATTCCAACGGAAGCATTCGTTTTTGGGATAGTCAGGCTGTTGAAAATATTGCACCAAACTGGAGAATACAGGATGCAGACATACCCCCTGAAATCCAGGGCTTTGACAGAGAAACAAAAAAAGTCAGGCCTCTTGATGACGCCGAACAAAAACGGCTTGCAAACCAGATAAGATTAGGTAACAAGTCAGCTGAAGAGGTTCTTGTAAAATATTACCTTAAAGATCTTAAAAAAATAGCCAACAAAATCATCTATGGTGGTCGTCTGGAAAAGGCTTTTGGATCAAAAGCGACAGGGACGGTTGCTGTTGACAGCCTGATCTCTTTTGGCCAGGAAGAGCTCCTTTCCTTGATCAACGAATATGCCCAGAAAGAAATTTATTTCAATACTTCCCTGAAAGACTACCTGCAGAGCAATCTGAACCCACACATGTATTCACAAGCATTTCGCATAGCACATGAGCAAATGAATTTACAGGGTGATAATGATGCCTACGGGGACGAAGGCAACCCGTCTACTACCATACTTTCACTGCAAAGTGAAAATGCTGTAGGCACAAGCCGGATCGAATCAGATGAAGCACGCAGAAATTTTAGAGAACTTTTAGAAAAAGCTAAATTCACAAGTGAAGAAATAGATATATTGGTATTGTCAGTGTTTGAATTTTATACCCCGGAAGAACTGGCGGAAGAATATGCACAACGACTTGACCAAAACTTATCAAATATACATTTACAGTATGTTGAAGCTCTAATTAGAAGCTTTTATACTTTTATAGCCTCTTTTGGCGAAGATAATGCTACTCGCCTAATTAACAATAGTTTTAAAGAGTCAAAAACTGATGCTGCTATGTTAGGAGAAAAGGAGGTGGGAGGTATCGATCTTAACCCTCAGAGATTAGAAATAGAGACCAGAGGCATAAGTTCTTACGTTAATTATTCAAACTATGATATTACAATATTCCAAAGCTCATCATTCACCGGGTTTGATCCGATCATCATTAACATTATACCTGTAACAAATATTTCAGCTATTTTGGGTATTTTTACTAACTAGACAATATATTTGTAAATTGTCCCTCGTCTTTTGCTTGGATTCGTGTCATAACTTTTCTCGATTTCCCACCCAGGCAACTTAAAGCTATTGCATATTATACGGCAGCCTTTTTTACATTCTTCTTTGAATTTTTTATCTATCTTATTAAGCTGCCGAGGCATCAAATAACAAAAAAGGACATCCGCATCTCTGATGTCATGATCATACAGGTTACCTCTGATCAGCTTGCCTTTTTTCTTAAAGACAAATTGCAGTATTTTTGCGTACCAATAAACAAAAATTGTGATCTCTACGCCGATAGCATTCGCTCCTTTATCAGAAGCAGCAAAAACTAACCTGCCATCACCGCATCCCAGATCAACAACCTTTTCTCCAGGCTTTATTTCCGAAAACTCGATCATCTTATCCTTAGCTTTTTTAAATGAAGGGATAAAGGGGGCATCGTGTAGAGAACTATACATTTCTGAGATTATGAAAAGAATTCCTAATATAGTAGTAATAAAACAAGCAATTGCCGCAAGAATAAGCAGCAGCAGTTGAAAAATGAGCAAAATCAATATAAAGATTTTAGCAGCCATAATAATAAGCTTTGAACATATTAGAGTTTAAAAAATTTATTAAATTTATTATAACAACTTAATGGTAGCTATCAATTCAGTATTTTTATATTTACAACTAACACTTTTTTCCATACAAGGCAGTTAAATCATTTTTATATGTTCTTTATTAATGACACCTAAAAAACCCAACCTGGAAAGATGTTCTACGCCAAAGGTTTACTGTAATAAAAATAAATTTCTAAACATATCTTGCTGTTATTAGCGTATTTAAGTATAATTCTGTTTATTAATTAACCAAAGAAAAACAGGAATCAGTGGTGGAATTATGGCTTTAATCGACCAAGTAACCGTCAAAGACTTAGCATTATTACTATTAATTATCTTGTTGATAAGACTTGTTGCTTATATCTTCCATCTTAAGAAAGAACTGATAAAAGCCCAAAAAGCTCAAAACACACCATTCTTTGACTTAGAGATCAATTCAGAGGAAATAGGACTTTTTATAATTAACAGCAGTAATTGTTTCGCAAAAAACATCAGGATAGAAGCAGTTGATTTTGTTGCGGACGTCGGTTTTAAAAAACACCTTAAACTGGTTTTCGAGCCCATTGAATCTTTAAAAGTATCACAAAGAGAAAAATTGAAATTCAGGGTTTACGACGATAAAAACGACATTACGGATGGAAAGTCTAAAAATCTCATCAACTACTTTAAAGGGTCAGACACAACGATCAATATCCGATATTCTAATCTGGAGAATGAAGAGTTTATCTCTTCACTTCAAGTCCATAATAATAATTTTCAGATCAAGTATGTTAAGCCTTTGTCTGGAAATATTTAGTAATATAAAAATTCATTAAAACAAATTATCTTGACAGAGACAAGTAAAAGTCCGCCTTCAATAGAGAACATAGGAGGCAACATAACAGGGACTTTAAATAAGTGCATTAACGTATCAGCAAAAAACAAGAGGGCAATTGCTATTACAAAAACAACATTGATAACCCTATCCAATTTACTCTCCGCTGATCCCCCGATCTGAATATCAATGTGTATAAAAAACATAAGTGTTTTCTAAGTCTCATTGACCTTAAAAGCACTTTATGGTAGGTTATAATCAAATATTGGTTAAACTATATACTCGAAGAAACAAAAGGAAACTGATATGGAATGCCAAAAAGTAAAGAACACTACGCTATGTAACTGCAGCTATAGCGGATGTTCCAGAATGGGCGTTTGCTGTGATTGTCTGCATTACCACAGAAGACAGGGACAGCAAA
>Ga0208977_1001094_pt1 | contig 14860 bp, 17 predicted proteins | sample RifOxyA2_FD_184030 | JGI IMG/M metagenome (GOLD analysis project Ga0208977, IMG submission 184030) | Groundwater microbial communities from Rifle, Colorado - Rifle Oxygen_injection A2 (SPAdes) | ecosystem: Environmental > Aquatic > Deep subsurface > Groundwater | place: Rifle, Colorado, United...
GACCGAAGTTGTACCAACCAAAACCGGTTGGCCATTCTTATGCCTCTCTGCAATCTCCTCCGCTACTGCCTTAAATTTTGCAGACTCGCTCTTGTAAACAAGATCATTATTATCTTTTCTTATTAACGGTTTGTGCGTAGGGATTTCTAATACATCAAGTTTATAAATCTTATAAAACTCTTCGGCCTCAGTTAGGGCAGTACCCGTCATGCCCGCAAGTTTTTTATACATTCTAAAATAATTTTGATATGAAATTTCAGCTAAGGTTTTGGACTCCTGCTGAATAGTAACACTCTCTTTTGCTTCAATTGCCTGGTGTAGGCCGTGAGAATATCTGTTGCTTGGGAGCAATCTTCCGGTAAACTGGTCGACAATAATAACCTTATCGTCTTTAACAACATAGTCCCGATTTTTTTCGTACAAAGCATATGCAATAAGAGCTTGCTCTATTAGGTGAACCATTTCGAAGTCTTCTTCGTAAAGGTGTTCTATGCCCAGTAATCTCTCGACTCTTCTTATGCCTAAATCCGATAGAGTAGCTGTCCTAAATTTTTCATCTACATCATAATCCTGATCCTTAGCCAACGATCTTATAATTTTATCGGCTTCCAAATATCTGGATGCTGATCGAGAGTCAGCGGCCGAAATAATCAAAGGAGTACGGGCTACGTCAATAAGTATGGAGTCGACTTCATCTACAATTGCGTAATTATGCTCCCCCCAAGTTCCAATAGGATTTGTTTGAACCATCTCGTTAATATTTCTCACCATATTATCCCTAAGGTAGTCAAAACCAAACTCGTGATTAGTTCCATAAGTGATATCAGCTTTGTAAGCCTCTGCTCGTGAAACTTCGCGTAAGTGAATAGCATACATATCGTCAAACTCAGTTCCTGTATAGGAAGAATCGTAAATAAAAGCTCTGTCCTGCATTATTACACCCACAGTCACTCCAAGCATTTCATATATCTTACCCATCCACCCTGCACCATGACGTGACAGATAATCGTTTGGAGTTACTAAGTGAACACCTAACCCTGCCAGTGAATTAAGATATAAGGGCAAAGTTGCTGCATTGGTTTTTCCCTCACCGGTTTTTAACTCAGCTATTTTCCCCTGGTGCAAAACCACACCTGCAATTAGTTGAACATCATGTAAAACTTTTCCGTCATCAACCTGCCTGGTTACTTCTTTAACCAAAGCAAAGGCCTCGGCTAGAATACCGTTCAAATAGTCTTCTCGCCTATCCCTCTCGCTTATTTCAGCTAAAGCTTGTTTCCACACCAATGTTTTTGATTTAATCTCATCTGGTTGGATATCCTTAAGTTTTTCATATAAATCGTTTATTCTGTCAACCTGAGGTTTAAGCTTATTAATTTGGCGTCCATTGGAATCCAGTAATTTTCTGATAAAATCCATAACTAACAGATTATAACACCCGCTCAAAGTGTCGAAAGGAGAATGAACATGACTGGAAAAAAGATGTCCCTAGAAAACTTCTTGAATCAGCACCACTTGGTGACTGTTGAAATTAAAATGGAACCCGGCTATGAAGTTGCTGTAATCACTTTTGAAAACCACAGGCGCCAGGAAACGGTACGAATATATTCATCCACCGAAGGAGAAAAATACTTTATATTCAAGGTAAACTCAAAACAAATTGGAAAGCCCCTGTTACCTAGACTCCATTGGGACGTGATAATTGTAGTTGTTGAAAAATAAGGGGCAATGCTTTACCAAAAGTAGATGCCCCTTAGTGTTGCCAGTAATATCAAAGCCAAGACTACTCTGTAAACTACAAACGCTTTTAACCCCATTTTGTTAATGTACTTAAGCAGAAAATTTATTGACAAAACACCGGCTCCGAAGCTGGACAGCAACCCAATCAAAACTGTGGGCAGTGCAATTGAGGATAGATCAGAAAAAGAAGAAATTCCTTTATATAACCCGGCAACTATAACTATTGGGATTGATAGCAAAAACGAAATCCTTGCACTGAACTGCTTATCGTGACCTAAAAGCAAACCTCCTGAAATAGTTGCACCCGACCTTGAAATTCCTGGTAACAGAGCAAAAGCCTGAAACAAACCTATTAAAAAGGCATTTTTGAAAGTTAAACTAGTTGATACTATTTTGCGTTGATATAATTCTGCCAAATACATTAATAAACTACCAATGAGCAGGAACAAGGCTACAAATCCAACTCCCCTAAAAATCCCCTCGACATAATCACCCACTAACACTCCCAGTATACCGGCGGGTATTGATCCCGCTAGTATCTGGTACCCTAACTTACGATTTCTGACTAGTATCTCTACCAGATCTTTCCAAAAGTAGGTGATTAGTGCCAAAGCACTCCCTAAATGCAAGGTAGTATCAAATACCAAGGGGTGTTCAGCCCACCCGAAAAACTTCGGAAACAAAATTAGGTGGGCAGTAGAAGATATTGGTAGAAACTCCGCGATCCCTTGAACAATGCCGAGTATTAAAGCCTGAAAGTTACTAGTCACTTCAATTTCTCCCAAAAACTAAAACATTATCAGAGTTAGTATAACCGGCAACCACTAAACACTGAACGTTCGTCAGCAAGCCTGAAACATATTGTATGAAGTTATTAACTTCGTCCTGGTGGTGCTGAAGGTAAATTCTATTAAATATCACTAGTCCCCCTTTTCTAACCAAGCTTTTTACAGCTGATATAAAATTACCTGACTTGCCTAAATCAGGGTAATTTTCTCCCACGTATATATCCACCATTAACACATCAAAAGACGCTGTAGAGATATCAAACTCCAGGGGATCTACAACTACTTTCATCGCATCGGCTACTATTAATCTGTGATTAGCAATTTTATCTGCGTCAAAGTATTTCTTAGCTATCTCAACCATAACAGGATCAAACTCAACACTCGTAAGTGCAACCTCTGGGAATTTCTTTGTTATTAAGTGAGACAAGGTTCCTCCCCCAAAACCCAGCAACAGCATCCTTTTCATGTCTGGTTGATGCTCATTGAGTATTTCTAAAGTTTTTCCCCAATACAGCCTGCTACATGCGGGTGAATCCCAGTTGAGTGATTGAACAAAATTGTTCACCATTATTTTACGAGTTTTGCCTACATGAAGGACTCTGATAGTACCGTTTAATGGGGAATCAAATTCCTCTAATACCTTAGGAATTTGTAACTGGGCTACATCAAGAATGCTCATATGATTTTAATATTACTTTATTATGTCAAATCCCGTGTATTGTCGCAAAACTTCCGGAACTACTATAGAGCCATCCTTCTGCTGATAGTTCTCAATTATGGCGATTAGTATTCGACCTATCGCAAAAGCAGTGGCGTCGTTCATATGAACAAACTTCAAATTACCTTTTAAATCTTTATAACGCGTGTTTAACCTTCGCGCCTGGTAATCGGTCATATAATCTGAAGTATGGGTTTCCCTATACGTATTCTGTCCGGGCAACCAACAGTTGATATCAATTTGTTTATAATCAGGCTTGCCCATATCACCTGTACATAGGATCATCACCTGGTAAGGTATCTCAAGCTGCTGAACTAAATATTCCTGGATAGTCACAATTAGCTCTTGTTCCTTCACGCCATCTTCTTCCGTTGAAAATACTTCCATTTCCAGTTTATCGAATTGATGAGTTCTGAACATACCACGCATATCTTTTCCATAGGTCCCGGCTTCGCGTCGAAATGCGGTTGAATACCCAATAAACCTCAAAGGTAAATCTGCCGCGGCCAAAGTCTCGTCCATAAACATAGGCCCAAGTGTATGTTCGGCACTTCCGATAAGCATTTGATCGTCCTGCTCCAAATAATATCTATCATCGATGGGATCAAATCTATCCATCTTTTTTGCCACTTCCGCTTTTAGCAACACCGGAGGAACTACAGGGATAAAAGGTTTGTTATATTTGTTGCCTACTTTTGCTGCTAATTCCGAAATAATCTTGCCATCTCCTAATGTTTTTAGCACATATTGGACTAGAGCGAACTGCAACAGCACTGCCGCACCTTTTAAATAGTAATGCCTGCTACCTGTAACTTTCGACGCGGTTTCGACGTCGACAATTCCCAATGGAACTGCTATATCGACATGGTCTTTGACTTCAAAGTCAAACTTTTTTGGTTCGCCCCATGTTCTTAATACCTGGTTTTCACTTTCATCTTTTCCAGCCGGGACATCATCCGCTATCACATTAGGTACTAAAAGCATCATTGAATCAAATACCTTTTTGGTTCCTTCTAAATCACTCTCAAATTGCTTTAATTTGTTTTTTATCTCTAAAGCTCGCTCAACATACTTTTGGCGGTCCTCCTGAGGAACTTTTCCTATATCCTCTGATAATCTGTTTTTCTCGGCTCTTGCACCCTCGACAGAATATAAAATTGCCAAGTAGTTATTGTGTACATCTATTAGTTTATCTATATCGATTAGCTCCTCTTTTTTCTTAGCCTTTACCGCATATTTAACTTTTTCTATATTTTCTTTAATAAATTTTATGTCCAACATAAATACCTTTCATAGTAAGTATATACTTTTCGGGTATAAAAAATCCCCGACTTGTTTTCGTCAGGGCCTCACCGGCCTGCCATTTCTTCCCTTTTCGTCGCATTTTGGTTATAATACGTGCAATTATTACCAAAAGCCTACCGAAAGTAAAGGAGATCATATGTATCAAACCTCGATTTTGGAACGTGAGCCTTATACGGCTCTGGTAGAAGTGATACCAAATTTAGGAGCTCATTTAGCTCATATCGACCTATCCGTCTTGCTCATTGAAATTGCCAAAAAGCCTTATCTCAAGCTTCAGGCTAAAATGAGCTTTAGTGATCCTAAGCATGGACCGCCTGAATACCACTCGTATATCCTTAAGCTTGAAGATCTTGAACTGGCCTGGCAGGCAACGGAAATGTTCAGACGAATTTTTGTGTTGCCCCACGGAGCTATTCAAGACATCAACGATCCTATCGAATGCCAGAACCCCTTCTTGGAGTGCGTTATAATGCTTTCCGAACCTCTCTTCATGAGAATCCATGTTGCGTGTATTTTAGCTAGGAGGTTTCCGGGAGGCTTCTTGGGGGTATTAAATTCGAGAAAAGAAATTATGGATAGGCATCCAAACCTTAACTTTGCAAAACAAAGATTAAAAGAACTTGAAGTTGGCGCCTAACTGTAATAGACCGTGGGATTTTACAAACCCACGGTTTTTTTATGTAAGCCTTGCAAATACAATAAAGGATGATATTATTGCAACGATAACTGGTTGACACAAACCAAGTTTTTTGTTCTTATTGACCAACAAAAGTTGATTTGTTACAATCAACCGCGTTCTTTGTTGATGCAAAATAAACAGGTAATAAATAAAGACGGAAAAATATTAGAAGCCTTAATGGGAGGGATGTTTAGGATAGAGCTCGACGACAGCAGTGTAGTCATAGCCTCAATATCCGGAAAGATGAGAAAGTCTCGTATCAGAGTTCTCCCTGGAGATAGAGTGAGAATGGAATTTTCACCTCACGACCTTTCTCGCGGCAGAATAGTTTATAGACTTTAATATTTTTCAAAATATAAAAAAGTAATGAAAGTTAGATCTTCGGTAAAGACAATTTGCAGAGAATGCAAAGTTATAAGAAGAAAAGGCGTTGTTAGGGTGATTTGCAAGCGAAATCCCAAGCACAAGCAACGTCAAGGATAATATGCCAAGAATAAAAGGTGTTGATATACCAAATGATAAGAGAATAGAAATCGCGCTTACATATATATACGGGGTCGGAAAAGCCTGGTCTACAAAAATACTTTCGACTAATGGAATTAACCCGGATACAAGAGCAAAAGATCTTACAGAAGAAGACATTGCCAAGATAAACAAATCTATCACCGAGTTTCAAATACTTACCGAAGGCGAATTAAGAAGACAAAAAAGCTCAAACATAAGACGCCTACAAGAGATTAAGTCATATAGAGGTTTAAGACATTCCAAAGGGTTACCAACCAGAGGCCAAAGAACAAGAAGTAATTCTCGAACAAGAAAAGGCAAAAGAAAAACCGTAGGAGGAATGAAAAAGAAATTAGCTAAGAAATAATATGGCAAGAAAAAAGAAGGAAAAAACAATACCATCAAGCGGAAAAGTATTTATCACCGCCACAATGAATAACACAATCATTACTATCACCGACAGTGATGGAAATACCTTATTCACAGGAAGTTCCGGAAACGCCGGATTTAAGGGGTCAAGAAAATCCACCCCATACGCCGCTACAAAAGCTACCGAAACAGTAGCTCAAAAAGCTGCTTCAGCAGGTTTAAGAGAAGTATCCGTTATAGTGAAAGGACCTGGAATGGGCCGTATTTCCTCAATTAAGGCACTAAAAACAGCAGGGCTTAACGTTGTAGCAATTTCAGACATGACTCCTATGCCCCACAACGGATGTCGCCCAAAGAAAAAGAGGAGAGTTTAATAATATGGCAAGATACCACGGACCAAAATGCAGGCTATGTAGACGAGAAGGGATTAAACTCAATCTTAAAGGAACCAGATGTGATGGAGAAAAATGTACTATGAATAAGAGGACACAAGCTCCGGGACAGCATGGCACATCAAGAAGGGCACTATCTAACTTTGGTAAACAACTAAGAGAAAAACAAAAAGCGAAAAGAATATACGGAATTCTCGAAAGACAATTTAAAAACTATGTTAATGAAGCAATGAAAGAAAAAGGCATTACCGGGGAAAACCTCTACAGGAAACTTGAATCAAGGATGGATAATATGGTATACAGAAGCGGGTTCGCAGTATCAAGAGCACAAGCTCGACAATTAGTGAGAAGAGGACTATTTGAAGTAAACGGTAAAAAAGCAACGATTCCTGCGAGAACATTAAGAATTGGGGATACAATTAAACCGGTGGATTTTCAAAAAATTCATGCAAGAGAGGGTTTTGTTTTACCCGATTGGCTTCAAGCTAATGTAAAGGAAAAAACTGTAAAGTATGTAGTTCTTCCCTCTATGGATGAATTACAAGAAAGGTTTGATATTCAGGCTATAATTGAATCGTATTCTAGATAATTTTTAGGAGGTATTTTTTAAATGACAACAAACGTATCGATAGAAAATTTAAAAGTTAAGGCACGAGAAGAAGGAAAGAATAAAGGCGTATTTGAATTTGAACCTTTACCTACCGGGTATGGCTATACCATAGGTAATGCCCTAAGAAGAGTTCTGTTAACATCCATTAAAGGAGCAGCAATAACCCAGATAAAAGTAGCGGGGGCTAATCACCAATTCTCTACACTAGCCGGGGTTAAGGAAGATTTGGTAGAAGTAACGATGAATCTAAAACAGGTAAGACTACAGTTGCATGGTGAGAATCCTGTTGTAGTTTCGTTAAAGAAAAAGGGACCTGGAAAAGTGACTGCAGGGGACATTGAAGAAACTTCGGACCTTAAAGTAATGAATAAGGAACAACATATAGCTACCTTAGCTGATTCCAAGACACAGTTTGATATAGAGCTCGTAGTGGAACCAGGTGTTGGCTATTCTCCGATGGAAGAAAGACAAACTTCAAAGGTAGGTGTTATCGTAATTGACGCATTATTCTCTCCGGTATTGTTAGCCAAATTTGAAGTGGAACCTACTCGATTTGCAGATAGAACCGACTTAGATAAAGTTGTGTTGGAGGTTGAGACAGACGGTAGCATCTCTCCGAAAGAATCCATCAAGGCTGCTGCAGGAGTACTTAAAAAATATTATCAAGCTGTATCACAATGGGTTAATCTCGAAGATATAGAGGAAGAGAAAGAAGAGGAGCTATCCGAACTTCCCGCAAAGTCAAACGAGGAAGACATTGCAATAGAGGAGCTACCCTTACAAACAAGAACCATTAACTCTTTAAAGAAAAGCAAAATCACCACGTTGGCCCAACTTGGAAAAATGTCCGACGAAGAAATTGCTGATGTTAAAAACTTAGGAGAAAAGTCTCTGTCTGAAATCAAAGATCTACTCCAAAAAGAAGGTTATCGATAATGAGACATAGAATCGTAGGTAAAAAGCTCGGTAGAGATGATGATCACAGAAAGGCCCTGTTGAGAAACTTAGCCGGACAGGTGATTGATAAAGAGGAAGCCGAAACTACCTTGGCAAAAGCCAAGTACTTAAGGCCTTATCTCGAAAGGCTCATTACACGAGCAATAAAAGCCTCAAAAGCTGATGACAGCGTGGTTAAATATAATGCAGTTAAATACCTAAAAGGGAAGATTTATCCTCAGGATTCTGTAAAGAAACTGTTTGACAGTATATTGCCAAGGTTTATGAATGTACCAGGAGGATACACTAAAGTTACAAGAACCCGAAACAGAGACGGCGATGGAGCCCTGATGGCTAGAATCGAATTTTCAAAGGAAGCCGGCAAAAAATCGGCAAAATAACCAGTATGAAAGGTAATACGTACGCACCAAATCAAGATAATATAAAGAAAGAATGGCACTTCATAGATGCCACCGATCAAACTTTGGGGCGCTTGGCTTCTAAGGTTGCGCACATAATCATCGGCAAAAATAAGGTGGAGTACTCACCTAATTCGTTGGTAAATGACTCTGTTGTAGTCACAAACACATCAAAGATAGTAGTAACAGGGAAAAAGGATACCGACAAAATATACATTAAGCATACAGGGTTCCCAAAGGGACTTAGAGAAATAACATATTCAAAAATGAAAGAAAAGGATCCCACGAAAGCACTAAGATTAGCAGTGTACGGAATGCTTCCTCATAACAAATTAAGAGCTAAGAGGATAAAGTGTCTACATATTTACTCCGGGGAAGATCACCCACACAAAGCCCAGATAGCAAAGTAATTTTATGGCAAAAGAAACAAAAACAGAAACTAAAATTAAAAAGGATTTTATTTCGGGCACCGGAAGAAGAAAAACCGCAGTAGCCAGTGTCTTTATTTGGAAGGAAAAGGGCGAAATCCTAGTGAATAATACACCTATAGAAACTTACTTCCCAACTGAAAAAGATCAAATAAAGTGGCTCAAACCTTTCCATCTAATTGGTGTATCCCACCCAAAATCAAAATTTGATATACACATTCAGGTTAGCGGATCGGGAAAAAGTTCACAACTAGATGCAGTGATTCATGGGATATCCCGGGCACTTGCAACAATGGAAGAAGAGTATCACTTATTACTTAGTCAAAACGGCATGTTATCCAGAGATCCGCGTATGGTGGAAAGAAAAAAGCCTTATCTTCACAAGGCTCGAAAAGCCCAACAATACTCAAAGAGATAATATTAAAAGGTTATACTTTCCTCAAGAACAGTTCTCAGTTCTGTTAAAAGGTTTTCAAGCTTATTCTTTGTATCTACTCTTATCAGTGGAGTCGAATAGGTGTCGGAAATATCCTCCAATACTCTTAAGGGAGGCTCACTAACACCTGTTTCGTATGAAGATATCGCCTTACCTGATAATCCTATTTTTTTTCCAAATGAAGCCTGGGAAATATTTAGCTTTAGTCTTAAACCACGAATTTTAGTACCTATTATTGAACTTTTATTATTTTCCATTAATAACAGAATATACCTTATTGAAGTATACATTGCAATAATATACATTGTGATTAATGTCGTGGTGCAAAATAAAAGATTTAATATTAGAAGAGAGACCTCGTGAAAAGCTTATAACCTATGGATCCGAATTCCTTACGGATGTTGAGTTGCTTGCCTTGGTTTTAGGGACCGGAGGAAAAAAAATTTCCTCGTTAGATTTAGCGAGAACTCTAATTAAAGATTATGGCAAACTGGAAAACGTTCTAAAATCCGATATTGAAAAACTAATTAACTACAAACATATCGGAAAGGCTAAGGCAGTGGCTCTAAAAGCGATCGAACAAATAACAGAGAGACATATCTCATTTGAAGCAGAACCCGGATACCAAATTAGATCCCCCTCAGATATTTACCGATACCTAAGAAAAGATCTAAAGGACAAGGACCAAGAGCATATCTATGTATTGTGTCTGAATTCGTGTAACAAAGTAATATCGAAAAACCTTATATCAATAGGCACAAACAAAGAAGCCCTGCTATCTGGAAGGGAAGTATATATAAAAGCCTTGGAGAAAGGGGCGTCAAGCATAGCTTTGGTTCACAACCATCCAACAGGCTCGCTGGAAGCAAGCCCGGATGACATTGCCACCACACAGAAAATCGCTGAAATTGGCCAGTATCTCAATCTTCCATTACTCGATCACCTAATAATTGGTAAGAATGATTTTTTCAGCATGAAAATGGCAGGATTACTAAATTTGGATAGAAAGGAGGTGAGCAAATATACAAAAAAATCTTAGACTTTCGAGCAAAAAAATAATAGCAAGCGCAGCACTAATAATTACTATTCTAGGTTTGGCAGGCGCTTCCTGGGCGGCTTTTGCCGACAAAGGCGAGGTATTAGGAAGTACATTTAGCGTGGGATCAGCAAACATCCGGCTACTACAGGATCTTGCAGGGGGAATAGATCCTTCTAACTTAGTAGAACAGTTAACCGGACCAAGTTTCCAGAACATAAGTCCTAATTGGAATCAAAATTACTTAGTAAAACTGTACAACAACGGAACATCCCAAATGCAATTAACAACCCACGCCAGGTATGTAACGACAAACGATCCTCAGGATTTGAGAACCTTAATATACGTGGAACCTTTTAAGTGGAATGATGCTAATGCCAATGGAGTTTTAGACACCGGAGAAGAAGGAACCAGCCTAGGAAGAAAAACCTTGGTTAAATGGAGTACAGAAGGATACGATTTGGGAACTCTGGCAACTGGTCAAATTCAAGGAGTATTACTCAAGTTCTCCACAGATGCTGTTAGTGACTCAAAACAGGGAGCAACGGCAATTATTGACTTCGTTTTCGATTCAATAGGTATCTAACAAAAAAACCCACCGGGTGCAAAACTCGGTGGGTTTACAGATTTCGAATCAATCCTGGTACTGTATAACGAGTGAAACCGCGTCGTCTGAGATCCATTCAAAATCGACCTTCACCCTATAACGTCCGGCAAGAATAGAAATTGAAGACAACTGTTGCCGTTGAGATCTAATGCACACTATTGAGCAGTTTTTCAACGTAAGCAGTTTCAATCCTTCTCTGAAAACGGGAAAAATCATTTCCCAATAGACGTCTTCATACCTATCTTTACACAGGGTTTCGAATTCCTTCTTAACAATTTCCTCAACTTTCAATCGGCGAATAGTACGATTTTGGAATTCCTCAATGTCCCTTTGAGCCTGAAGTCTTTTCCTACGTGTTCTTTGTAGCACCATTTCTACCTCCTCTAGTCGACCAGGGGCGCATACCAAAGTACCACAACCACCCTGGTATCCGACTGCCAGTTAAATACCGGTTGGAATATGAATGAATTGTTCACTGCCACATATCCCGCCGAAAGACCCAACACAAGTTCCTCTTTAACCCCCGCTACTTCCTCAATACGGAGTAACGACTCTTTCAATACGCGTAGAACCTGCTGCCAGGTGGGACACAGTTGGAGAGAATTTTGGTCGGAAAAATTCGAAAAAATTACAAACAGCAACTCAGCTTCAACGGTTCTCCGATATTCTCTGAGAAGATGCTTCCTGCACAAATGGTTTAACAATATCATCTCAACCTCCTATCAGCCTAATGTTCCTGCATTTTAGCATATCTTCGCTATCGCTTCATTTCCTGTTAAACTATTTGTATGGGTGTTTCAAGATATTTAAGAGAGTTTATCGGATGGTGGCTATGGGAAACTCCAAAGAGACTATTTAAAGTAGGTCACAGATACCTGATCCTAATAAATAATCAGTTATCCTTTACTTTAAATATAAGGCTGTTATTCACCCCTTTGTTTGGAGATTACTCGTTTATTGGGCGTTTTATCGGATTTTCGGTGAGAATATTCGAGATCATTTTCGGTTTGATTTTTGTCGGAATTTTAACAATTGTGTTCTTCGCCGTTCCCCTTATTTGGTGGCTTGCACCTGTTGTGCTATTTCCCTGGCTTAATGTAATACCTTTTATAGCAATTGCAGTTTTATACTTGCTACACATTGCCCTGAATAAAGATACACCAGAAAAGAAAGTTTCCGATGTAAGCCTTTCTGATGTAAAAAAGTCATTTCGCCCGGCAACAAAGTATTATTTAGCACTTTTACGGAGAAGTTTTCATGACGGAGTTTTGGCACTATTTGAAAATCCGCAGGTAAAGTTTCTACTAAAGAAAACTGAGCTGGAACTTCCAGATTTCATAAAGAAGATATCGGAAGCCCGGGACATAAACCTAGCAGATATTGAAACAAAAACTTTTGAAATGGCAAAAAAGCAACAAAGCAGGTATGTAGAATTGGAACAATTATTCCTTACAGTTATAGAAAACATGCCTAAGTGCGACTTGTTGCTGGGAAACTTCGGCACAAAGCTTTCTATACTACAAAAGGCTACACAAGGGATAGTAAGTGACAGAGAAAGATTGTCCCGACTGTATTTGTGGCAAGATGACTACAAAATGCTCTTTACCGGAGGAATTGGAAAAGGAATGACCGGCCATGTTACCCCACGACTCGATGCTATGTCGGAGGATTTTACAAAACAAGCTAAGAAAGGGGGGTATGAAAGGTTTACAGTTAGAGAGAACTCAATTAAAAAAATCGGGGAAATGTTGTCGGGGTCTAATGAGAACATCCTGGTTATAGGGGATCCCGGCTCGGGAAAAACCTCATTAGTAAAGGGCATCGCATACAAAATAATCGAGGGAACCGAATACAAATCTTTGAAAAATAAACGCATAGTGAGTATCGAGCTCAGCGGTATGATCGGAGGAACAGCCTCCTCAGGGCAATTAGCTCAAAAAATAAATGATGCGATAAAAGAAGCTCAAAGCTCACGTGATATTATTCTGTTTGTCGATGAAATTCACACTTTGGTATCCGGAGGTGAGGGCTCCCTAATATACTCTATTCTGGAACCAATATTATCTTCGGGAACCATCCAGTTTTTAGCTGCCACTACAAAGCAGAATTATCGAAAATACATAGAACCAAACGGAGCATTCTCACGTTTATTTAATTTACTTGAACTGGAACCTGCAACTAAAGAGGAAACACTAAGCATTCTTAAATTCGATGTTGAAGAGATAGAAACCAAGAGAGGCCTTTTTGTAACCTATCCTGCACTAGAGAAAATTGTAGATTTATCCGAAAAACTAATCCACGAAAGGGTTTTACCTGATAAGGCCGTACAAATTCTGGACAGAGTCGCTTCCGCGGCCGCCCACGGAACTAAAATTGTCAATACGGATGCAGTAGAAAAAGAAATTGCCGAAATGACTCATATCCCTATGGAAGCTGTAACACAAGAAGAAGCAACCAAATTACTTAACATAGAGGAATTGTTAAAACAAATGGTAATTGGCCAGGATTTTGCCATAAAACAAATATCGTCGGCCCTTAAAAGAGCTCGTGCGGGAATGAGGGATGAAAAGAAACCAATAGCAAGCTTTCTATTTGTAGGAACTACAGGGGTTGGAAAGACCCAAACTGCAAAGGCGCTCGCAAAAAACTATTTTGGCGATGCTAAAAATATGATCAGGCTGGATATGAGCGAATACCAGCAGCTGGATAGTATAAATAGACTCCTTGGAACCCCTGATGGCAGCACCAAAGGGATTCTAACAGAAAAAGTAAGAACTCAGCCTTTCGCTTTGCTGTTACTAGACGAAATTGAGAAGGCCCACCCCAATATACTGCTTACCTTTTTACAGGTATTAGACGATGGCAGGCTCACTGATTCCTCCGGACTAACAGTTGATTTCACAAATACCATAATAATTGCAACTAGCAATGCAGGTACCAAAGTTATCCAGGAAGCATTTACAGCAGGAAAAAACCCGGATGAAATGAAAGAAACTGCAATGATGCAGGTACGTGAAAAATTTGCCCCCGAATTTTTGAATAGGTTTAATGGAATTATCGTATTCAATCCACTCACAAAAGACAACGCCAAGAACATAGCCAAGCTCTTATTCAAGGAAGTTGCCATAGCAGCGGAACATAAAGGCATTAAGTTGTCATTCACCGATGATCTTATATCTAAAGTGGTAGAGAAGGGGTACAGCCCGGAATGGGGGGCACGCCCTATGTCGAGAGTTATAGAAGACACTGTAGAATCTTATTTGGCAGAAAAGATATTATCTCAGCAAATTAAGCAAGGGGACGAGATCGAACTCGGCTCGGAGATACTTGTTTCGATAACTTAAAAAGCTATAATCCACATATGGAAAATTCGGAACCACAACAACGCCTACAACACCTTAAAGAAGCTTTTTTCTTCAAAGATAAGCAGGAAAAGATTAAGCAACTCCAGAAAGAACTAGAGGACGAAACTACGTGGAAAAATTGGGAACTGGGAAATAAAATTTCACAGGATGTTGCCAACCTTAAACGAGATATCGAAGAAATAGAACTGTTGGAGCTTCTACTGGAGGATAACAACGTAGAAGAATTTAACAGGGAAATAAAACGGTTGGAATTAAAAACTTTTATGTCGGATCCCCATGATAAAGGTGACGCCTTAATGTCGATACATGCCGGGCAAGGGGGCACTGAGGCAATGGATTGGGTTGAAATGCTTTATAGGATGTACCTGAGATACTGCGAAAAGAAGCACTGGAAGGTGGACGAGATAAACCAAACACCCGGAGACGAAGCCGGACTAAAAAGTGTCACATTCGAAGTGGTGGGTCCATATGTGTATGGCTTCTTAAAACACGAAGCGGGAGTCCATAGGCTAGTTAGGCAGTCTCCTT
>Ga0208977_1001095_pt1 | contig 14858 bp, 7 predicted proteins | sample RifOxyA2_FD_184030 | JGI IMG/M metagenome (GOLD analysis project Ga0208977, IMG submission 184030) | Groundwater microbial communities from Rifle, Colorado - Rifle Oxygen_injection A2 (SPAdes) | ecosystem: Environmental > Aquatic > Deep subsurface > Groundwater | place: Rifle, Colorado, United...
CCAGTGAGTCGGAGTAATGGATGGCGTTTGCTATGGAAACGTGTGAAAAATGTTTCAGGCCGACATGGACGTCAACGCCTGAGTTGCCGCGCAGGCCGTCGGCAATTATAACCGGGCAGCCGCAACTCTCCAGCGTGAAACCGTGTTCCCCGGCTACCGTCGCGTGATGTACCGCGTCGGCGCGCTCGCCCACGTATATGGTATTTGCGTCGGTCAAAAACGGCCAGCCGCCGGCGGCCTTCACTTTTTCGGCAACTATGCGCGCCATCGCCGGCTCTATGAATCCCTTGTTGCCTTTTTCGCCGAAATGAATTTTCAGCGCCGTGTAATCGCGCGGCTTAATATGCGCGGCCGCGCCGATGCCGTCAAGCCATCGGGCGAAGAGTTTTTTCTTTTCTAGAGGCAGAAAATGCACCGTAGCCTGCACACTCATTTTTTCCTCGCTTAATCGCCGATGTTACGCAAGAAACGCCAAAGTTGCTGTCATTGCGAGTGAAGCGAAGCAATCTCGCTGTATCGTATCAAAACTACGAGATTGCTTCGTCGCCAAAGCTCCTCGCAATGACACGTTGCGTAACATCATTTAATCATTTCCAGGAATTCGTTTTCGGTTATAACGGCGACGCCAAGGCTATTTGCTTTTTTCAATTTAGAGCCGGGGTTGTCGCCTGCAACTACAAAATCTGTTTTTTTACTGACGGACGATGCGGGGTGGCCGCCGCGTTCCTTGACTTTGTTTTCAGCTTCGGGCCGCGAAAATGACGAAAGTTCCCCGGTAAAAACGAATAACTTTCCGGAGAGTTTCCCCTCCGCCCGCGCCTCTTTGCGCGGCTCGTCCATGTTTATGCCGTGGGCTTTAAGCCGCGCTATAAGCGTGCGCACCGCCTCTTGCGCAAAGAAGCTGGCGACGGCCTCGGCTATTACCTGCCCCATCTCGTAGATTCGCATTATGTCTTCAACCGTGGCGTTCATCAGTTTGTCAATATTTCCGAAACGTTCCGCCAGCACCTCGGCGGCTTTTTCGCCGACGTGGTGTATGCCGAGGGCAAACAGCAGGTTGTGGAGCGGCCGTTTTTTGCTGAGCGTTATGGCGGAAAGCAAATTTTGCGCTTTTTTTTCTCCGAACAGTTCGAGGCCGAGGAGGGCTTCGGTTTTTAAATCATATATGTCCGCGAAATCCGTAACCAGTTTCTTTTCCACGAGTTGTTCAATCACCGACCTGCCCATGCCTTCAATATCCATGGCCATGCGGCTTGCGAAATGGGCAAGGCCGCGTTCGATCTGCGCAGGGCATGAAGGGTTAAGGCAGCGCCATGCGACCTCTTCCTCTTTTTGCCGGGTAACCGGCCCGCCGCAGGCCGGGCAATGCGTTGGGACGTGGAATATTTTTTCATGGTGTGTGCGTTTTTCGGTAACGACATGCGCCACTTTCGGGATGACGTCGCCGGCGCGTTCCACAAGCACCGTGTCGCCTACGCGCACGTCCAGGCGTTTTATCTCGTCGAAATTGTGAAGGGTTGCCCGCGTTATGGTAACGCCTCCGACTTCCACGGGCTCAAGATCCGCAACGGGTGTAAGTATCCCCGTGCGGCCGACCTGCACGCGGATGGCGGTAACTTTAGTGGTTGCCTGGCGCGCTGGGAATTTGCAGGCAACGGCCCAGCGCGGGCTTCTTGCGGTAAAACCAAGCAGCCGCTGCTCGGAAAGCGAGTTAACTTTTACGACTATGCCGTCAATCTCATAAGGAAGTTCCTCTCGTTCCGTTTCGTAGCGGCGACGGAAGGCGACGAGATCTTCGAACGTTTGTCCGGCCTCGGCGTGTTGCGTGGGGCGAAGCCCGCAGCTTTCGCAAAACCGGAGGAAACCCTGGTGCGTTTCAAACGGTACGCCGCCTTCTATGCTGCCGTAGGAGTGGACGAAAAACTTCAGCGGCCGGCCGGCCGTAACCTGAGCCATTTTCTGGCGAAGCGATCCCGCCGCGGCGTTACGCGGGTTGGCGAACTGTGCTTCGCCCGAATCCGCCATGCGCCTGTTGAGCAAACCGAAATCTTCCTTATTTATGTAAACCTCGCCGCGTACCTCGAAAAACTGCGGTGGAACTTTGCAATTAAGCCGCAAGGGTATTGCTCTTATGCTCTTGATATTAGGCGTTACGTCTTCGCCGGTGGCGCCGTCGCCGCGCGTGGCGCCGCGCACAAGGATGCCGTTTTCATAAGTAAGGTTTGCGCTTACGCCGTCAATTTTTAATTCCATGACAAAAGAAAAACTGTCCGTGCGCAGTGCCTTCTGCACGCGGACGAACCATTCCTTCATTTCGTTTTCGGAGTATGTATTATCGAGGGACAACATCGGTACGCGGTGGGTAACTTGCGCAAACGTCGGAGAGGGCGCGCCGCCGACGCGCTGGGTGGGCGAATCCGGCGTGACGAGTTCGGGATGTTCCCTTTCAAGCCCGGCAAGGCGTTTGAGCAGCTTATCGTATTCGAAATCCGTGATTTCAGGACGGTCGAGGACGTAATACAGGTGATCGTGGTGGCGTATCTCTGCCCGGAGTCTGTCAATTTCGCGGATAATTTCACTTGTCGAATGTTTTGACATAAAGAACTGTAGAGCTTCTCCCCCCACAAATGACGCTACTTCTTTGCGGCCTCGGGACGGGCGGATTTCAGCTTGTCAAGAATACCGTTGACGAACTTGCCGGAATCGGCGGTGGAAAATTTTTTGGCGATCTCAACCGCTTCGTCAATAATGACGCTGAGCGGCGTTTCCGGCATATCCGTTATTTCAAAGGCGGACATGCGCAGGATGTTGCGGTCAATCGCCGCCATGCGGTCAAGTTCCCAGTTTTCGGCATAACGCGAAATAATGCCGTCGAGCATTTTCTTCTTTGCCCACGTGCCTGAAACAAGTTTCTCGGCAAACTCGCAACTGCTGTTGGGGACGTTGAGGCTCCTGAACACCAGGGCGCCGTCAACACTGTCCGGCTCAAAATTGCATATATCGCATAAGTATAATACTTGAAGTGACGCTTCCCTTGCCTGTCGCCTGCTTCCCATGTTGTCTTATCCTTTTTCTGCCCGTAGAATAAATAGATTCTAATAAAACTCCCCCCACCCTGTCAATCCAGGCATTGATGTTTGCCTGATATTGGAACAATTTAGAGAGCCGGAAATGAGCCGAATGCAAGGCGCGACGAGTGCGGCGTACCCTCTGCGGTACGTAAACGAGGAGCAACGCGGCAGTCGGCGCATTTCCGGCTCTCCCTTCGGGCGGGGCGCTTTTGGGCTGCAACTTCAGGATATTTTTCTAACGTAGCTTTTGCTACGCCGCAAAAAATATCCTTTCGTTTCGCTCCAAAATCGCTCCCGCTAAATTGCTCCAATATCAGGCAAACATCAATAGGGGACGTCCTTAGGAAATACGGTATTCGTTTTCGTTGGCTATATTTTCCCCTCTTGCTATGGCTTCGCTTATTGATGACGGGGTTATCTTAAAATATTCGGCCAGTTTAACGCCTGAAATTCCCAGTTCTTTATTGCCCCAGTACGCTACCAGGCTTCTTGCCTGCGACAATTTGCTCCCTCTGCTTTGTCGTTTTATGTTCCTTTCATCTACACCCAGCAATTCGCACACTCTTTTTACAAGACGATTTATATCCCAGCCGTCTTTTTTAAGCTTTTGTCTGCGTTCCATCTGTTCATCAGCCTGTTTAAGCGCTGAACTGACAAAATCACCGTCGCCCAATATTCGCTCATCGGCCATCCAGTTTTCTTTTGACCGCCTTAAATCCAGTGCCTCTTTCCAGCCGCCGGCGCTCCTTATCAATCCTCCGCCCGTCAAATCTTCGCGTTTTGGCATGTCCTTCGCTTCCGCAACAAATTTTTCATATTTTTTCACGGCATCAGGTTTCCGTTTTCCAAAGTAGTCCAGTATCTCGCCCGTACTTTGCCACGATGAATTATTTTTCCCCATAATCACTGAATGCCCGCTCCATTTGTATTCCTTTAGTCCTTCCATATCCTTGACAATCCCTGCCCTCAATGGATTCAGATGCACGTACCTGACCAGTTCCAGCAAATAACTATCCTCCTGGCATAATATTGATTTATATCTGCTCTGGTACAAATACCCGCTTCGTTTGTATTTCTTGTTATAGAACAATGCATAACTTGTCAACAGTTTCCGTAGAAGATCGCTTAAAGGTTTTGCGCCGGTTCTTATTACTAAGTGAAAATGGTTGGGCATCAACGCCCAGCCATAACATTTGTGGCCGGTTTCTTTTAAGCTTTTAGATAATCTCTTAATAAATCCTTCCCTGTCGGAATTATCCTTGAAAATATCACAGCGCTCTATCCCGCGTTGGATTACATGATATATCCCGCCTTCTATGTTTAACCTTCCTTGCCTGGGCATGAAATTATATTACCAGTTATGTGGCTGACTGTCAATACCTTAATACCTAAGGACGTCCCCTAAAGTGACTTTACAACGTTGTTATTCTCTACTATAATTAAGTGTCAAATCTTCTTCGAGAGAATAATGATAAATATATATCAGGGCTATGGGTTATTGAGAATACTGTTTCGGTACGCGCTACTGCTGTGCTTCATGCTCGTTCCTGTGTTTGTTGCCGCGGAGTTATTGCCGAATCCCGGATTTGAGATAAATGCGAGTAATTGGTCGCTGTACAACAATACCGCCAATGGCGCACAATCAGTGGGCAGCAGAACTATAACTCAGGGAGAATATGACGCAGGCATAGCGGGCTACAAGATTTGTTGCAGCACGAACAATGGTTCCTCACAAAACGATATCCAGCTCTATACCTACGAATGTCCGATAACAAAAAGTACTTACTACCGCCTTACATTCCGTGCGAAAGCCACCACGCCGTTTACTCTGCCTGCCGTAAAGCTGATAAAAAGGACAAGCCCCTGGAATCAATATACCGAATTCATCATCAACGAATCACCCGCTATCACCGATTCCTGGCAAACACACACGGTATACTTCTTCTCAAATATTGATGCCGCCGATGCACGGGTCAACTTTCTGCTCGGCGGCGGCCTCCCGCCGGGTTCGACTTTTTATTTTGATACCGCAAGCCTCGTACCCGCTGCGCCAGATTTCGACTTCAACATAGTTCCCTTCACCGAAGATTTTGAAAACACGGAATTAAGCAATCTCAGATGGGGCGCGGGACTGAACTTTTCGGCGGGTAAAACGGGGCAGGGAATCTACCTTGAAAACAATTCAACTTCAACTATCATAAGCGCTTTTACCATTATCCCGGTAGAGCAGTTAAAAGGCAAGATTGTTGCCGTTGCCGCAAATATACGTGGCGAGAACATTTCCCAAAAACAGCAAACCTCGCATGGCATCAGCATAAGAATTACCGGCGGATCCACATACGGCGGAAACTGTGTTCTTGATTCCACAGGTACATTCACCTGGGAAAATATTGGCCTTCCATTTTACATCTCAACATCCGCTGTTTCCGTCAGCGTAAAGCTGTCTATGATAAATGTTTCGGGGAAAGCGTATTTCGACGACGTTACGGTAAAGGTGCTGCAGAACCTGCAGGATTATCCGCCGGCACGGGACCAAAGCGTCGCTATCCCCGCCTCTTGCGTCTTGAGAGGAACTATGGTAAGCACGGTGGTCTCAAGCGATTCGCTTAAAGTTCTGGACGAATGGAATGCAAACTTGATTCGTTGGCAATTGGGTGGCACCGCCTATTCCCGTGCCTTGACACGGCCGGATTACGACACATTGTTGGCCGAAGAAATCGCGAAACTGGATTACGCGCTGCCCTATTGTCTTGACTATGGCATATTGGTCATGGTTGATCTGCATTCGCTGTCAAGAGGATTGTTTCGAAGTGTGGCGGCACAGGACAAATTAGTAGAGGCGTGGAAAACCATTGCCACCAAATACAAAGATACCATGGCCGTATGGGGTTATGATCTCGCCAATGAGCCTCAGCTCGACGATGGCGCCTGGGGTGAGGGTATTATGCCGTGGGAAGAGCTTGCCGAAAAAATTGCCCGTGAGATACGCAAAATTGACCCGGTCAAATTCATTATCATCGAATCGCCATACAGTTCACGGGCAGCCTTTGCTGTGATGCGGCCTGTTGATTTTTCAATACCGAATATAATATATAGTGTACACATGTATACTCCGCATTCATTCACGCACCAACTGCTGTACGACGAAACGGAAACTTACGTCTATCCGGGCATTATTGATGGCGAAATGTGGAACAAGCAGAGACTGGTGGCTGAATTGCAGCCGGTTAAGGATTTTCAGGATAAATACAGGGTACCTGTCGTCGTGGGAGAGTTCAGCGCCGTGCGCTGGGCGCCGTCAAACAGCGCCTGCACATATTTGCAGGATTGCATCGAAATATTTGAATCCTACGGTTGGGACTGGACTTACCATGCCTTTCGCGAAGCGCAATGCTGGAGCGTGGAATATAACGAAGATAAAAATGATATGACACACCCAGTCACTACCGACCGGCAAATGTTACTGCGCTCCCGCTTTGAGCAGAACTCCCCACCCTTCCTTCCCCCCGCACCTCCCGATGGCCTCAGAGTACGTTAGAATTTTAGATTTTACCGACATTGTCCCCTAAATCCTAAGGCTAATGACGTTTAGTTAAGGTTTTTATCTTCACCAAATCAGTTTCCTCTCCCCATCGGGGAGAGGATTAAGGTGAGGGGTGGTTCAATATTCCGACGATTTCCCCCTCATCCTGTCCTTCTCCCCGACGGGGAGAAGGAACGTGAGCTAAAAAAATGAATCGTGTCTTCATAGCAAAAGCTTTAACTAAACGGCATTAAGCCTAAGGCTAAAGTATCATTTTATACTAACACTGGTTGGTGCGGCAGGTGCGACAATGTCCTGGTTCTGTGCTGCTTCAAGCACAATAGGATAACCAACCGCATTTGGCACATTATTCGCATCAATTACATAAATATATCTTCCATCCAAAGTATCAAAGCTTCCCTGATTGATGGTAATCGCAATTTCGCCTTTATCATTATCCCAGGTGGTAGGTATCTGAATTTCAATTTGAGTGCAATCTGCATATACAGGTTTGTTGCCAATGACGACCCTTGCCCAGGTATCGTCAATGTAAATATCGTCTACCCAGATATAGCTTCCGGGTGGCAAGCAATCATATTCATCATACGATGCATAAGGATCACCCGCGCAATCCGCTGCAAGAGGACCGCCAAAATTATCCAAATATATACGTTGGTAAGGGCCTGGCAGAACACTTTCAGCCAGGCACCTGTTTTTAGGCCAGTACTCATGCAAATTATTACTTACACGATATCCCATCTCGCCATCGCAGGCATTAATCGCAGAAGGCATCTTTATAAAAAATTCTTCATATAGCCATTTACCTATTGATGGGTACGCTTCTGTTGATATAACTCCTGAGTATATAGAGGTGCCATCAATAACATATGGGGAAACACCGTCTTTACAAAAATATTCTGGTCTGTGTATAGGCGATTCTGACAGATAATTCCAGGCAATTGAATACTGCTGTGCGGCACCATAAATCCTGAGAAACTTTTGATTTCTGTCAATAACTTCAAAATCCCATCTTCGCTTTAATGAAATGTAAAGAGTATCATGGAAAGCACGATCTTTCATTAAATCAACACTGTTTACCCCTCCTCTGTCAGCCCTTAGAGCATAAGTAGATCCCCGCGCTTGGCCTTCTCCGTTGTACACTACCCATCCCGGCATTGTAACCTTGTCCCATCCCGGGGCAATAGTTCCTGTTTCAAAATTATCCCACATAACTGGCGTTGCCGGGGATTTTTCGCCGAAACTATTACCTTCTATAACTATACTCTGACCATCAATAAAAATACCGGATACATTCATAATATTGGGAGCGGCAAATGCCAGATTTGGAAATAAAATAACTAAATACAATATAGAGTTTATTTTAAGTCGTTGCTTTGTCATAATTTTAGGGACGTCATTAGGTAAGGGTCTGTTGTCGAATTCATTTTTCCTGTCATACTCCGGCTTGCAGGCTGTGTCGCAATTGTCTTTTGCTCCGTCCGTCATACCGGAATGCCTTAATACGGTATCCAGACTCGACGGAAAATCTGGATTCCGGCGAAAGCCGGAATGACGGCAAGAAGAATTTTTGACGCAAAATGTAATTGCGACACAGCCTGCAAGTCGGGCAATGACTAAAAGTGGCGAAACTTCAGTTCGGCAACAAGTTCGTAATACGGTATCTGTTTTTACTGGCAATTTCCCCTCTATTTTGCCTAAACGTGAAATTATATTACCAGTATCCCTGCTATTGTCAATACCTTAATACCTAAGGACGTCCCCTATTATATTTTAGGATTTCGAACCAGAGGATGGTGGTGGTGGCGGCGGTTAGGGTGAGGGCGAGGTCGGCGGTGTGCAGGGTGGAGAAGCCGAAGAGGTGGCGTAGGGCGGGGATGCAGAGCGCTGCTGAAAGCAGGGAGACCGCGAGGGCAAGGATTATCCACAGGGCTTTGTTTTTCCTGCGGGCGGATGCAGGTATGGTGAGTGTCCAGGAGCGGTTGGTGAGGATGAGCGCGAGATTTGCGAAAACAAGGGTCGTGAATGTCAGTGTCCGGGCTTCGGCCTCGCTGCGGCGGGTGTAAATGGCGATGAAGTATACCGCGGAGATGACTAGCAGAACGCTTGTGCCTTGCAGGATGCTCAATAAAAGCGTGCGTGCGTCGAATACCGGTTTTCCGGCGGGGCGCGGCGGGCGTAGCATTATGTCCGGCTCTTCCTCTTCGGCTTCGAACGCTATGGAACATGCGGGGTCAATAATCAGTTCAAGAAACACGATATGCACGGGCAAAAGCACCATCGGCAGCGTGAATATGACGGGCAGCAAGCTGATGCCGGCGATGGGAACATGGACGGCGAGTATGTAGGACATCGCTTTTTTTATGTTGTCGTATATCCGGCGTCCCATTTTCAATGCGGTTACTATTGATGAAAAATCGTCGTTTAACGCCACTATCGCGGCTGACTCGCGGGCGACGTCGGTGCCTCGTGTGCCCATGGCAATGCCGATGTCCGCGGTTTTAAGCGCCGGCGCATCGTTTACGCCGTCGCCGGTCATGGCCACTATCCGGCCGCTTTGCTGCAAGGCGGTAACGATGCGAAGTTTCTGTTCCGGTATCGCCCGCGCCACGACCGTTATGCCGGGTAGGCGCGCGCGAAGTTCCTCGTCGCTCATCATGTCAAGGTTTTCGCCCGTTATAACCTGTTGAAAATCTTTAAACCCCGCTTTCCTGGCTACCTCGGTTGCGGTAACCGGATAATCTCCCGTAAGCATCATAACCCGTATGCTTGCGCGGGCGCATTCGGCGATAGCGTCCGCTACGCCCTCGCGCAGCGGGTCGGCAAGGCCCAGCAGGCCAACAAAAAGGAACGGGAATGCGTGCTGGCCGCCGGGCAGGGCGCCTTTCCGCCATGAGCGCGCAACGCCCAGAATACGCAATCCCCTGGAAGCCATGGACGTTGCCGTTTCAAGTATGGCGGCTGCCTGGCACGGCGGCAGGTGGCAGAGTTCTATAATTGCTTCCGGCGCGCCCTTCGAAGCTACAATAAACTCACGGCCGTCCGGCGACTGCCACGCGCGCGACATTGCAAGCAGTTTATGTTCAAGCGGGTATTCGTGCGCAAGCGTCCAATTGCCGTGAATATGCTCCGTGCCGGCAAGCGCGCATTCGGCGAAATTTCTTATGGCACTTTCCATGGGATCGAACGGGTTGTCGCGGCTCGCAAGGAGTGCGTATTCTGCCAGCGCGTGGTAGCGCTCAGGCAGCAACACGGGCATGTGCGGGTCAACCGCGCGGTATTCTCCGTCAAGCGCGAGAGCCTGCACATCCATGCGGTTATGCGTCAGCGTTCCCGTTTTATCAACGCACAGTACGTTAATTGAGCCGAGAGCCTCAACGGCGCCGATGCGGCGCGCAAGCACGTGGTTGCGCGAGATTCTCCATGCGCCCACGGCAAGAAATATCGTAAGCACCACGGGGAACTCCTCGGGCAATACAGCCATGGCGAGCGCGATGCCGGCGAGAAAACCGGAAAGCCAGTCGTTGCGTGTTATGCCGTAAAGAATAATTACCGCGGCGCACAGCACAAGGCCGGCGGCTGCAAGATTTCGCACGGTTTTCCCTGTTTCCTGCTGGAGCGCCGTTTTTTCATGCCGGAATGCCCTTAATGTTTTACCGATTTTTCCAATCTCGGTATTGATGCCCGTGGCGTAAACGCGCGCAAAGGCCGTGCCTTGTACAATCATTGTCCCGGAATACACGAAAGGTGTGTCCTCGCCGCCCGGCCTTTGCCGCGCTGGCAGAACGCTCACGGATGCAGTCTTTCGAACCGGAGCCGATTCGCCGGTTATAAGCGCTTCGTCCACGGTCAGCGTAGTGCAGGAGATGACTATGGCGTCAGCCGGCACGCGGTCGCCCTCGGTGAGAATTAAAATGTCGTCCCGCACCACCTCACGGCCCGCGATGCGTTTCCTTGCGCCGTTTCGCATTACAAGAGCGCGCGGGCTTGAAAGCCCGCGAAGGGCATCAAGTGCGTGTTCAGTCCTGCGTTCCTGCAAAAATGTAATGGCCATAATCACGAAAACGAATCCGAGCAACATCAGCGCTTCTTCCATATTGCCCAGCAAAAGATATATCGTGCCTGCCGATGCCAGCAATATGAACATAGGTTCACGAAGTACGCTTAGCGCTATTGCGGCGCCAGATCGCCGGCGCGCCGACGGCAGTTCGTTGAAGCCTTCCGTTGCCAGGCGCTGCGCGGCCTCCGTGTCGCTTAAACCCGGCGGCGCTGAATTGATTTTTGTTTCGTTGACGGTAAAAACGTTCATTTATTTTCAAGGCGCGTGGGCGCGGGTAAGGTATTGATTTATTCCCCCTCACCCTGCCCTCTCCCCGCAGGGTAGAGGGTTTGCTTGTTGTTTCCTCTCCCCATCGGGGAGAGGATTTGTTTGTTGTTTCCTCTCCCCGTCGGGGAGAGGATAAAGGTGAGGGGGAGTTGATGTGTTTTCCCCGAATAGCAAAGCAACCGGGAAGTTGCGCAGGATGTCGCATATATATAGCCGTCCCGCGGCGTTTAGCGCGCGTTGTGTTATCGTTTCTTCGAGAATTGCCGGCGCGCCGGGGGGCAACGTAAGATACGTTTTGCCCCACGTTATTTTCCCTGTCGGCAGGCGGCCTTCCTTCGATATCGAGGTCAGGAAGCGCGGCGCCACGGTTATGGCCCATCGGTTATCAAGCACTCGCGCATAGGCGATTATGTTTAGCGCGCGCGTCCCCTTCACATCCAGCGGCACGTAGCGGCCTGCATGGAATAAATCACGGTTCTCTTTGCGTATCCCAAGGACGCGGGCGATGAGAAACAGTTTTATGCACCCGTTTTCCATTGATGCCAGCAGCCGGTTTATAAGTACGCGGTTGTTGAAATGCTGAGCGGCCAGGATCTCGTTTAAGTACATTTCGCGCTTTTTGAAATCAACGTTCCCCCGGTTATCCGGGTCAACAAAACTTATATCCCAAAGTTCCGTACCCTGGTAAAAATCCGGCAGGCCGGGAGCCGTCATTTTCAATAGCGTTTGCGACAGCGAGTTTAACATGCCGTAATAGCTCACCTTTTTTTGAAACGGCAGGAAACTGTAAAGAAACGTATTTGCGGGCGAGGGTTGTGTTATATCGTCAATAAATGCCAGGAAGGCGTTTTCGTAATCCGTGTCGGGTTTCAGCCATGCGGTATAAACCTTGGCTTCGCGCACCGACTTGATGATATAGTTTTTCAGGCGTTCAAGGAAGTTGCGGTAGTGCCGGTCGTGGAAAGGGAAGTGCGCGAGCAAGGACTGGTAGAGAAAATACTCGTCGTTAGCCGAAGGTACGGCCATGCCGTTGATTTTGCGTTTTTTCGGAGCATTTATCCGGCGCCATGCCCTTATCCGGCGCGCCCACTCATGCGGCAGCTCGGATAGCACGTTTAGCCGCGCGCGCGCGTCCTCGCCGCGCTTGGTATCGTGCGTGGCGCTTGAATTCATGGCGCCGGAATGCGATACTGCGCGCCCGGCGCAAAAGGCGTCGAATTCCTTGCGGGTAACGCCGAAGGTTTCAGGGTTTCCACCTACCTCGTTGAGCGACAACAACCGGTTGTGCACGTACAGTACGGTATCCTCAAAACCCTTTGCCATCAGCGGGCCGGTGTACTGCTGAAAGCGCATTACGAATTTAACCCATTGCCGTTTCTCGTCCTCGCCCAGGTAACTGTTAAAATCCAGCATAAGGAATTTTTCTATGAATTCAAGCTCGTTTAAGTAAATGGGGTTGGCTCCTTTGGCGCGCTTTATACATTCCTTTAAAAATGCCCTGTCCTGCCCGCTGTAATTATCGTTATTTACGTATGTGCGATATACAGGGAAAAACGCCAGCAGTTCCACCAGCGCGCGTTTCAGGCCGTAAAGCGTTATGTCGCTGCCGTAACGGTCGCGGCTTGAAATGCTTTTCATAAGCCTTGCCAGTTCGTCCACGTCGCCGGCCATGTATTTGCCGATTATAAGCCGCCGTTTATCGGAGACAATGACGTGGTACGGGATGTTTACGCCTGCAAATTTCGCGTACAGTTTTTCGAAACGAGCCTTGTTTTTGCGCCGGCAGAAAAGCCCGTTTGCCGCGTTAAGAAAATCATATCCCGTTGTTCCCTGCACGGGCCATGAATTCGGCAGTTTTTCGCCGGGCGCAAGAATTTTTTCCACCGTTATATATATGTCGCCCGCGATGTTTCTTAACCGGCCCAGGTAGCCGGCCGGGTCGTAAAGCCCGTCAATGTGGTCAACGCGAAGGCCGGTGATCGCGCCTTTTTTTATCAGTTCCACGGCAAGTGCATGCACGTGGCGGAATACACGCTCATCTTCCACGTTCAGCGAAACTATGTCGTTGATGGTAAAAAAGCGGCGGTAGTTCAATTCCTCGGAAGCTACTTTCCAGAATGAGAGTTTGAACCGCTGGCGGGATAATAGTTCGTCGAGCCTGTTGAAACTTTCCGCAACTCCCCTGGCGCCGTTCATGTTCCTAAGCGAGGTATCTACAAAATTTTTTACCTCGCCGCCGGCGTTGTATAACAGGGCGATATACTGCTTTAATTCCGTACGCCGGGCGTGGGATGCGCGGCCGTCATCGGGGGTGTCGGCTTCGTTTTTAAGCCGTTCCATCACATCGTCGAATGCGCCTGCGGCCGGCGCCCCTGGATTTCCGTAAAAGATTGCGTGCCAGGTTTCAATGGCCAGGGGCAACCGGACGTCGTAGTAGGAAGCGTATACCGTGCCGTCATCGTAGGAAAGAGTGATCTCGCCGTTTTCAAGCGCCGCTCCGTATACCGTTCCCAGAAAAGGCGCAAGCACGCGTCCACGGATCGTTTCATAAGCGTGATCCCATTCTATGTCGAAGAAATGGAAATAGGGAGAGCAGCGTCCATGCTCAAGTATGTCGCAAAGCAGCGCGTTCTCGCCGCAGAACGCCATGTGGTTCGGCACTATGTCCTGTATCCAGCCGAGGCCGTGCGCTTTGCCAATGCGGGTAAGCTCAAGGAAATCTTCCGGTGTTCCAAGCTCCGGGTTTATCCGCCCGTGATCCGTTATATCGTATCCGTGCGTGCTTCCTTTGCGGGCTTTAAATACCGGCGATGCGTATATGTCCGAGATGCCAAGTTGGCGCAGGTATGCGATGACGGTTTTTGCGTTTGCAAAAGTAAATGACGGTGAAAATTGTAAGCGATACGTGGCGGTTGGTATTTTCAAAATATTCCCCCCTAACCCTGCATACCCTCTCCCCCTCACCTTAATCCTCTCCCCGATGGGGAGAGGAAATGGGGTTACACTTTCATTTTCAGCTCTTTTCCAAGAAGATGGAAGTGTTCCAGCCATTGGGTTGCGTGCGCGTCGCCGGCGGCGGATTTCTCCGTCATTTCGGCGTTCAGTGTCCGGTTAATTGAAAAAAATATATTCTGGGTTTCCCATATATTGAGCGGCACCGAGATCTCGGAGAGAATGCGCAGCGCATGTTCTATGTATTTCATCGTTGTTATGTCGAACGGCTCGGCCTCAAGCCGTTTCATCGCGTTGTTTATCCATGCCGCGGCGACGTATCCGATGTTTGCGGCGTCAATTTCAAGCGGCCATTTACGGATTTCGCCGGCAAGCGTCCGCAGGCTTAGTATGTCCATGTCTTTTTTTTCAAACAGGCGCAGCAGCGCCGCCCCCGCCCTGTAGCCGGCCATCATGGTAAGCGGCCGCGGCACCGGTATGCCCAGGTGGTGGTAAAATTCCATGATCATGCTGTTATTTTCGCCTACATGCTGGGCGTATATTTCGATCTGCGCAAGCATCGGTTTCATTATGGCGGAGAGTATTTTCCGCTGCTCGTCCTTGAACAGGTGAACCAGCGAATAGTCGTTGCCGCCGAACTGCCTGCTCATGAGTTTTATCACCCGCACAATGTCGCCGCGGTCGAACGCTTCGCCAAGTTCATTGCGGAATGCCGTAAAGAAATCGTCGCCGGCGCAGTAACGCACGGCACAGGCGACGTTATGGTCGCCCAGATGCACGACAACCGAGGCTGCGCATTTTTTTTCGAGTGTTATACCGGAAATGATCCAGGTTTTTCCTGTAAAGCGTTTTAATTTCCCGCGCACCTTCTTGTCGTACACGTCGCTCGACGTCGAGTAACAGTAAATGGGCATGTCCTGGCTGGATTCATTGAACAGCGCCGCGATTGAGTAGTGAGCGCAAAGCC
>Ga0208977_1001098_pt1 | contig 14814 bp, 14 predicted proteins | sample RifOxyA2_FD_184030 | JGI IMG/M metagenome (GOLD analysis project Ga0208977, IMG submission 184030) | Groundwater microbial communities from Rifle, Colorado - Rifle Oxygen_injection A2 (SPAdes) | ecosystem: Environmental > Aquatic > Deep subsurface > Groundwater | place: Rifle, Colorado, United...
AATGATCCAAGAAAAGTCAAAAAAGGAGTTGATTTATTTAATCTGACAAACCAAATGAAATTCTTATTTCAATTATGTTTGCTTTCAGAGATCGGTTTAGATGAGGAAAAAATCATTGACTTATTGTCTGGTAAGAATATTTATCGATCATATTTTCAAATATAATCAAATGAAATTAAGCGATCTTTAAAAGATTTTTTATTTTTTCAATATAAATATTTTGCAGAATAAAAGTTATAAACTTATCAACTCAACCGGATTTTTCTATATATTTTAAAAACGCTTCTAAATTAGAAGCGTTTTGGCCATTTTCTTGATGTATGAAGAACCCTAAGAATCTCAATGTTATTATCTTTTACCCTGTATGGAACAATGTAAGGATAATCGGGAATAATTAGCTCACGAGTTCCAGTCACTCTTCCTGCTCTGCCTATTGCAGGATTGCGAGGTAAAAGTTCTTCTATTTGATTAATTATATAAAGAATAATGTTAATAGCAGCTTTGGGATTATCGGTGGCTATATATTCTTCAACACTTTCTAAATCCTGTTCAGCTAGCTTTGTCCACCGAATTTGCACGTTTTTGCTCCCATTTCTCTTTTATATTTTCGTGGCTTGAGAATTTTTCTTGATCCGCCTGTTCAATACCTTCTTGAATAGCTTCAATTTGCCATGACTGAGTATCAAGATATTCTTCTATTGCTTCTAGCGCCAGAAATGTTTTTGTCCGGCCTGTAGACTGAGCGAGTTTTTCTAACTTATCTTTTGTTGTATTAGGCAATCGTAAAGAAATTAATTCCTTTGACATAATTGTACTCCACTGTAATACATGTATATCATTGTAATACATTTTTAAATTTATTCAAGTCTTCAATTTCTTTAGATAAGTTAAAAGTTCTAATATTGTCCAATATGGGGAGTTCTTAAAAGCCCAAGTCGTTTCAGGCTAGGGCTTTTAAGTTGTTTATGTCTCATAATATGTTGGATTCTTATATTCAAGTTAATTTCCTGATAATATAATAAATTATATTTTTAAGAGATTATTTTTATGGATTATTATTTAACACAAGAAGATTTTAAAAAACAGTTAAAGGAAAATATAGTACTTTTAACGAATTCGTGTCGAACCCATCTTTTCCGAATAAAACTACTGGAACAGTTTTAAATAAGATTTTAATATCTTTAACTAATGACCAGTCCTTAGAATACTGATATTCCAGGTTTATAACTTCATCGAATTTTTTTATTTTAGACCTGCCACTAACCTGCCATGGCCCAGTTAAACCTGGCTTCATAGCAAATCTCACATAATGCCAATTCTTATATTTGTTAACCTCAGAAGGTAAAGGAGGTCTAAACCCTACAAGACTCATCTCCCCTTTAATTACGTTAAATAATTGTGGTAATTCATCAAGACTATATTTTCTTAGAAATTTACCGATTTTTGTTATTCTTGGATCATCAAACATTTTAAACATTAATTCATTCGTTTGATTATACTTTTTAAGCTCCTGAAGTTTTTCTTCAGCGTCTACATTCATACTTCTAAATTTATAAATATAAAATTCTTTTCCATATTGTCCAACCCTTTTTTGTTTAAAAAGGATAGGACCTTTTGAATCAAGCTTTATAGCAATAGCAATAGCAAATAATATTGGAGAAATAATAATCAATCCTAAAAGTGTGCCGCTTAATTCAATAAATCTTTTAATCCAACATTGAATAGGTTTTTCTTTAGAGCAATCTAAGTTGATAGAAATTTTAAAAGGATTTTTCTTATAAGTCTCGCTTTTTTGATAACACTTTTCTAGGAAAACAATAATTTCTGGAGAAATAGCACTAGGTTTCAATTCTTCAATTATGCTTTTACTGCAATTATAATAATACTTTCGCCTCATCGATCTGTTATTCTTCTTTTGTACAGCTAACTTTTCATAAACTTCATGATTCTTCTTTCTAATTAAATGCTAAACAAAAAATTAATTAACTAAATTTACCAACTAAATTAATCAAACTTTACAAGTGTTATAAAGCTATTTTCTTAACAGGAGTTAGGCAAAGTAACTTGAGGATATAAAAAATACAACATCCTCATTTTTGTTTTATCGAGATAAAAAGTTCTATTATTGTCCAATACGGGAAGTTCTTTTTTTTAGGAAATCACGAAGAGTTTCACGAGTATTAACCTGAAATATTTGTCCTTAAATAAAAATAACTATAAAAATTCATTGCGCCAACGGCATTATTTTAAATGAAATATTAATACCAAAAAACTTGATATTCATTCTCTGGTTAATTTTGCTTGTTGTTTTGTATATTTCTAATAAAAATGGAATTTTTATTAGAAATATCTTCCGAATATTCGTTTTTTGAAAATTGACAGCCATATTATTTTTACAAACGAATATCTCTAGATCAGTTAATTCACGATTTTTGTCTTCATTAAAATAATATAATTTATGTTCTTGTGGAAATTTTTTATATAAATTTATCAAGTGCTTTTGAAAACCTTCTTCAAAGTGATTTTCTTGCATTACTTCAAATAACCTGTTCTTGCCAGAGTTTTTACTTAATATATCAACAGCTATATTTATCAATTGTTCTTGAGTTTCACTAAAAATACCGGCTTCATTAAAACTATCCAAATCATTTAAAGGAGTTTTAAGAGCTAAAGAAGGTATATTATATTTTGCTATATCAAGTAAAGCAGTAAATGAGGAAATAGGGAAGCTATCAATTGCCAGATCAGATATAGCGAGATATTTTTCAAGATTTTGGTGTTCTACCCTGCCAATTGCATTTATCCTTCTCTTGGAGTCAATAAAGGCTTTATACCAACTTTCTTCATCTTGATCTGGACCTATAGCTAATAAAATGGTATTTTCAGTCCTTTTGAGTATCTCAGATATAGTATTTATAAAATTATAATTATCAAAAGGCGCATACTTATATGAAGATGCCATAGTTAGTATTACTTTTGAGTTTTCTTGAAATCCTAACTCTTGCTTTGTTCGAATAATTTGCTCAGTATTTTCTTTTATATTATCAATATTTTCACTACAAATAGGTAATGGTAAAACCGCGTTATTCTTAACGTGTCTATACTTTTCATTAAAACTATTAGAACAAGTTCTAAAATTAACAACAAGATCAGAAATACTTACACCTAGCCAGAAGATATGATCTCCATGATTAAAAAACACAACTGGTCTTTTAAATTCTTCTGTACCAAAAGCCAATATTGGCACAATATCTTCCATATGAACATGTAGAATAATATTTTCATAGCCAGAAGCTATCTTTCGTAATTGCAGTGCTGATTCAACAAATGTGGTATTTTTATCAAAAACTATAAAATCACCATTTTTTTCTTTAACGTTTTGCCTTAAGGTATCAGGAATTTCGTTCTGATATTTTTGCTTAAGTAAGATTACAGAATGCTTTTGCTCTGCTGGGGAATTTTTAATCCATCTTTCAGTCACACGTGTGTGACCACCTGTAGGAAAAGCTTCTGTAAGCACGTGTAAAAAGCTGTTTTTTTCATAAGTTTTATTTAAAGGTATGTTGTATTTTTTAGAGATGTTTATAAGCTCATTTTCTATTTTGCTTGAGCATAAATGATGACAAACATTATAAGATGCAAAATGAGCGGAATCTAATAAGTATTGCAGCTTTTTAGATTCATTTTTCTCTAAATCGGCTTTTTTTAATAAATTTCCAAATTTATTTTTATTTTTATTTATTTTTAACAGAACTTTTTCAGTCGTCAAATTCATAAATTGCACCATTTATCTTTAAAACGTCTGCGCAAAGATCTTGTTGGAATAAATAAGGCTATGAATTTGCCTAAAACCATTTTTATTTTATTCTCAATAAGCACTTTTAATTTTACGTTCATCTTGTAATTATCAAATATTTTGCTGGTTTGTTCAATATTTCCCATACATTCAGCCATTGGATTAGAATAATCATAAGATGCATTGTCATATACATATTTTTTAATATTGTCTGTTACAGAAACACATTCACATTCATTTGGCTTTCTATTACTATCATTTTCCAGAATCAAAAAGTCTATATTTTTATCTGGAAATTTACTGTCAATTTTCTCGTAGGCTACTTTTAACCTGTTTTCATCAATGAATTTATCTCTGCTAAGCCACACGATTAAAATGGTTTGCGCTTCTGCAATATGTTTATACAGTCTATTAATTCTTCTAGCGTATTTTTCTTCTACAACATTGAGATTAACTAACAAGTCTGAATTAGCTGGAAAATCGTGATAAAAGTAAAAACCCGTTCTGATATTTTCATAATAATCGTAATTCGGGTCATTATTCAGTTCAGGATTTTTAGGCAAAAACTTAATATCTTCCGGATTAAGAAAATCTTTAAAGTCATTAACCAATAAATCTATCCTGCTTTCGAAAGAAGCCTTAGTCAGCCAGTCAAAAGGATAAGAGAAATTTTGTAAATTATGTTTTCTTAAATATCCAGTGCAAGCGCAGTCTTCACCTATACTAAATATAAAATCATATTCGTTACTTGTATGCATTTAAAACCTCAATAACTATACTAACTTCTTCATCGCTCATTACGGGACTAATTGGAATGCTTAATACTTCCCTATGAATTTTCTCGGTAATTGGCATGCTCAGACCATTCCATTCTGAATACGCTTTTTGCTTATGAGGAGGAATTGGATAATGGATCATTGATTGTATGCCTTTATCAGCTAAATGTTTCTGTAAATTATCCCTGTTTTCGGTTCTTACAACAAACAAATGCCAAACATGAGAGTCTTCGTTATTTACGTTTGGAAGAATGATTTTAGGATTTTTGATATTTTCACGATAAATTTTGGAAATTTGTCTTCTTTTTTCATTATCCTTATCTAAATATCTTAATTTAACTCTTAATACTGCTGCTTGAACTTCATCTAATCTTGAATTAGTACCTTTAAACAGGTTTTCATATTTTACATGTGAACCGTAGTTTCTTAGAGCTCTGAGCTTCTCTGCTAATTTATCATTATTAGTTGTAATTGCGCCACCATCACCCAGACAGCCAAGATTTTTACCAGGATAAAAACTAAATGCAGATGCATCTCCAAGGTTACCGGCTCTTTTTTCATTATAATAAGCTCCATGAGCTTGAGCTGAATCTTCAATAACTTTTAAATTGTATTTTTTAGCTAATTCATTTATTTTATCCATATCACAGGTTTGCCCGTACAGATGAACAGGCATTATGGCAACTGTTTTATCATTTATTTCTTGCTCTATTGCACCAACGTCTATATTGTATGTATTAATATCAGGCTTTACAAGCCTTGGCTTTAAATTATTTGCAGATATAGACAGAATAGAAGCTATATATGTATTTGCTGGTACTATGATTTCACTACCAGAAGGAAAATCATAGGCGCGAATTATTAAAGACAAGGCATCAAGTCCATTTGCAACGCCTATAGCATGTTTTGTGTTGCAATATTGAGCGAATTCTTGTTCGAAAGCCTCTACTTCTTTTCCTAATAGATACCATCCAGAATCCAAAACTCTCTTTATTGCTTCGTCTATTTCGAACCTATACTGTTCATTTATTGCTTTTAAATCAAGAAATTTTATCATTACTTATAGCCTTATCTAATCAGGATCAAAAAAATCAATAATTGTTTGAGTAGTATGTTCTATTTTTTTGGAATAGCAGTCATAATCTTTTGCAATATGTCCAAAATCAATAGCTTGATAGCCTTCTTTGGCTAAATCATAAGACAGAACTGTTGCAGTTGGGCCTAAAATAATAATCACTTTTTTATTTTTATCGATTTGTTTCGCTTGTGTCAATATGAACTCATACTCTTCAAAGGCATTCATTGAAGGTGCGTACATATATTCAACTGATTTTGCGCAGTCAAAAATATTTGTTTCTATTTTATCAAAAACGGTTTTTCCACAAATAATTGCAATATCTTGATTTAACCAGATTTCTTTAATTTGTTCAAAATAAGATGCAAAATCAAGTTTTTTATACATTGCATACATTTGAGAACACCCAGTATCATAATACTGCTTGGTTGGATCACATAGAGCAGTAATTTTATTCCTTTTGTCACTAACCCAGCATCGCATAAAATTCTTTACTTGCTCCTGCATATTTTCAGTAGATGCATAATAACTATAAGGCACTCCTATGAAAATATTTTCATCATTTGACCGAAAAATCTCATTCAATCTTTGTGATAATTTACTATCAGACTTTTGAAATGGAATACTGCCACCTTCCATTAGAACAAATTCTCCATCTCCAAATCGGCAAAAACTTGTTTTTTTCTTAATTAAATCTACAATTGTATCATTTGGAGACTTAATATTTGGTTTCTTAAGGTTTTTGATATCATCCGCCAGTTCATATTTTATACCGTCAAGAATAAGATTTAACTGATCTCTGCTGATATATTTAGAATCACTTCCCTGGCTCATTTCTTTTAAGCTGTATCTAAATAGATATCCAATGTTTTTAAAGAATAATTTTAGAGGATTTCTTTTTTTATTTTTAGGTCTTTTAATTCTGGGTTTTTTCCAGCTTTTATCACGATTTTCCAATACAAAATATTCAGATCCAGCATGAATAACATAATTATTCATATTAGCTATAGCTTTAATATCTAATTTATTATTTTGCTCATTATAAATCTTATTCAAGGTGTAAATATCAGTTTTTTTTGAATCATCAATAGGATTACAGTGAGTATCCTGAACTCGATTAACAGTAATTACGATTGCCTGACTTGTCATATTTAAACAGGCAAGATTAGGGCGTAAAATGTATTGTTTTGGATTATTTGCGAATTCACTCTCTAAATAATTGGGGCTTTTAATGGTTTCATTTGTGGAATCAAGCATTTTTAGAATATCTGATTTTCTATATAGCGTGCAATCTAGCTCCCACGGATAATTGTAATGGGTTTCAACAGCTTCTTTCCAGTTCCATTCAATATATTTATTATCATTTGAAATATTTGTCGGATATGGAATTATATTTTTTCCTAACCTAAAACTGAACCCAAAAATCTGCTCGTTTTGAAATAATACTTCTTGTGCATATTTAAGACTAAATTTGTTTTTAAATACCACATCATCACAGCCAAACATAATATAATCATCAGACTTTTCAATTACAGACATTAAATCATCATAAAATCTGTTTTCTGCAATCCAGTTTACAGAAGAAAATTCCTTAATAACTCGTGTATAATCAATATCCGGAGTTTCTTTATACAAAACCGTTATATTATTTTGCTGTGCATCCGAATAATACAGCAAGCTTTCAAGATATGCATGGAGTTGCATCGGCCTGTCTTTAGAAAATACAATTATTGATGACATATTAAAAATTACTCTCCTTTTAAAACTTTAAATATTAATGATTTTTACCAATTAAATAATTACTGCCTGGCAAATATTCCATGTGCCAGGTTTGCCAGTTTATATCACTACGTGAAACCATAAAGTTATTAAAATATTCTATATTATCCATCTCATTGAAATTATTTTGATAAGCGATTAAAAATAAATTCAAATTATTTAATAAAGGAACTATAGATTCCCTAACAGATAAAGGAGTTTCACTAATTGACCAGGTTCCTAAAAACAAGTTATTTTGCGAGTTATCCAGTTTTATTAATATACTCTTCAATTCATTTATGTCTGATATACATAAAATACCTTTATTACTTTTATCAAACTCTTCTATAGAAAGAACCTCAAAGCCAAGCGTTTTAAGATAATATTTTTGTAAAATACTAAATGCAGGAAGATCATATATAATATATTTTCCATTAAAACCTAAATTATAAAATAACCTGCTCATACTTCCATATCCGCCGCCAAACTCAAAAACCGTATTTATTTCATTAATTTTAATTTGAGTTTTTTCTTCAAATTGAGCAACACTATAAGCATGATGAATTAAATTACAACTTGAAGCCGGATAGCCTTTGCAAGGCTCAGGATTACCAACAATATTTTCTCTAATTGCGTGAATGTATCTATCAGACCAATCAGCCCTATTCTTTAAATAATCTAATTCCGTTGGAATATAATTACCATGTTCATCTGTTATAAACATAGTATATTGAATAACTCCCCATTGTAAAAAATTATTTGGATTTTTGGTTAACATTAATTTTTTCAGTTTATTTAAGTTATTCAACCATTCAACCTGTGATGATGGAATGTTTTTTAAGTTATAAAAAGGTATTTTCTTTATATCTTCTTTCAACTTTTCATAAATATTGGAACTTGCTAAAAAACCATTATTCATTTGTTTAGCATTTTTTCTTTTCTTGTTTCTTAGCAAATCTAGCATGTTTTGAATAAATTTAATTCGCATAGTTATTATCCTTTTTTAAGAAATTTTTTATGGTTCTTCTTGGAAATTTTATAAAATATTTTAATTTCTCTTTTCCTTTGTTAGTTTGTTTTTTAAGCATATCAATATTTAGTTCTAATATTTTATTTAAAAATGCTTCAATAGTTTCATTACTAAAATGATAAGGGAAATCATCAAGCTCATTTTTTACTATTAACTCGTCATCAACGTTTATAGAATGCAAATTGCTGTATTTACCGGCTAGTTCAGAAATTATATCATTAATAAACATAGCTCTTTGTCTATATTCTTCTCGATTATCAAATTTTGCTGGAAAGTGTAAAAATATAACAGGAATTTCCCCGTATGTTTCCTTTAATTTATTAAAGAAATCAGTATAATATGCTTTTAATTGATTAAAGGGTAGCAAGTCTTCACATCTGAAGTTATCATCAAAATCTCCACTGTGATCAACATCTGTATAATCAGAACAAAAAGCCCAACCGTCTTTTGAAATGAATAACTTGTCGGCTAATTCAGAAAAAGAATCCATTATTATAGCTTTGACATTATAATAGCCAAAAAAATTATTCTGACTTTGTTCCATTAAAGCTTGTATATCATCTCTTATAGTGTATGGCTTTAAGAAATTTGCTTTAACTGTATAGTTTTCATTTTTGCTACATTCTAATATATAGTCTATTCTTGATTTATGGTGATTTTTCACAGCAAATGTTTCGGTTTCTAACTTATTCAACACAAAATCACCAAAATGTGATGTTCTGGATAGAATGACAGGTTTTAAGTTACCTAATGGTTCATCTAAAATTTGTTCCGGTATTATTTTATTATCTAAACCCGTATATATGTTTAACCATTCCTTAAACGATAGTTCTTCCAAAGAATAAGGGGTATATTTGATCCAACGATGTTCTTTATTTGTATATTTGGGCCAACATAAATCTAAGCTTTCTTTATCAATTACACAAAAATGTTTTGAGTATGATTGCCAGCTATCTTGCAATGTAAAACTAAGATTCTTGCCTACTGCTTGTAAAAATTCACATGTAAAGTAAACCTCTACTAATTTACTTTTACAGTAATTCCTCAAGGAAGTTGTATAGAACGCATCGTTCTTATCAAAATTACGATTATCCTCTTTCACACTCCAAAATAGTAAAACATCATCAATATGTCCAAATAGGAACATATCAGAAAGCCCATAAAGTCTGTATTTAAAAGTATTTGCTGAACAAGTAATTAAACGTTGTTTCTGAACTTGAATCTCACTTGATAAAGGAAATATTTTCAAAAGATTAAACAAAAACTCTTTAATATTTGAAGCATACATTCTCTGATCAGTTCTTGCTTTTATTGCGTATTCACATCCAATCTCTTTTGCTTTTCTAATACCAGCTATTGAAGATTTAATCTGATAGTTTACATTAGAGATACCTGCAAACTCAGGGGGATCATTCAAAATAACTGTTGCTCCGGCTTCTTTTATTTTTTCAATATAATCAAGATTTTCTGTTTTCCAGGTTGATACAATAATTTCTGTATTTTCAAATGTTTTTTTATATAGTTTAACAGTTTCCAATGTGAAATTATCCTCTTTCATAAGAGGTCCTTGCATTACAAGTCCAAGTTTTGGTGAATTTTTGAGTATATCAGATTGAAATCTATATTCAGAAGAATTAATTGGCCTTTTGTGATAAGTTAAAAAATTTTCCGAATGTTTAAGCGGGATATTTTTATCTAGTAAAAAGTTTAATAATTTATTTAAAATTTTATCCAGCATCTTTTATCCTTATTTGCTCTATAGTTTTAAATATTATTTTCGCCTTCGTATTTATCATTATTTGCACCAGGCAGCTTAACTACTACATTCTTTGTATTATCTTCCAAGCACTCAAAATCAGTTGCCTCATTTGGCTCCATTATTATAATATCTCCTGCTTTATATTCAACACCATTCATTTTGACTTTGCCTGAGATTATAACCGTTATTTCTGTTGCGATTTTATGATAATGTTTTCCCTCATAATCCCCTTTTTTATAGGATTTAACTGCAACTTCAACGTCATTTGTTTTATATAAAGTAGGATTGAAATTCCCGACAAACCAGCCTTTTATCATATCATCCAGTTTAGCTATTTTCATACGGAGGCAAGTCCTTTCTTAAAATCAATATAAAGATTCAGGTCTTCAGGAGTGCCTGTACCATGCATTTGATCTTTATCAATGTTATAAATGCCTATTTTAGAGCCTTCTTTGATTGAATAATTATAGACAGGACATACATAAAACTCATTATTTACCCTGTCATTTCTAACAATCATATCTATTGCAGATTCTACAAAAGTTCTTCCTTTTGTAAATAAATAAATTCCAACAGTAGCATAGTTACTTATAGGCTCTTTTTCCTTAACTTCAGTAACTATGCCATTAGCATCAATTTTTGCAAAACTCCATTTAGGATGATTATCTTCAAAAGTAAGAATAGAGCCATCCAGATTTCTTTCAAAATTATCCTGAATATAATCGGAAATATTCATATCAACAATCTGATCACTATTAGCAATTAATAAAGGTTCGTCATTATTAATAAATTTATGAGCGTGTAATACTGTGCAGGCTGCCCCTTCTGTAAGGTAATTAATCGGTATAAATTCAATATTATAATTATTTTCCAGCTCTTTAACAGTATCAGGTTCGCTTAATAAATGTTCTTCTCTGCAAATAAGAATATATCTTGCATTTTTAATATTTAAATTTTCAAGTACATGAAGAATCATTGGTTTTCCAAGAACATCTATAAAAGGTTTTGGCTTTTTATAACCGGCCTGAGTAAATCTACTGCCGGCACCGGCCATTGGGACAATTATATTAAAATTCATCTTTTACAGGTCTCCTTTTTATTTTCCAAATGTTTTAAAAAGCTTGATATATCTTCAGGAGCTGCTACTGAAATGTATTGTTCCCTATCAATATTGTAGGTTCCTATTTTGTGCTGCTTAAGGATCATCTCATTGTATGAAGGGCAGACATAATAAAGATCATTTACACTGGCATCCTTCTCAATCATATCCATTGCAGATTCTACAAAATCTTTACCTCTTTTAAAGTAATATACACCGGCTGTGGCATGCCTGCTGATAGGTCTTTTTTCTGCAGCTTCGATAACCAGATTATCATCTCCAAGCCTTACATAAGACCATCTGGGATGTACAGAATCAAAGGTAATTATTCCGCCAGCTAAATCTTGCTGTGTAAAAGAATTAATTACCTGAGTAAAATCAACTTCCAGTATCTGATCACCATTAACAATTAAAAGAGGTTCATCATTATTTATATGTTCGACTGCTAGTAATGCTGTACAGGCAGCACCTTTAGTAACATTTTCAACATTTACAATCTTGGCATTAGGAATTAAAAGGTTTATGACATTATTAAGATGAAATCTGTCACTATCTTCTTTTAAAACAGTAAAAATAAAGTTTGCTTCCTTTAATTTTTCATAACTGTTTATTACGTACTCAACAAGCGGTTTTCCTTGTATTTCTGTTAAATATTTTGGGTACAGATAACCTTTATTAAAAAAATCAGTTGAATTACCCGCCAATAATACCAGAATATTCATTTATTCCCTCTATTTCCATTATTCTATTCATAATATTTGTAAGGTTAACGTCTTCGACTGACTTTACAACAAGCAGATTAGCTCCACTGGCTTTTGCTGCTTTTATTCCATTTTCATTATCCTCAACAATAAGGCATTCCTGAGGATCTAACCTTAATTTACTTATTGCTGTCTGGTAAATTTCAGGATGAGGTTTGCTGTTGGATACATCCTCATTGCTTAAAGTAAAATCCAGATATTGCTGTAAGCTACTTTTTTCCATCATAAGATCGACTGTTTGTCTTATGGAGTTTGAAGCAACAGCAAGTCTATACCCGTTATTTTTAAGATGTGATAATGCATATTCGTGGAAAAAAAGCGGTTTACATTTATTAAAAATGTATTCAGTAGTATATACTTGCTTCATTCTATTAATAAAACCATGTAATCCTTTTGGTAAACCTCTTTCCATCGAAAGCATCTCAAGCTTTTTCCTTGTAGGCAAGCCATCATAAGTTACCAGATGATCATATCTGCTTATGCTAAATCCAAATAAATTTAAAGCCTTATTAAGAGCTTCATAATGCCATTCCTTGGCATCCACCAGAACTCCATCCATATCAAAAATTATTGCTTTAATTTGGTCCATTGAAAAACTCCTTTGCCTGTTGTGGATAATCTGTGCAAAGCATTATATTTTGAGTATTCAATTTTTTATATTGCTTCCATGCCAATATATGTTCTCTTTTGTGCAATTCACTAGAAACAATACAGACTTGTTTACTGTTATTAAGATGATATTCTATTTTATCGTTTGTTATACAATCAGAATTAAAACAATCCATCCAAACACCCGTGGATTTGCCATAAAAAGGCAGATCTTTTTCATATTCACTACTTCTTGAAAATACGTTTAAACCTTGATTTATATAGCCAATTGTATCAGGAATTGACATATCAAAAACAAAATAATTTTGGATATTATATTTATTAATAAGCCTTTTAAGCTCGTTTTGTAATCCATCCGATTTGATATTAAGAGCAAGATATAAACTTTTGTCATATTCACTGTATATCTGAAGAAATCTATCAAAAGGCATCTCACTACCCTTAGGAGGATCATGGGATATTACCAGAGTTCCTGCAATATCTCTAATATCTGTTTCCGTTCCAAACCCCATTTCAAAAGATCTTCTAAAAGCAATCTCTGTATTCTTTTCTTCCAGTGTCTTCCAGTATCCTCTATGTGAAATTATTTGCATTTAACAGCATCCTTAATTACTCTTCTTATAGTTCTTTTGGGATATTTTATGAGATTTTTTAAAGTGGGTTCTGAATTTTTCCCCACTTCATTATATAAAGAATTTTGCGAAAAATCTGATTTTAATTCAGATTTTGGATAATATTCTATTTTTCCTTTACTTTTTTGTATGCGAATGATGTAACGACTTTTAAACCCTATTTCCAGATCGTTTTGGTAACAAAGTGTAAGTTCTTCATTCTCATTGTCTTTTAATATATTTGTTGGTTTTTTATAATTTTTTGAGATTTCTATCACCGCAACATAAAAGAGAGCAGCGTTTTTCCCTGCTTTTTGTAAAATTTCTTTGTATTCCCTAGTTTTTTTGTATTGTTTTTCATTATCAATTGCTATTTGTCTTATAGTCTTATTTATAAAATAATTTGCTAATAAGAGTCTTGGGTAACAATTTTCTTCTGATATAAAGATTTCATCACTTAAGAAAATTTTATAATATGATTTTGGAATATTTAATTCATAAAAAGCCTGAAATAAAGTATGCACAAAACAAGGTGAAATTTCACTTCTGTAATCTTTATTTATAGCTACATCATTCTCCATAATAACTTTTTCATTTAAGGCTCTTATTGTAAGTTTAGTGCTTGGAAAAAATAATAACGAATAAAGGGACAAGGTAACAGGTTTAGGTAAATCCAAAAATAAATTGAAAGTTTCCCTTAAATCATAATTATCTTCATACGGGTTTTCTAAAATAAAACCATAATCAACCACAATGCCATCTTTGTAATAATTTGATATAAGCTTTGCAGACTCTCTAACTGTATCTGAAAAAACAGGTCTTGTATAAAATTTCCTTAAAACCCTGTCAGATCCGGTTTGTATGCCAAATGCTATATGTTTTACACCTGATCTGGATAAAATATCCATTTTTTCTTTTGTTACAGAGTTAGGAGTTGCGTTAATAAAAATAGGGACATTCAGCTCTTCTCTTATGAATTTACATACTTCTTCTATCTCTTCAACACTTCTTGCCATAAAATCATCATCGTTAAACCAAAAAATATCCATTGCAAGATATTTTGAAATTTCTTTTATTTCTTCAATTATTCGCTTCGGCGATAAAGTTCTATACCATTTATTTTTGGTTTCTTTTGCTATTTTATGATACAGAGAATTTGAGCAATAAGCACAAGCATTAGGACATCCTCTTGAGCTGTAATATAAAAATAAACTCAGGTTAAAGAAAGCTTTTCGTAATTCTTTGTCTTGAGGTATTTTTTGAATGAAACCGTCTTTAAGCATATAACTGTCTATAAATTTATAATCAGGATAGGGTAAAATATCCAAATTAGCTTCCATATGAATGTTTCTTGGCATAATGACATTACCATTTTCTTTGTAAGCAAGGTTAGGAATGTCGGCAAAATTTTTGTCATTATTCAAAAGTTCTTTATACAACTTTAAAAAAGTTAATTCCCCTTCTCCAATGCATATAAAATCACAATATTTCAAAGAATCTTCAGGCATAGCAGTTGGATGAATGCCTCCAAGCAATATAG
>Ga0208977_1001103_pt1 | contig 14793 bp, 14 predicted proteins | sample RifOxyA2_FD_184030 | JGI IMG/M metagenome (GOLD analysis project Ga0208977, IMG submission 184030) | Groundwater microbial communities from Rifle, Colorado - Rifle Oxygen_injection A2 (SPAdes) | ecosystem: Environmental > Aquatic > Deep subsurface > Groundwater | place: Rifle, Colorado, United...
CGCCCAGCAACGGGAGCACCCGAAACTGGAGAAGATCATCCCCATCCTCAAGTCGCAGTTCGCCTCGAAGCCCGACTCCAGGGCGATAGTCTTCACACACTACAGGGACACATGCGACATTCTTACTCAGAAACTGTCCTCGATCGACGGGCTGAGGCCAGTAAGGTTCGTCGGCCAGTCCAGCAAGGGTGAGGACATCGGCCTCAACCAGAAGGAGCAGAAGGAGATCATCGAAAGGTTCAGGGCAGGCGACCACAACGTGCTCGTGGCAACGTCTATCGCCGAGGAGGGATTGGACATACCAACGACAGACCTGGTCGTGTTCTACGAGCCCGTCCCGTCCGAGATAAGGACCATACAGAGAAGGGGCAGGACCGGGAGGAGGCAGGCCGGTCGAGTGGTCATGTTCGTCACGCGCGACACGAAGGACGAAGCGTACTTCTGGTCCAGCAGGAAGAAGGAGATGCAGATGCGCCGGGAGCTAGACTCCCTCAGGAGGAAGCTCCGGGTGCGTCGGGGACTGCCAGAGATGCCTGGACACAAGACTGGGCTCACGAGGGGACAGCTCGAGGACATGCTGACGCCCCAGGCGCCCAACGAACGGGAGGAGCTCGCGCAGAAGGTGGCAGAGGCCGAGGGACAGAAGTCCTTGGGCGAGTTCTCGAAGGGAGGGTCCAAGGAACCGGTCCCGCTCACGGCATCGGCATCGATGGCCAGCTCGAACCTGGTGGGCGCGCTGGCGGACGTCGGGTTCTCGTTGCAGTTAGATGACCTGGATGGTGCGGACATCGTCATCTCGCCCAGGGTAGCCGTGGCGTTCAGGACCATAGACGCGTTCATAGATCAGGTCAACGAAGGGTCGTTGTCGAAGGCGCTCGCGAAGCTGAGGCAAGGGTACGCGCACCCGGTCCTGATCGTCCAGGGCGAGGCCGAAGGAAAGGGTTCTCCGAAGGTGAACTCCGCCACATTCGATTTCCTCGGCGACCTGCTCTCGGAGTTCGAGATGACCGTGCTCTCCACCACGGACGCGTCACAGACCGCGGCCGCAATCGCATCCCTGCACAGGCAAGAGGGGGCGAAAGGCAAGGCAGGGAAAGGACGCCAGACGACACTCGATCCAGGAGGCAGGCAGATGTTCCTCGTGCAGGGACTGCCCAACGTGTCCGCGACCATAGCCGAGCGGCTCCTGAAGCGACTGGGGAGCGTCGAGGGGGTCGAAGACGCGTCAGCTGAGGACCTCATGGAGACCGCCGGAATCGGAAGGGTTATTGCAGAAGGAATTCATACTGCAATGCGCAAGAGGCGCGAGGAGGGTTGAGGAGTATGGCGACCAGCAAATGCCCCATGTGCGAGAGCCCGTGCATCATCAAGCTCATAGCGACCTCGGACGCCCGTTGGTGCGAGGTCGACGTGTGCAAGATGTGCGGCACGATGTATCCGAGGGACAGGGATGTCGTGATTGCAGCCCCCGCGAAGCCTAAGACCGTCGTCCGGAAGCCCGCGAAGAAGGCCAAGCCGGCCAAGGCCAAAGTCAAGAAGACCAAGAAGCGGAAGTGACGAGCCAGTAGGCCCAAGACGCCGTCCCGGACCGCGCCCTCGACCGCAGGAAGCTTTATCAACCACCTACCCATACGAGTGAGTCCGAGAACCATGGAGTTCAAGCTGGTTGAGAAGAAGAAGGACAGCATCAAGGTCGAGATTCTCGACGCCGACGAGACCCTGATCTATCCTCTGATACACGAGCTGCTCCAGGACAAGAACGTCGCTGACGCGAGGTACACCACGGGGCACCCGCAGCTTGACAAGCCCGTCCTGGCCGTCCGTGTGAATGACGGCAAGCCCCAGGCGGCCCTGAAGAAGGCGGCCAAGTCCCTTGTGAACCAGTACATCGAGGCCCGGCAGCTCATAGAGAAGCAGCTTGGCTGATGCAGGGGAAGCTTTTACCCTGACAGCCCATTCACATCATGCTATGAGAGAGAGAGACCTCGGCATGGAGATGTTCCTTACTGAGGGTGTCCCAGGCATGGGCGGAAAGCTCAGGAAGACTCCCGAGGACTTCGCCGTGGACGAGATATCCATAATGCCGCCCGAGTCGCCCGACGGCAGATTCGTGATAGCCAAGGTGTGGCACAGGAACTGGGAGGCGAACCGGCTCGTGCGCAGGCTCGCCTCGAACCTCCATGTCGGGAGGATGCGCGTAGGCTTTGCGGGCACGAAGGACAGCCGGGCCGTCGCCACGCAGCTGATGTCGTTCAATGCTCCCTTGGCGGATGTCCAGGCGCTCGCCATACCCGATGTGCGTGTGACGGACGCCTACATGGCGAAGAGGATGATCACAATAGGGGACCTCATAGGCAACAGGTTCGAGATCGTCGTCTCTGACATCGAGCCTGGCGCGGACATCACAAGCTCGTGTGAACGGACAAGGAAGCTGCTCGATGACGCCGGGGGATTCCCCAACTACTTCGGTGTGCAGCGCTTCGGATCCGTGAGGCCCATAACACACCTCATAGGGCTCGACCTGACCAGGGGGGACGTGGAGGGGGCAGTGATGAGATACGTGGCGAACCCGCTCATGGAGGACTCCGAGGTCACCGAGGCCAGGAGGCGTCTGCAGGAGACGAGGGACTTCGAGAGGGCCCTGAAGGAGTTCCCGATGAAGCTCACCTTCGAGAGGACATTGATAGGGCATCTGGTCGAGAAGCCAGGCGACTACATAGGAGCTCTGAGGACGCTGCCCCAGAACCTACTCATGATGTTCGTACACGCATACCAGTCGTACCTGTTCAACAAGATGATCAGTGAGAGGATGCGCCGGGGCCTCTCCCTGAAGACGCCCGAGGTCGGCGACCTCGTGCTCCCGCTCGACAAGAACCATCTGCCGGACCACGACTCCCCCATCCCTGTGACGGCGGACAACCTGGACAAGGCCAGGAGGAACGCGTCGGAGGGGAAGGCCTTCGTGAGCGGCCTGCTGTACGGCACCGAATCGACCTTCGCCGACGGCGTCATGGGGGAGATCGAGAGAGACATCATCGAGCGCGAAGGCATCTCGAGGATGGATTTCCAGATAATCGGCTTGAGGGAGGCGTCCTCGAAGGGCACAAGGAGGGAGATCCTGGCACCCTACAAGGACCTGAGGATCGACATCGAGGATGGGAGAGCCAAGTTCGCGTTCTCGCTGAACAAGGGCTGCTACGCGACCTGTCTCATGAGGGAGTTCATGAAGGCCGACATGGGCCATTACTGAAGGTTCACGCCTCTGGCAGCTTCGATATCCCTTTGATGTACGCGGTCATCTTCCGCTCGACGTCGGTGTCGAGAGGCAAGGCGACCTCGTGCTCCCTGAGTATCTCCTCGGCCCTCTGTCTGGCCTTCTCCCTGATATCCTTCGTCAGTTGCGAATCCCAGCTGCCGCGAGGCCCGCGCCAGAACTGTGGTGGGACGAAGGCCTCCTTCCGGAAGTGCTTGAGCGTGTGTGGATTGCTCAGGTAGGCACCCTTGGGTCCGGCCGCCTCGATGACCTGGACAGCAAGGGTCTCCTCGTCGACGTCAACGCCGGTCATGATCCTCTTCACCTCGCCGCATACGGCGTCGTCCAGTACCAGCTTGGTGAAACTCGCGGTCAGGCTGGACTCGATGCTGCCAGCCGCGTCGTAGACGAAGTCGATGCCGCTCAGGCCGGCCATCAACAAGGTCGTGGCGCTCTCCGCCCCGGCCTGGTAATCGGCCAGCATCGCCTCTGTGTTGCCTCCCGTGCCGCGGCACGGGATCTTGTACCGTCTCGCGAGCTGGGCGGTCCCGGCCATGATCAGACCGACCTCGGGCGCGCCCAAAGCGATGGAACCAGTGCGCATGTCCATCGTGCCGGACACGCTGCTGTAGATGGATGGCGCCCCAGGGCTCGCCAGTTGGGCGACCACGACGGACGCGAGCACCTCGGCGTTCTGCTGCACCAGGAGCCCCGCAATCGTTGCAGGCGAGGTACCGCCGGCCATGCACTCGGGCGGATACACACAGGGCTGACCAGCCTTGGCGTAAGAAATCAGGCCCTCAGTGGATTCCTTCGACAGTGTGAGCGGGCTAACTGGGTTCGCGAAACCGAGCATGAGAGGCCTCTCAGCGAGCGCATCCCTGCCGCCAGAGACAATCGAGGCAAGGTCCAGGGACTCTTCGGTTCCCCTCGTCCCCCAGTTCCAGCCGTCAATCGTCTTGTTCGTGTGCTTGAAGGAGAGGAATATCGCCTGAAGGTGGGCAATGCGCTCCGGCACATCCCTGGGCCAGCAGACCCACGAGGAGTGGTCGATGTTGGGCAGGGCGTCGGTCAGCCTTAGGAAGGATTCGAGGTCCTTCGCGGTCGACGGCCTCACGACCCCGTCCAGGCCCTCGACCTGGACCGCCGTGCCCAGGCTGCTCAGGTGGACCTTGCCCTCGCCGAACGCCAGCTCATGCTTCCCGTCCCGGGTGTACAGCTTGAACCTGGACGGGGCCGTCGATATTGCGTCCATGAGAACGCGTTCCGGGAACCTCACCACGCGCGTGGCCTTGTCGAAGCTGGCTCCTGCCCCGACGAGGAGCTTCACAGCCTCGTCCTCGAGCACCTTGATGCCAGTCCCCTCAAGGATCCTGATGGTCGCGTCGTGGATCCGTCCGATGTCGTCCCTCGAAAACGGTTCGCATCTCACATCCATACAGACCACCGAAGTCATTTAGTAGGAAGCAGGACGGTGAATGCGGATTGATGATATCTATCTTGGCGCGGAGGAAGGAGAAGAAGGCCAAGACACCTCGGAAGGTCCTCACGTGCCCCCAGTGCGGTTCCGCTGACCTGTACTATGAGGCTGCGCTCATAACGGGATACAAGTACCATTGCAAGAAGTGCAACTACATCGGCGCGTTCGTGATAGAGAAGGAAATAGAGGACGACGCGGGCGGGTGATCCCGCGAGGCGTCTCCTGGCCGCATCAGGCGAACATCGGCCCTGATTCCATCGCCTTCTGGTCACCCTCGTCCAGGACCTTGGAGATGGCCTTCTCGAAGTCGACCATGGAGACGATGTCCCTGTTCTCACGTATGGCAAACATTCCAGCTTCGGTGCACACGGCCTTGATGTCGGCTCCAGTGGCTCCATCCGATTTGGACGCGAGCTCCTCGATGTTCACGGTCTCGTCGAGGTTCATGCGCCTGCTGTGGATAGAGAATATGGCGGTCCTGGACTCGTGGTTCGGCAAGGGGATCTCTATGATCCTGTCGAACCTGCCAGGCCTGAGCAACGCCTCATCGAGTATGTCCGGCCTGTTGGTCGCGCCAATTATCTTGACCTCTCCGAGCGGGTTGAATCCGTCCAGCTCCGCCAGCAACTGCATCAGGGTCCTCTGGACCTCGCGGTCCCCGGATGTGGCCATCTCGAGCCTCTTGGCGCCCACGCTGTCCAGCTCGTCTATGAACACTATCGAAGGGGCTTTCTGCCTCGCGAGGTCGAACAGCTCCCTGACGAGCCTCGCGCCCTCTCCGATGTACTTCTGTACCAGCTCCGAACCGACGAACCTGATGAACGTAGCATTGGTCTGCTTCGCGACCGCCTTCGCCAGCAGCGTCTTACCAGTGCCGGGAGGCCCGACAAGCAGCACGCCCTTCGGCGGGTCGATTCCTACCTTCTTGTACAGCTCAGGCCTCAGCAACGGGTCCTCGACCGCCTCGCGGATCTCGATGATCTGCTCCTGAAGCCCGCCTATCTCATCGTAAGTCGTATCGGGCTTGGTGATGATCTCGGCGCCTACGACCACAGGGTCGAGAGACGGCGGCAGGACGCCCATTACCGCTAGCGTCTGCTTGTTGAGCGCCACGCGCGCGCCCGCGACCAAGAGTTCGGGTGCGACGTAATCCGATGTGCTGACGACGAAGTCGGGACCAGTCGAGCTCTTCACGACGACCCTTCCATCAGCGAGCATGTCCTTTATCTGTCCAATTATCAAGGGTGGCGTCTTCAGCCTCTCCAGTTCGGCTTTGAGCCTCTTCAGCTCCTTCTGGAGCCTGATCAGCTCCCCCTCCACGAACCTCTTCTCGCCCTCGGAACGGCGGGCCTCCTCGACGAGTTCCAGGTTCCTCTCCTCGAGGACCGAAATCCTCCTCTGTATTTCATCGAACATCTCAGCGGATTGGTCCTGTGACAATGCTTTGCACCCCATTCCAGTATGTGTTCCGAGCTTCGAACGTAATAAGGTTAAATACTCTATTTATCCTTTGCTGGTTGCACTCAGTGACGGTGTTTTGATGATTTGCGAGATGTGCGGGAAAGATGCCACTTTCTGCAAGAAAGTGACTATCGAGGGCGTGCATCTTGAAGTATGCGCCGAATGTGCAAGATTCGGCACGGAGGCGCAGAAAGCGACCATTAAGCCCGAGGGCCCGAAACCGATTATCACTCAGAGGTTGGAGGTCCGGGAGAAGCGTGGCAAGCCTCGGGACATCTACGTCGCGGGGGAGACAGAAGAGCTCGCCGACGATTTCGCGAACAGGATACGGGACGCGAGGCAGAAGCGCGGGATGAGTCAGAAGGACCTAGCCATGAAGATCAACGAGAGGATAACGGTCCTCAGCAAGATCGAGACTGGCGATATGAGGCCTGACGAGAGGCTCATATCCAAGCTGCAGAAGGAGCTCGGCATCACGCTCAAGGAGAAGGTCGCCCCGATACAGATGGCAAAGGAGTCCGGACCGCGCCCGCTTACTCTGGCCGACCTGATCAAGATCAAGAAGTAGCGGCTGGCTGGGTCATCTTGCGATGTCCCTGCTCAGCACCGCGGACTCAGCACGCTGAAGGTGTCCCAATTCTATCTGGAGCCCATATGATGATGCGACGAGGAGTGCCGCTGGCTCGATGTCGATGCCGAGCATCTCCTGCTCCTTGTTCACTCTCGACACGACCTCGCGCTTGGGCACTGACTTCGTCTTCACGATCCTCTCGACGATCTCGGTGAACAGGTCCGTGGTCCTCTTCGCGCCCTCTTCGAGGGCCGCCTTCGGCGGCCTGTAGTCGACGGGCACCGCCACGCCTGAGTAGTCGAAGGTTGGGACGAGGCTGCCGTTCCTGCGCTCGAGGAAACCGCCCGTGAGGCCGGCCTCCATCAGCTTCTGGGCCTCTTTCGGTGAGAACCATCTGAGGTCCATCGATGCCGAGAATACGAATTCCTTCTCGGTCAGCTCCTCCCTCCCCTTGCTCTTGTAGAGAACCGCTATGCTCTTCTGAAGCTCACTCATCTCCGTCTATGCTCCCGAGGTCTTCCGTTATGATGTAGTCGATGCCGAGGTCCGCCATCCTAGACTCTTCGGCCAACGGTGCGAACACTCCGAGCGTGAACCCAAGGTCTTTCTTGACCCTCGACGCTTCTTCCGCCAGCACGCGCGGGACGACGATCTCCCGTATCCCTATGTCCAGCACGTCCCGCGATAGGTCGAGGAAGGCTCTGCCACCAATCAAGGGGTCAGAACCGAGGATCCCATCCCGGTAGTCCGCTTTGAGTATAATGTTCTCGGACAACTTAAATGCTCCTCTCAGCTCGTCGAGGCTCGCGAGTGTCGCTGTCCCGACGACGGCCTTCTCCGCGCCTGCGATGATGACATCGATGACGTTCTGTCCGAAGCGTATGCCCGCCTCGTACATCATGGGCATCTCGTCGCATATCTCACGTGCGATGTCGAGTTGGGGCTTGTTCCTCTCTATTCCGTCCTCGTCCGAGACGTAGAGCATCTCATGGTCCGCCGAGATCCGGGCGATGATGTCGTCCAACTTCTCGCGCGGGTACGCGCGCCGAAAGAAGTTGCGGCCCTTCAGAGACAAAAGAGGTATTGCTCTCATGACAAGAGGGCGCAGAAAGACTAGGACGTAGATATATCCGTGCATCAGGGATGAGTATGCTGCGATTCTCGATTTGCACAGTGCGAACGCCGTATCGGGATACGATAACGGTTATATAGAAGTACTAACATATACGAAACCCTATCCCGCAAATGGAAGGGCGCGAGACTGGTCAATCCAGATAGAGTAGGGAGGCATGAAATGATAGGCCAAACACCGATTTATATACTGAAAGAAGGAACGAAGAGGGACAAGGGCAAGGGCGCGCAGTTCAACAACATCACTGCAGCCAGGGCCATAGCCGATGCCGTCAGGAGCACGTTGGGCCCGAGGGGCATGGACAAGATGCTCGTCGACAGCATGGGCGATGTGGTGATCACCAACGATGGCGTCACCATACTGAAGGAGATAGATGTAGAGCACCCCGCAGCCAAGATGATCGTCGAGGTCGCTAAGACCCAGGACGAGGAGTGCGGCGACGGGACGACGACTGCGGTAATCCTCGCCGGTGAGCTGCTGAAGAAGGCCGAGGGGCTCATCGAGCAGAATGTCCACCCGACGGTCATATCTGGAGGCTACAGGCTCGCGGCCAACAAGGCGAAGGAGTATCTCGAGGAGGTCGCGATCAAGGTGTCCCCGAACGACAAGGAGACGCTCATGGACATAGCGAAGACCTCGATGATATCGAAGAGCGTCGCCGCGTCCAGGGAGCTCCTGGCCAAGGTGGCTGTCGATGCCGTGACCGCCGTTGCCGAGAAGAAGGATGACGGGACATGGACGGTCGACGACGACAACATCCAGATCGTCAAGAAGCAGGGTGGATCGATGGACGACACGACGATGATCTCAGGCATCATAGTCGACAAGGAAGCCGTGCACCCAGCGATGCCGAAGAAGGTCGAGAAGGCCAAGATCGCCCTCGTCGATTCGGCGCTCGAGGTCAAGAAGACCGAGATTGACGCCAAGATCGAGATCACGGATCCGAGCCAGCTGCATGCGTTCCTCGAGGAAGAGGAGAACATGCTCAAGAAGATGGTCGACACCGTGAAGAAGTCCGGAGCGACCGTGCTGTTCTGCCAGAAGGGCATCGACGACCTCGCACAGCACTACCTGTCCAAGGCAGGCATCTACGCCGTGCGCAGGGTCAAGAAGAGCGACATGGAGAAGCTTGCGAAGGCCACTGGCGCCAACCTGGTCACGAAGCTGGACGACCTCAGGGCGGACGACCTCGGCGTGGCGAACCTCGTCGAGGAGAAGAAGATCGCGGACGACAGGATGACATTCGTCACCGGCTGCAAGAACCCGAAGGCCGTCTCCGTACTGATCAGGGGCGGCACCGAGCATGTCGTGGACGAGATCGACAGGTCGCTGAACGACGCCATCAGCGTTGTCGCGGTCGCCTTCGAGGACGGAAAGCTTGTCACGGGCGGCGGCTCCGCAGCGACCGAGCTAGCTCTCAGGCTGAGGGACTTCGCGGCATCAGTCGGCGGCAGGGAGCAGATCGCCATAGACGCGTTCGCATCCGCGCTCGAGGTCATACCGACGGCGCTGGCTGAGAACGCTGGCCTGGACCCGATCGATATCCTGATCGAACTGAGGCAGGCGCACAAGGCGGGCAAGAAGAACGCTGGCGTCAATGTCTTCACGGGCAAGATCACCGACATGAAGAAGGAGAAGGTCCTTGAGCCGATAAGGGTCGGCAGGCAGGCCATCAGCTCCGCCACGGACGCGGCCGTCATGATCCTCAGGATCGATGATGTGATAGCGTCGAAGGGCGGCAGCCCGAAGGGCCCGCAGGGACCTGGCCCCGGCGACATGGGAGACATGGACTGAAGTCCATCCCCAAACCCCTTTCCCAAAACCTTTCAAGTTCGAAACGCGGGCCCAACATGCCCGTGAACCCGCTGGAGGCTACCACTGATGGCTGACGAGGACGCGGGCGAGCTCGACATGCCCGACAACGAACAGGAGACGAAGGAGGCACCTCCGTCCGACCCAATCGCGGAGAGGGACAGGAGGATCGACGAGCTCACGGACGACCTGAAACGCCTCCAGGCGGAGTTCGAGAACTACAAGAAGCGGGTCCTCAGAGAGGGGGCCGAGAAGGCCAAGGCTGGCGCGGAGAGTGTCGTGCGCGACCTCCTAGCGCTCATGGACACATTCGACAAGGCCCTCGAGGACGCGGAGAAGAACGAATACCCCGAACCGCTCAGGAAAGGACTCGAGAGCATACACAAACAGCTCGTCCAGACACTCCAGAGGCAGGGGTTGAGGGAGGTCAGGGCCGACGGACAGTTCGACCCGTTCGAGCACGAGGCCATCATGCGCGAGGATCGCGATGACATGGACGACGGAAGGATACTCGAGGTGTACCAGAAAGGGTACGCGTTCGGGCCCAAGGTCATACGCGCGGCCAAGGTCAAGGTCTCCAAGAGCGTGAAGACAGGGACTGAAGATACTCACGATACACAGGAATCACAATCGGAAGAGAGAGGTGAATGAGCAATGGCAGAGTCTAAGGGAAAGATCATAGGCATCGACCTCGGCACGAGCAACTCAGCGGCCGCGGTCGTGGAGGGCGGCAGGCCCACGATAGTACCGAGCGCGGAGGGGACGAGCCTGGGAGGCAAGGCGTTCCCGTCGTATGTCGCGTTCACGAAGGACGGGCAGATGCTCGTGGGAGAGCCGGCAAGGCGCCAGGCGGTCTCCAACCCAGAGGGGACCGTGATGGCGATCAAGAGGAAGATGGGCACGGACCACAAGGTCCAGGTCCACGGCAAGGAGTACACGCCTCAGCAGGTATCAGCGTTCATACTCCAGAAGATCAAGAGGGACGCCGAGGCGTACCTTGGCTCGAAGGTCGAGAAGGCGGTCATCACGGTGCCCGCGTACTTCAACGACAACCAGAGGCAGGCGACGAAGGACGCAGGGACCATCGCCGGGCTCGAAGTCGTCAGGATCATAAACGAGCCCACGGCGGCTGCGCTGGCGTACGGCCTCGACAAATCGGAGAGCGAGCAGAAGATACTCGTGTTCGACCTCGGCGGCGGGACGCTGGATGTCACAATCATGGAGTTCGGTCAGGGAGTGTTCGAGGTCATATCCACCAGCGGCGACACGCAGCTGGGCGGCACTGACATGGACAACCTGCTCGTAGAGTACATCTCAAAGGAGTTCAAGGCCGACACAGGCATAGACATCTCGAAGGACAGGATGGCCGTCCAGCGCGTCAGGGAGGCGGTCGAGAAGGCCAAGATAGAGCTGTCCTCGACGCTCGAGACGGAGATCAACCTCCCCTACGTGAGCGCGGATGCATCAGGCCCGAGGCACCTAGCCATGAAGCTGACGAGGGCGAAGCTCGAGGAGCTCGTCAAGCCAGTAGTCGAGCGCTGCAGGGGTCCCACGATGCAGGCCATCCAGGACGGGAAGCTGTCCTCGGAGAGCATAGACAAGGTCATCCTCGTCGGAGGGCCGACAAGGATGCCCATGGTGCAGCGGTTCGTCGAGGGCATCGTAGGTTCGAAGATCGTGCGCGGAGTGGACCCTATGGAGTGCGTGGCCATGGGCGCGGCGATACAGGGAGGGATCATAGAAGGCAGCGTGAAGGACATCCTGCTGCTCGACGTCACACCGCTCTCACTAGGCGTAGAGACGATGGGCAGCGTGTTCCACAAACTCATCGAGAGGAACACGACCATCCCCACGAGGAAGAGCGAGATATTCACGACCGCCACTGACGGTCAGACCAGCGTCGAGATACACGTGCTCCAGGGCGAGAGGCCGATGGCATCTGACAACGTCACCCTGGGCAGGTTCCACCTCATCGGCATAGCGCCGGCCCCAAGAGGCCTCCCACAGGTGGAGGTCACGTTCGACATAGACGCCAACGGCATCATAGACGTGAAGGCGAAGGACCTCGGCACTGGCAAGGAGCAGAAGATCACCATCACCGCGACCACGAAGCTCGGGAAGGACGATGTCGAGCGCATGGTGAAGGACGCCGAGAAGTTCGCGGACGAAGACCGCAAGAGGAAGGAGAAGGCCGAGCTGAAGAACCGCGCGGAGCAGAAGGCGTACGAGGTCGCTCACATCATCGAGGAGATGGGCGACAAGATCGCCCCGGACCTCAAGGAGAAGCTCACGAAGATGGCCGAGGAGCTGAAGGCCGCGGTGCCTTCCGACGACCTCGTCCTGATCAAGCAGAAGCTCGACGAGCTCGAGAAGGCGCTCTTGGAGGTCGGCAAGAGGGTCTACGAGGCGGCCCAGCAGCAGCAAGCGTCTCAGCAGGCCCAACAGGCACCCCCGCCAAGCCAGGACGAAGCCCAGGGTCCATCCGGCGGCGAGGAAGGCTTCGTGGACGCCGAGTACAAGATCGTCGATGACGACAAGAAGTGACGGCGTTCCGAAACCTCTTTCATCCTTCACCCGTTACTCGTGCTGAGCCGGACGAACGGCCCATGTCACCGGGAGACGTCAGATGGCCGCGAAAAGAGACTATTACGACACGCTAGGGGTCCAGCGGACCGCCTCGAAGGACGACATCAAGAAGGCCTACAGAAAGCTGGCCATGAAGTACCATCCGGACATGAACAAGGAGAAGACCAAGGAGGCAGAGGAGAAGTTCAAGGAACTCTCGGAGGCCTACGAAGTCCTCGCGGATGACGAGAAGAAGCAGAGGTACGACCAGTTCGGGCACGAGGGCGTCCAGAGCACTTTCAAGGGCGGCGGGTTTGACTGGTCCGACTTCACCCATTACGGAGACATAAGCGACATATTCGGCAACTCCGGAGGGTTCGGAGGCAGCATATTCGACCAGTTCTTCGGCGGCGGGCAGCGGAGGTCCGGTCCGCAGGAGGGCAGGTCCCTCAGGTACGACATCGAGGTCACCCTTGAGGATGCAGCAGCCGGGGTCGAGAAGGACATCAGGGTGCCCCACAGCGTGTCATGCAAGACTTGCGGGGGCATGGGGGCGAAGCCGGGGGACATGAAGACCTGTCCCACGTGCAAGGGTAGCGGCCAGGTTCAGAGGGGACAGAAGCGCGGCTACACTTCGTTCGTCACGATCTCAGCCTGTCCCACATGCAGGGGTGGTGGCAAACAGGTCACGAAGCCGTGTCCAGACTGCAACGGCGCCGGATCGGTCCAGACGACCTCGACTCTCCAGGTGTCCATACCCAAGGGCGCCGAGGAGGGCATGAGACTCAGGATCCGGGGAGCTGGAGAGGCGGGGCCCAACGGCGGGCCATCGGGGGATCTGTACATAGTGATCCACATAGAGGACCATCCCGTCTTCGACAGGGATGGACACGACCTGTGGGTCGAGGCGCCAGTCACATTCGCGCAAGCCGCCCTCGGGGCGGATGTCGACGTGCCCACCATAGACGGAACGGCAAGGGTGACCGTTCCCGCGGGGACGCAGACCGGGACCGTGCTAAGGCTGAAGGGGAAGGGAATGCCGGACCTGAGGGGGTACGGGACAGGGGACCAGTTCGTGAAGGTCTCCGTGGTCACGCCTGCGAAGCTCACAGCCGAGCAGAGGAACATGATGAAGAAGCTCGGGGAATCCCTCGGGGATTATGGCAAGGGGACGAAGAGGAAGTCGGTGTTCAGCAGGTTCGGGAGAGGCGGTTGAGGAGAACATATTTATCCCGACAGGCACAAATCACCATCAGATGAAACGTATAGGGCTCCTGACTGAGGACCCGAGGACGTATTTTGAGATGCTCGAGGTGCTCAGAGAGAGGGGACTCGAATATGTCTCGCTCGACTTCGACGACGCCGTCCCGGCCCATGTCGGGGTTGTGATCTCGACCGAGAGGGAGAAGGCGAGGGTCTCCTTGGACGACGTCGTGACGGACCCCGACCCGGATGTGGCTGTGTCCAAGGCGTTGAAGCTGCTCTCTGGGGACGCCTCTGTCGAGAGCCTGTGCATAGGAGTCGATCCCGGACACAGGCCCGGCGTGGCGGCGATAGGGGACGGAGCCGTCCTGACACGCACGATCGCACCTTCCCCTGAAGGCGTCAGCGAAATCATCGATCGCATCGTGAAGGCGTATCCGTGTACGAACCTGCTCGTCAGGATAGGCAACGGCGACAGGACCAACAGGAACAGGATATTCAACAGGCTTTGGGACCGCGGACACAGACTGGAGATTGTCGACGAGAGCAACACCACCACAGATTCGGAGACACCGGATGAGGATGCGGCGGTCGAGATCGCGATGACTCCAGGGTACCGACCCGTTAAGAAGCAGAAGATACAGCCATGCGACGGCGAGTTGAGGAACATCCAGAGACTCAGCAGGCTCGAGAGCAACGGCCGGCTCACAGTCTCGAAGGGACTTGCGGCCAGAGTTGCGGTGGGCGAGATATCGCTCAACGAGGCTATCGACCTGCAGTGTTCAAATGGCAAGTGACTAGAAGAGATGCTCTCTGACTATCCTGGAGCTTCCGCCGACACCGCACTTGAGCGTCTCGATGCCAAGGGCCTTAATCCTCTGCTCGACCTCATCAGTGCGCGAAGGATGCGTGTTGACGTAGACGGTTGCGCCCGTGTCTATTGAGAAATACGCGGGCAGACCCTCCTCCCTCATCTTCCTGACCTCGAGGATGACCTTGACAGTATCCGGGCGCCAGAGTATCATCTCGTCCAGGCCGGTCATCGTTATCCCATGCAGAATGAGCGAGTCCCGCTCAGCCAGGATGCCGATCCGGTCGATATCCTTCTTCTTGATCGCGCTCTCCATCTCCGCCAGCGCGCCGTGGACATAGGCGAGACGCGAGTGGAAGAAGGGTGATCCGAGAACAGCCTTGTGGGCACTCTCAGTGTACTTGAACGCCGGGACCAGCGCCACAACTATCCCCATCTCGAACTCCTCTGACGCGACCTGGTAGGAATACGACTCCTCGTCGTCGTGGCCAGCCTTCCAGCGTGA
>Ga0208977_1001104_pt1 | contig 14734 bp, 12 predicted proteins | sample RifOxyA2_FD_184030 | JGI IMG/M metagenome (GOLD analysis project Ga0208977, IMG submission 184030) | Groundwater microbial communities from Rifle, Colorado - Rifle Oxygen_injection A2 (SPAdes) | ecosystem: Environmental > Aquatic > Deep subsurface > Groundwater | place: Rifle, Colorado, United...
GCCCCTGATTCGTAATAAACAACCCCGTCTATAAGCTTGATGTAAACAGTGGCTCCAAAACACATCTGAGGAATCAACGATAGGAGTAAAATGTAACATAATTTATTCATGGCGATTGCGTGTCCAGGCATTGCAGAGTTAACGTTTTAGGTCTATTTAATCTTTAAGCAAGATGGTGGCCGGGGTGGGGTGTTATTGGCGGTGTTGTCTGGTCTGGTCAACATGGACCATTGCGGTGAGGTGGTAAATAGTTCCCAGTCAAAGCCGGCCACATTTAGATTGTTCGTCAACCATGCGACTGCCGAAATATTCCCGGAAGCTCTGGCAGCGGCAAGGGCTATTATAACGGAATTCACGCTCGTAGGCGCTGTAAGCGTTGATGGCTGCGCAAGAAAACAATCCCTGGCTTGCGCCCATGATTCCGGATAGCATGGCGGGGATGAACATAATGAATCAACAAGCTGCGCAGGGAACCTGTAGGAAGCTCCATTGTACGGGTTGAAGTCCGGATCAATAAACCTGCTTGAATTAAATTTCCTGAACCAGGAAAGTATGGCGCCGGTGTCATAGCCCAATTCGCCGGCATGTACCAGTGAGAGAAGCATAAAATCCTCCATCCATGGGCTGGTAATGTATTTAACCTTTGATGTATCCATACCATCGAGAGTTGCATACGTGTCCATGCCCCAGTAGCCCAGGGGGTAGCGGCCTTCTTCTGAAAGCCATGCTTGTATATTATTCGAAATTTTTTCCTCAAAATAATCTTTCTCCGGTTCTCCGTCCGGTGCTATTGCGGCCGCATCCGCAATCTGGCGCAACGCCCAGGCCTCGCCTCTTACCTGATCGCGCAACAGTCCCTGGCTGTAGTCCCTTCCCCACGACGGGTCCGTAGCGGCCATGGAAAGATCGTAACCGGCCCAGTAATACATTTCATCAAGATAAAATCTTTCGCCGGTTACAAGATAAGGTATAAATGCAAAACTGCCCTGGTGTGCCCGGTCTATGCTCCAGTTTTGATGATCCTGCACTCCCGCGTCCGCGGGCAGGCCGGTTGAAACGTCGGTGTCAGCTCGGGTCATTACAGATGGCCGGTCATCTATGGAAATAACCCTGCCGAAAAACGATTTTTCAGGATCGGTTTCACGCCAGTGGACAGGCGCATTTGCCGCAAGTTCAGCCTGCCCCAGTACTATTTCCCGGAGCCGATTATCCCACGAAAACAGGCACATAACGGCCCAACGGGGCAATATACACAACTCATCCCTCATCCCGGTCGTAGGGAAATACTTGAGGACTATGCCGGATTGAAAACTGCCGGCGGCATAGTCTTCTCCGAAAATATCGCTGTCGCGTCCGCTCCAGAGGCTTTGCAGATTGCTTATGGCGGTTTCCGGCACTTCAAGGCTGGTATCGTAGTTCATGACCAACCCGGAAGAAATAAGATAATTTGTGTCGTATCGAATTTCAACCTCGGGCGGCTGCTGCCCCATCCACCATACCTTTCGCCATCTGCTCTGAAAAATATGATTGACATATTTAACTGTCGAGCCGTCATCCCAGAGTTGTGCCACCGGTGCGGATTTGCCGAGACTGACGGAAACACCGTAGTTTACATTCCCCCTGTAATTACCCTCGACATTTTCAATGCCGACAGAAATTCTCGGGCCAAAGGCCGACCCAGGGTAATAACGCACTTCCCAGTATGCATTAAGCTGGGGGTGGCCCGAATCACTGGCAATGTCCTCTCTGGCAATGATTTCTGTCATTACCGACCCTGAAAGCCAGTAATCGAGGCTGCTGTTCGGGTTTGGATTTGTTCCAATCGTATTTGCGATTACGGTATTCCTTAAGCCGGCGGTGCGGCTTCCGATATATCCTGAACTTGAAAGGTTAACCAGGGAAATAGCGCACTCAACATCCGTTGCAAGTATTTCATCCTTGCTCATGCCCGCACCTGCCAGGTTAATTCCGCCGCAGACAAGATCCAGCACTGTATCGGTATTGGCGTTGATTTGTGGTATAATCGAGGAAAGAACGGCATGCTTGCATGAACCGTCGGCGTAGTAACGTCTGGGCTCGAACTGGGTAGGTAATGATTGTCCGTTCTGCAAATGAAAGCTTACTGTCTCCCCGACCGGAACATCACCTTGTCTGAACCATTGGCCTATGGTAAGCGGATAATTATTGGTTGTTTGCCCGGCTTTTCCCCTGACAACAACATAGGTTATATGCGCAACCGCAAACAAGGGCAACGCCACATATATAAAAAACAGAATAAACAATCTTCGCATGGTAATAGTGGACATATAGGATCAAAGCCCTTACGTTGTTAAGACGGGATCTCCCACCGGAACGTTAAACAAGTTTATAACTTTGGGGACGTTGTTTCTCACTATGCATAACTCAATATGCAACTGGCAGATAAGCATAGTGAGAAACAACGTCCCCAAAGTTGTTTAACTTCCGACGTGCTGGCCGGCGCCGCTATAGGCCACTGGATCGGAAGTTTTATGAGCCTGTATTTTTTCGAAAAATTCCCCATTTGCCCTGTCCGGCGATTCCATGAAGTCCGGCTACATACTGCAAGTGCGGTTTCTTTGGCATTAATTTACGGGTTTTTCAGCTTTCATTTCACGTTCAAACCCGTGGGAATGGACGGGAATACGTTCTCCGTCCATGTTAATCCGCCTATTGTATCGTTGTATCTGCCGGCATTTATGCCCTGGTAGTCATCACTGACTGTTGCAGCCATAGCAGAAGAGTCGTAGATAAAATTATTAACTGTTATTATGTCATGTTGGTAATAGCCCTGGTCGCCCCAGGGAGAATTTCTGTCTGATGCGGAAAACCACAGGTTGTAGTCAAATATGTCCGGCAGATTATCGTCTATACTGGAATTTGCGTGATATCCCATCTGGAAAGCCTTACCGCCTATCACGTTATCATATACCTGGCCGTGGTCTGCTCCCGCATAAACCGGGTCTGCATTCAGGTAATAAAAAAATGCCCCATCCACCGGAATATTCAAGGCGATATTCTCATGTATAGTTATGCCGGGGCCGTACTCATTCCTGAATAGAATCGGGAAACTTACGTTGTAGAATAAATTCCCGGAGACATTCAACCCATCGTGATTGCCACCCACGGCATTTTGTGTGAAATATTGTACTCCTTTTATTGTATTTTCAAATACGTTATTTCTTACCGTGGCATTTTTTGTACGATCCTTGAAATATACTGCGGAACAATCGGAAAGCTCAAGGTTATCCTTAAAAAAATTATATTCGATTACTGAATTCTCGTTATTAAAGAAACGGATGCAAGCCATACGGTTGTCGGGCAATTGATTTTTTGAATCATGGAATAAATTATGGCTGATCACAAGCCCTGCGCAACCGTCATTAAGTGGAATGGAAAGCATAGCAGGATTGGAATCGCCGCCATTTGACGATCCGCTTGTAAACTCAACTCCGCTGACCCTGTCGTAGTTGCCTGTTATGCTGATACCTCCATTAATTTTTATTCCGTAAGTATCGTTGGCTTTTGTTCCGAGCAGTACCTGGTGATCGCCCCCAAGTGTAAGCGCCCAATGATAAGTATAATCCCACCGTGCTATTTCCCCTGGAAAATTTGTTATCACTATAGGGGCGCCAGCCGTCCCGTCTATCAGCAGCCTGTTCTGGCTATATGAGAAATTAGTGTAAGGATAGCCTTGATATGTTCCACCGTGAAAATATACCAGGCCGCCCGGTACAACCGGAGTTCCGCTGCCACCCGAATTTGCGCCAATCAAATCATACCACGGATTATCGGCAGAACCGTCACCGCTTGTGTTGCTGCCAGCCACGGAACAATGGTACACGTGTGCGGGTGAAGGCAATATGTCATTGACTGTAGGAAAGCCAGGCATATATGGATAAGGATCTGATGCTGCGAGCGCGCCTGCCTGCCATGCAGGTATTACTCCAATTGTGAAAAGAATGAGACATACCTTCGCGATATTTTTGGGGACGTTGTTTCTCACTATGCTTATCTGCCAGTTGTATATTGAGTTATGCATAGTGAGAAACAACGTCCCCAAAGTTTGAGTGTTTATTCATTGTACTTTAAGTGCGTCGGGTATTGAGGGTGAGGTGGTGTCATCGCTGAATATGTGGCCCAGGGTTACGGGGTAACCGGGCGAATTAATCACGCCATTGGCATCAACTACGTATAAGTAAACGGTATCAGTATTGCCGAACGACCCCTGGTTTAGGGTAAATTGTATGGCAGTGTCGGTCCACGATGAGGCAACTTGTGTTTCGTTGTGGGCTTTTGTGGTGTTTTGAATCCAATCCGTTATAGATGGATCGTCGGAAATAAAAACATGCGCGGCAGTAGAGTCTATGTAAATCTGATCGAGTAGAATGGATCCACCGGAATAATTACAGCCTGATCCCTGTCCGAAGTGCCATTGATTGGTTGTCCGCGTCGGAAACCCGTAACCATGCATGTAGCGGCATGACTGGCCGTCTATGGCTGTTCTAAGCCACGCGTCGGTGTTTCCCGATGTGCCTGAGTAAGCCCATATTTCGATGTGGTGCCATGTTTGATAAGGAAGATTTGCCAGCCCATTTGTCCATTGGCCGTACAAAGAACCTGTGTATCCATCAGATGAAGCGATATATGCATCAACTTCTCCGCCGCCGCTTTTGTAATATGTCTCCATAATTTTATTCGTTGAGCCGGCAATATACCACATCCATATCTTGGAATTGCCCGATCCTGTCGAAACAGTAAATGACGAACTGGTGATATAATGCCAGAATGAAGCATAAAAATAATTACCGAGTCCCAATGACCCGGTGTAAATAATCCTGTTATAGTTCTCCCCATCTATGTACTCGCAGTCTGCATAATGATCGCTTTGGTATGTGCCTGCCCTGCGGTATGATTGAGAAGTATCAAGATGCGTATTATTAAGCGCGTACCAGTCTCCGCCGATATAGCCTTCATGAAAGTTGTCAGCCGCTGTTATATTGTCATAAGACGAGATAGCCGGCCCCGCGCTGGCTTTTGACCCAAATCCGGTGCCGTTTATTATTACTGTTTGGCCATTTGAACATGTCCCGGTTATTCCCATGATAAGCGGGTCTGCCTCTAAATTATCAGATAAAACAAGGATAAACGTAAACAGTAAGGACAAAAAAATTATTCTCATAGCACTGATTATCTAACCTGTAATCCTGAAGGCATGGCCGGGGTTGTGGTATCCGTTGACATCCCGGTTGTGCCGACGAAATTTATATTTGCGCCAATGTCAGTTTGGTCGCTGGCCGCATTTTTGCCGGCTGAGCCGGAAGCCAGGGCGAATCCTGAAATTGTGGATGGGTTTGCACCCCCGGTAAATGCCGGAGCGCCGGACAGGGAATTCTCATCATTATTGTTGTGTGATCTCCATGTCGTTAACGTGTAATTTATGCCCCTTTCAGTTAGTATGTTTCCGGCAGGGTACAAGTTATAGTCAGACTCATACGCAAGATCTGATATGCCAGGATACGAATACGCGTATTCGTGCCACCCGCTGTGTTGCATAATTATATTGTCGCGTATGATGTTGAATAAACATCCCTTATTTGGATCTTCATCCCGTGTCTGATAGAGAAGTTCTATCCTGCCATTGAAAACAGTATTATGCTTTATTGTATTATAATCCGCTCCCGTATAGCCGTCGCCCATTCCTCCGTCATCGCCAAGCAGTATCGGGCAACCGACAAGCAGATTATTTTCTATCCTGGCGTAGTTAGAGACTGTCCTTATGCCGCACGCGCAGTCATGCATGTAATTTCCGGAAAAGGATATACCGGTATCGGTCAGGCTATTGCTATGCTTAAGGAATATGCCGTTGCCTAAAGCTTGAAATTCATTGTTTTCAAGCTTTAGGGCTTCAGTCCTGAACACCAGTATCCCTGCGCATGTTGCGGAATCAAATCCGACGAAAACATTGTTTGTTACCAAGGTTCCATCGGCGTCGTCATTGATTATTACGCAGGCAACATTGTCCAGGCTGTTTGAAGACGTTATCCTGAAAGTGCATTTTTCGACTTTGGATTTTATTGCGCTGGCATCGTTGGAAAAATAAAGAATTGCCCCCCCTGCTCTAAAACCCGAACCCGTAAAGTTCAATCCTTCAAAATTGTAATAATCATGTTCGATTACTATCAGAGACGAGTTTCCAGTATCCGGGTTGCCATGCCCTGAAATATTTACGGTTTCAGTTTCATAGTTTCTGAATGTTACAGGGCTGATTTCAGTTCCGTCATTGCCTATATATTTTGATCCCACAGTTCGCGCAATGTTGTATGTGCCCTGCCGGAAAAATACGACGTCTCCTGCGACGGGTAATTCTGAATTTGGATAGTTGACTGCGCCGTCATAATATCCCCACACTCTTTCGGGGGTTTGCCATGGATGTGCCATATCATTATTCAGATATGTTACGGAATCGTCGCCCGAGGGAGAGACGTAAAGATTTTTTGCATTCGATAAAGTGCAAAAAACGCAGAGTAATAAAATGGCAAAAGTCGGGTTGAACATTTATTCGGATTGAAATTTTTTAAAGAACTCCCACATCAGGCCTGAGGCATTTATATCGTGGTTTGTGGCTCCCATTTTTCCCAATCCCAGCAGTTCTACATTAGGCACTATTTTGCCCCCGGGCCATGTATGGCCGCCGTCTTCGAGGGTCCAGAGGATGACTTCACTGTTATCGGCGCCGGGGCCGTAGCGTTCCATTACGGCTTTGCCTTTTCTTATCACTTCGGCGGGGGCAGGAGGGCATTTATTGAATTCAACCCAGGACTTTATCGTTTCCTTTACAGGTGGCGAAACGGCTTTAATACCTGCCGCGGCCGGCCCATCCCCGCCGTTGTACGGGGCAATTTGATCCTGCAATCCTGAAAATTGCATAACCGGCATAGGCCTTGACGGATGCGGATCAAAACTATCTCCGGCATAACGCTGGCCGGCAACCACCGCGATTGCGGATATCCGGCCGGAAAGCCGTTTCGCCAGCTTGTAGGTAAACTGCGCGCCGTTAGAAAAGCCGCACGCATATGTTCTTTTGTCGTCAATATTAAACAGCGCGCCCATGTCGCCAAGCAATGCCGCAACAAAGTTAACGTCGTCAATTTTGCTGTATGTGCCGTTATCGTACGGCCTGCCGTCGTTCCAAAGCAGCAGCCTGTTTTTCAGCAGCAATCGCCGGTTAGTACCAGCGGGGTAAACAACGATAAACCCCTCGCGGTCGGAAACAGTGTCCATGCCCGATTCGTAGCGAATCGTGCCGGGATCTCCTCCCCCGCCATGAAAGACTAAAACCAGCGGATAAGAATGAGAGCTGTCATATTTTTGGGGGACATGGATTTCATAAAAGCGGTCATGCCCGTCAATTTTCAGTTTTCTGCCGTAATCCCCCCCGCCATGAGAATCGCGCCCGTCATTTATCCATGTTACCGGAATTCGGAAGCTCTTTTTATCGCTTTTGTTTTTCGCCGATAGAACCCCGGTAACTGATATAATGATAACTGCCGCAAGAAACGCAACTTTGGGGACGTTGTTTCTCACTATGCTTATCTGCCAGTTGTATATTGAGTTATGCATAGTGAGAAACAACGTCCCCAAAGTTGTCATTTAAGGAATGCTTCGAAGGTGTCTTTCATGGCGTTGTAAAGATCGTCGCCATGTATTGAAAATGCTATTACGTCGGCGAAACAGTCAAGTTTTACCAGCGCGTTTATGCTTGCGTCTTCGGAGATTGCGCTCTGTAAACGTTTTGAAAATGCAAGGTTAACGGCGCGTATTTCTTCGTATAAAGCGCCGAGGCGCTGCAATTGCCAGTCCGCCTCTTTGCCCGCCTTGTAACGCAGGTATTGCGCCATAAGGTACATCGAAATGGCGCGGTATTTGGATTCGTCAAGCGTGGCAAAAGGCAGGTGGTATTTGACCATGGGACGCAGCTTATCCAGAACCGGGCAGCCGCTTGTAACCATGTAAATACCGACCAGGGAACTGATCGCTTCCATTAACGAAGTAGCCTTGGAATATTCTCTTGACGGCGCGGTTATTCTTATTGTAACCCTGTCATAGGAAATGCTGTGGCCGAATGTGTTTATTACATGAACCAGGTTACCGGCCACGGGGCATAATGTGTCTTTACCCGGGGCAAGCGTACAATTCGGGCAGCGGTTAAAATCAAGCCGCGCCCATGAAGGATAGGCATCACAGGCTGGAACGTTAACTAAAGCGAGTGTTTTGGCGTCAAGCTCTACATTTATGGTTATTTCGCGGTTATTGGCAAACTGGTAGCGGTAGGTGTAATCAATTGTTTTAGACGGGCGGTTAATATCCATGCGGTTTTTCCCCTTTTACAACCCGTGTAAAATGCGGGTTTCAATACTGGCCGGTTTTAATTCGCTTGACCATTTTTTGTCCCCAGTTGATTATTTTTCTTGTGCCGGCAATGCCCGGAGATTCGCAATACACCCGTATTATGGGTTCCGTTCCGGACGGCCGCAGTAGAAGCCACGAATCATCTTCAAGGACAAATTCAACGCCGTCGTAATCCTTTATATTTTTAACTTTAAGCCCCGCGATCCTGGATGGAGCATGTTTTTTTATCAGTGCCACGAAATCATCTTTTTCAATTCCGGGATTTACGAAATCCGTGCGCAAAAAGGCGCTTGTTCCGTATTTTTTTTCTATTTCTCCGAGCATTGCCGAAAGAGATGATCCCGTGGATGCAAGAAGTTCCATCAGAAACAGGGAATTAAGAACACCGTCGCGTTCGGGCAGAAAGTTGCCGTATCCGTAACCGCCGCTTTCCTCGCCGCCTATAAGAATCTTCTCGTTAAGTATCCGGCTGGCTATGTATTTGAAACCGATAGGCACTTCTTCGAAGGTGATGCCGAAATCGCGCGCTATGCGTTCGCTGACGTAACCGAGTGAAATTGTTTGCACTACCTTGCCGCTCATCTTCTTATATTTGCACAGGTAATACAACAATAATGGAAACACCCGGTGCGGCGAAAGATAGCGGCCTTTGTCATCAACAACTCCTATGCGGTCGCCGTCGCCGTCGGTGGCAAGGCCGGCCGATGCGCAGTTTTGTTTTACCGCCGTTATAAGTTCGGGCAGGTTTTCTTCTATGGGTTCGGGGTGCAGGCCGCCGAAGAGCGGGTCGGCCTTGTCATGGATGTTTACAAGTTTGCACTTGCCGTTTTTTAATAATGAATTGATGTATCCCATCGCTGCGCCATAGAGCGGATCTATAACCACGGTAAGCCGGGAGCGTTTAATAAGAGGAATATCTACGGCTTTTTTAAGCCTGTCAAAGTAAAGAGGCGCAATGTCTTTGACTGTAATCATTCCTGCGCGGGTTGCCGGCACAACTCCGGAGGAAATAAGCCGTTCTACTTCCCGTGTAATTTCCTCGGGAGCGGACGCACCCTGGTGTGTTTTTATTTTAAATCCGTTAAAATGCGGCGGGTTATGGCTTGCGGAGATAACGATACCGGCGTCAGCGCCAAGGGAAACCGTGGCGGCGGAAACAGCCGGCGTTGAAACTACTGTTTTGGAAAGGGTTACGTTGCAGCCCGAGGCTGCGGCTGCCTGGGCCGCGGTGCGCGCAAAAGCTTCGGAATGAAAGCGCGTGTCGTAGCCGATAACAATACGCGGCGCATGGTTTGATTTCTTTGTCAGGAGGGTGGCCAGGGCAACGGCGACTTTTTTGACGTTGTCAAACGTGAAGCCCTCGGCAATAACCGCCCGCCACCCGTCAGTTCCAAAATGTATGCAGTTTTTTTCAGGTTGCATTATCAAGTTTTCCCGGTGGAAATTGGCGTTGCGCGGTTATAATCGTCTTGCAGCCGTATTACATCGTCTAGATGCGGTGTGGAAACTTCTATTATGCGGCAATCTTCCAGCGCTTCGGTGCGATGCACGGTTTTTGGAGGAACGTGAAACGCATAACCGGCTTTGACCACGATTGTGGAGAGTTTGCCGTTTATTTTTCCGCGGTGAATTTTGAGTTTACCCTTATCAAGGTAAAGCGTTTCCTCTTTTTTGCTGTGATACTGCAGGCTGAGGCGGCATCCTTTGCGTATGAAAAGGATTTTGCCGGCATATTTTGCCGTGCAGGCAAACCATTCTTCGTGCCCCCACGGTTTTTTTACGATTTTTATTTTTGGCATAATCAGAGAGTATTATAGAATAATCGGAATGATTTGACAAGAAAATTATTATTTGTTAGAGTCATTTCAATATGAATACCAAAACTGACCGTCCCGGCTGGGATGAATATTTTATGAAACTGGCGCTCCTGACAGCGGAGCGTTCAACCTGTCGCCGCCATCACGTAGGCGCGGTTATAGTGCGTAATAAAAGAATACTCACCACCGGTTACAACGGCGCCGCGGCAGGCACAAAAGACTGTCTTGAGCTTGGCTGCCTGCGCAACGAGCTGAACATACCTTCAGGCCACCGCCACGAGATATGCCGTGCCATCCATGCCGAGCAGAACGCGATAATACAGGCGGGCCTTCATGGTGTCAACATAGAGGGCGCCATGATATATTGCACCCATTCCCCTTGTATTCTATGCGCCAAGATGCTTGTCAATTCAAAGATTACGCGTTTCGTAACCTGCACCGATTATGCCGACCCGTCGTTCCGCGAACTATTCAAGGAAGCGCGAATAGAATTCGCAAAGATCGAACGCCCCCCACTTTCCATTTCCATCCTTGATTAAACCTAAACGTGTCTCTTTAGTGTTTCGAAGTTATCGTCGTCATTGCGAGCCCGAAGGGCGCGGCAATCTCGCTTTTCATCAGAAGCAACGTCGAGATTGCTTCGCTATGCTCGCAATGACCTCAAACTGCTAAACAAAACTACTTAAGCAATTCGGCTTCCAGGCCGTAGGCGTTGATTTTCTTTACTTTGACGCGCGCTGAAGACATTTGTTCAAGCCGCTTTGCTATATCCTGCGAGGTGCCGCGCTTGATGTCCATGTCAAGGAGAGCCGAGCCGTTCGTGTAATTGCGAACCCAGCAGTCGCGCACTTCCACAAGCGCGCGCAATGCCCGCGTGAAATCATTCAAGGCGTTCATGTCGCCGACATTGGATATGGATAGTTGCATCACGGAACGTTCCTTAAGAAATTTCAACACTGTAGCCGGAAGATCCTGAGCTATCTTTTTTGCGCCGTTTAATATGGCCGTTTTTGCCGCGGCGGCCCGGGTAACGTCCACGCCTCCCTGGGTTTGCTCGTCCGTCGTTATCACGTCGCCGGAAGCGGCTTTTGTAACTTTAAGCGCAATGCTTGCCCGGTATGATACAAGCCCTCCCAGCCCCTGGTCCGTGTTAAAGTTGCTCTCGGCATTGCCGGAGACGAGTATATCCGGCTCACTGGCATCCGAAACCACGAATCCGTCGTCAACGAATTTTTTCTTTAGTTCGTTTTCAGCCATGCGGGTGCCTGCGGAATTGCCGTCAATGGTTTCCTCTATCGAAAACTTCACAACGGGGTTGCCCAGTTTTTTCGGCTCAAGATCAAGCAACTTCAGCCTGGCTGAAAGGTCTTCCTTGCGCACCAGCGCCTTGATCCTGGTTTTGTAGAAATCCCCTTCTTTCCATTCCTTGAGCACGTCGTATTTTTCAATGTAGCCCTCGGTCTGGGATGTTATGTTGTCTTCAATAAGCACCGCTTTTGAAACCAGAGCCTCCTGGGAAACATATATGCCGATTACAAGCCCCAGCGCGTTTTTCATGGCCTCGGAGAGCGATGTATTCTTTGCGCCTGTAATGTCGCTATTGACGATGGGCGCCATGCCCTCGGCCTCAACCAGTTCGGTGTCCGGCGATATTGCCTTTATGGAGTGGCGGCCGCCCGCGCACCCGGCGGTTAAAGCGATTGCCAGCGCAAACGAACAAGCGATTAAATAAGTTTTTTGCATGGGTTACCTCAAGGGAACGGTTATTTGCTCAACATTTTCAATCCCATGTCTTTAAGCGCTTTCTTGCCGAGCCGCAGGACGATAACACAACCGTCGTCGGCCGTCCATTCCGAGCGCACTATCTGGGCGCCCTTGATGGCCGCGTTGATGTTGGTGGCAAGCAGGGAATCCGTTTCCATCGCTTTTTCAACGGTGATGCCGCCCTCAAGGTTTACGCCTTTTATAAGCGAAAGCATGTTGTACTGGCCGTTGACTATTGCCGAGTTGCGGGATGTGGCCATTTTCTGGGTTTTATTTTCCAGCGCCTGGTCTGCCGCGCCGATGCCCCGGGCAAAAACGAAGTTGTCGGTTATTCCCTCTTCCACCCATTCCCTTTCAATTTCGCCGGCTTTTGACACGGTGCCGCGGTCCGGGCTTGAAGCGCATCCATACATTGCCACTGCCATCAACATGACTGCAACCAGCTTTTTGGAAAACATGGCATCTCCTTTTAGCGGCTACTAACCGCTCTGTATCTACCAATTAACTTGACAGAGTACTACAACTGTATAAACATTGCGAGCGCAAGCGTAATAAAGAAAGCGGCGGTGATTACTTTGCCCGTTACAATGTGATTTTTAAAAAAGCGCTTTAATTGCTCCGTCGTCATGCCGAAATAATATAACGTGAATACGGCTATAAGCGGCACGACAAACAACAGGCAGTACAGCGCAAGGTAGGCCGTTGCGGTTGAGCGGTACTGCCGCAGGGACAACAGATACATTATAGTCGGCAAATACACCTGCCCGGTGCAAAACAGCTCAAGAAGAGTTACGACGGACGCCAGCGCAAAAGCGATTGGAACAAGGTAACGGAACGAAGAAAACTTTTTTATCGTATCGTAAAGGCGTGTGCGGATAACGCCGGGCAGTTTCAGCCGTATGCTGTTTTCGATGTCGCCGGTTTTCTTGATGAGAACAGCTTCATAGCCGTGCCGCAGGCCAAGCGCCAGGGCGAACAGGCCGGTTAGCGCGTATACGATCTTTGATACAAACGTAAACCCGGTTAACGTTCTAAGCGTTCCGAAAATGCCCAGCCCTATTAAAAAATAAGTTGTAAAGACTCCGGATATAAAAACAAAGCCGGCAGCGGCGATTTCAAACCGGTTTTTTTTCAGCACAAGGCCGAGATATGAAATAAAGAATATAAGCGTTGCAAAGGCGCACGGATTTATGCTGTCAATGAGTCCCGCGGCTATGACCGGCATTATTGTCAGTTTTTCAACTGCCGTTTCGCCTGTTCCCCTGTTTTCGATGGCCGGTAGTTCAATTTTTTTTGCGCCGCCGCGTTGCCCGTATTTTTCCACAAGCGCGCCGATACTTGCGTTGATCTCATTTTTACCGGCCAGTATGTCGCTGCCCACAAAGACGACGGGCACCTTGTTGAATGGCATGTTGCGCGATTTTTCAATGGCCGAGAGTATCTCAAAGTTGCGCGGCAGGTCGAGGTCGAAAGAATCAATCGCTATTTGCACCCCGTATTTTTTTTCAAGCGCGGGTATAATGGATTGCTTTAAAGTAATGCAATAGCTGCATGAGGCGGATGCAAATATCGCCACATTTATCAGGGCGGCCTGCCGTTCAAGCTGTGGCAACGGGATTTGCGGTTTTTTTTCAGGTTCAGATTTCTCCCGCGGAACTTCCGGCGCCGTGATGGCGCCTTTTACGGTTACCGTGAAATACGGGTTATCGGCATCGTTGGATTGCACGTATATCGTGCCTGAGAACGCATCCATGTAGCCTTTTGTGTCTACCGTAACATTGACTATCGTATGCTGCCGCGGTTCAATGCTTACGCGCTCCGGTTTTACGGATATACAATCACACGACGGGCGAAACCCGGCTCTTAAGATACCGTCTGAATCGTTCGTAACCGTCAATGTGAACGCTGCTACAGTGCCTTGCGCAACATTGCCAAAATCAAGCGAGTCCTTATCAATGCTTATGTTCTGGCCGGACAACGGTTTCCAAAGAACAAAAAGAATAGAGCTCAGCAGCATTGCCCTGGTGTATATATGTAAAATGTGTTGATGGTTCATTTATCAGGTTTTGCCCTGAACTCGGTTATCATGGCGCGCAATGCCGGGTCGTCGGCTATGTCTTTAGTCAGGGGAACGATTTCGCCTGTATGCGAGGCAATCTTGTTGTTTTTATCAAATGTAAGCGTAAGAATGCCTGCGTTCTGGGCATTTTCCCCGGCCTGGACGATGAGTGTGCGTCCCGATTTGTAAGGAGCGCCGAGGAGTGTTTGCGAGTGGCCGCCGATTATGACGTCAAGTTCGGGAAATTCCTGGGCTATCAGCTTGTCCTCGTCGAAACCGCTATGCGACAAAAGCACAAGAACGTCGGCAATGGCGCGGTGTTTTTTTATAAAGAGGGCTATGGTGTCTTTGTATGATATGATACTGAGCTTTTTTACAATTTTGTCCGGGTATAATGCGAAGACGTCGGGATGCAGGGTCGAGATAACCGCCACTTTTATCCCGCCTTTATCGAACACAAGCTCGTGCGGGGTAATAAAACTGCATACGTCGCCTTCGCAGTAATTGACGTTGGATGACAAGAAGGGTATGGAGTAATTCTTTATCTTCTCAACAAAGTTGTCAAGCGAGAACTCCTGGTCGCCGATGGCTACGGCATCGTATTTAAGCGCATCGAACATGGCAAGAAGATAGTGAGCCTGTTGCGGTGAGACGTACGGAGGAA
>Ga0208977_1001107_pt1 | contig 14688 bp, 19 predicted proteins | sample RifOxyA2_FD_184030 | JGI IMG/M metagenome (GOLD analysis project Ga0208977, IMG submission 184030) | Groundwater microbial communities from Rifle, Colorado - Rifle Oxygen_injection A2 (SPAdes) | ecosystem: Environmental > Aquatic > Deep subsurface > Groundwater | place: Rifle, Colorado, United...
AACATCAGAAAATGCTTTCAGGCATTTTAATTGCACTTCTCTAAGCTTCTTATCCATTCTTTCCTCTTTTTTATATATTATAATATATATTGTTTATATTGTATAATATATATCGAGGAAAAGCAAGAATATCTTGCATTTAATTCTATAAAATAAAACAAAAAGGGCAGGAAAAACTTCCCGCCCTTTTAAAATCAAACAAACAAATAGGGGTGCATTGCAATGCGCCCCTACCATTATTACAAAATCGGCAAATATCTCTTTAATTCATACTCTGATACTTGTATGCGATAATCATCCCATTCCTGTTTCTTTACAGCTATAAATCTTTCAAAAGCATGCTTGCCAAGCGCTTCCTTAAGAAGGTCGCTCTTTTCGGCAAGCGCAATAGCTTCGCCTAAACTTCCCGGAAGAGATTTAATTCCCTTTTCTGCTCTTTCTTCATCAGTTAAATGATAAAGATTAAGTTCCATTGGCTCTGGAAGTTTATATCCTTCCTCAATTCCTTTAAGCCCTGCCATAAGCATTACTGCAAACTGAAGATATGGATTCCCTGATGGATCAGGGCAACGAAGTTCCATACGAGTAGCCGCCTCTTTACCAGGCTGGTAGCCAGGGACGCGGATAAGCGCCGATCTGTTCTTAACTGACCATGCAATATAAACAGGGGCTTCATATCCTGGAACCAATCTCTTGTATGAATTTACATTTGAAGCAAGGACTGCGATAATTTCTGGGATATGCTTTAAAATACCTGCAATGTAAGACTTACCTACTTCTGATAAATGAGATTTATCTTTGCCATCGTAAAACGCATTTACTTTTCCTTTAAACAAAGATTGGTGAACATGCATTCCTGATCCATTTTGTCCAAAAATAGGCTTTGGCATAAATGTGGCATGAACGCCATTCATTGTTGCGATTTCTTTAACCGTCAACTTGTATGTAATAGTCTGATCGGCCATCTTTAAGCCGTCATCATATCTCATGTCAATTTCGTGCTGTGAAGGAGCCACTTCGTGGTGAGAATATTCTACTTTAACCCCCAATTTTCTAAGTGCAAGAATTGTTTCCCTTCTTAAATCAGAGGCCATATCAAGTGGAGAAAGGTCGAAATATCCGCCTGTATCTATGATTTCTGTCCCTTGCGCGGTTTTAAAGTAAAAATATTCAAGCTCTGGCCCTACATAAAAATGGTCAAATCCCATCTTTTCCATCTTAGCCAAAGCTCTTTTTAAAATATATCGTGGATCCCCTTCATAAGGCTTGTGAGTTCCTTCGGCCGGCTGAAGAATGTCGCAAATCATTCTTGCAACTGCTTTATCTTTTGGTCTCCAAGGAAGGATCGCAAAAGTATTTGGATCAGGCATAGCAATCATATCTGACTCTTCTATGTCTTGAAATCCTGTAATAGATGATCCGTCAAATCCCATTCCTTGAGTAAACGCATTCTCCAGTTCATCAGGAGCAATCGCAAAACTTTTCAAAACACCATTGATATCCGTAAACCATAACCTTATAAACTCAATATTATTTTCCTTAACCTGCCTTAAAACATCTTCCTTCGTTATCGCCATTTACTTTCCTCCTTAACTTTCTATTTTTTTACCACCCTTTTAAAACATTCTAACATCAACTATTTTTAAAATCAATTTTTAACATCCTCCTCCTTCTTTATTAATAAGTCGTCTCTCCATGATAGGCAAGATCAAGCCCCACGTCTTCTTCAGATTCTTTTGACCTCAGAGAAAATAATGTATCTACAACTTTTGCCAAAAAATAAGTCCCCACAAAAGAGAAAAGAACAACTATCAGGACTGCAAAAATTTGAATGCCAAAGAATCCAGGATTTCCAAAGAAAAGGCCATCATTTCCTGTCGCATTTATTGCTTTTTGGGCAAAAAGGCCAAGCGCCAAAGTTCCCCAAATGCCACCAATTCCATGGCATGCAAAAACATCAAGCGATTCATCAAGCCCTACTTTTAATCTGAAAATAATCATATAGTAAGAAAGCGTTGCCGCAACAACTCCAATAATTAAAGCAGAAAGTGGGCTGATAAATCCGGAAGCCGGAGTTACTGCCGCCAAACCAACAATGGCTCCCGTTGAAAAGCCCAAAAGGCTCGGTCGTTTATGCATCCAGTTAAGTAGCATCCAGGTAAGAGCGGCCGATGCCCCTGCAGCGTTTGTTGCAACAACTGCGGAAACAGCAATCGAGCTGGCAGACAAAGCAGATCCTCCGTTAAATCCAAACCATCCAAACCATAAAAGAAAAGCACCCAGAACCGTTAGAGGAATATTCGACGGCTCCATAGGAGTTTTGCCATATCCTTTGCGTTTTCCAATTACTAGAGCAACAGCAAGAGCCGAAATCCCGGCTGTAATATGGACAACAATCCCTCCGGCAAAATCAAGAGCACCCATAGCGCGAAGCCAACCGCCAATTCCCCAAACCCAATGGGCAACAGGAGCGTAGATAAAAGTTACCCACAAAAGGGAAAAGAGTAAAAAGCTTGGGAATTTTATCCTTTCGACAAAAGCTCCGGTTATAAGAGCCGGAGTAATTACTGCAAATGCTAATTGAAAAAACATAAACAACAAATGGGGAATCGTTGGAGCATATCCTTCATGAACCGTAGCTCCCACCCCATTTAGCCCCAGCCAATTTAATCCACCAATTATTCCCGCATGATCTGTACCAAAAGAGAGTGAATATCCGTAAAGCATCCATTGAACAGTAATTAATGCGAGCATTACAACTGATAACATAAGGGTTGATAGAATGTTTTTCTTTCTTACCATCCCCGCGTAGAAAAATCCGAGGGCGGGGGTCATTAAAATTACTAAAGCTGTGGAAATTAAAACCCAGGCGGTATCTCCCGAATTTATCATAATGCCTTATCCCCCCTTTCGCCGGTGCGGACTCTTACTATATTATCTATAGAAGAAATGAAGATTTTTCCATCTCCAGGTTGTCCAGTTTTTGATGCTGTTTCAATGGCTTTTATTGCTCTCTCCAAATCAAATTCGTCAACAACCAGTTCTACTTTAAGCTTTGGAAGAAATTCAACGCGATATTCCCCAGCACGCCATTCAAGCAAAATCCCTTTTTGCGAGCCTCTCCCCTTGACTTCTGTTACAGTCATTCCTATAAACCCCTCTTTTTCAAGAGCAATCCGAACTTCTTCAAGTTTTTCAATTCGTATAACCGCTTCGATTTTTTTAAAGCTCATTTTTGCCTACACCTCCAAAAATTGCAAAAAGACAGACCTTTCCCCTCATTCAATACTAATTCTAGCAATTTTTACTCCCAAAATTTTTTATCGCGCTTAATAGAAATTTCATAAAAGAGGGACATATATGCGTACAATTTTGTAAAAACTAAACGCCGTTATTACATTTTTGTAATAAAATAGACTTATATCCTTTACTCGTCGTTCTGCTTGTTTGGTACGAGATCAGTGTTGCCAAGTGTTCAAAAAATTGACAAGCTATTTTGTTCGTTTGGGCAACCAGATATAATCAATGTTATAATTGTTATATGCAAATTATTGAAAACATAATAACAGTAAAAGAGATTAAAGAAATGGCTTCAAAAATGTTTGGGAATATGGTGAAAGCCGTTGTTGATGTAGAGGAAGGAATTATGGCAATTAATGCTGGGCTTCATGCGGACGAAGAAGCCCTTCTTATTGAAAAAGGATCCAACAATTCCAATCTATGGGGAATAAATTTATATCCGGATCTCTATGGAACAGAGTCTTTTATTGAATTTGATTCAATGATAAACCTCCGTCCCATTCAAGGCAACAAAACAAGATATGTTGATGATATAAAAATCAGAGAAAAAATCATTGCAATAATTAATGGGCTCGTCAAAAATGAATAACTACCAACACAAAGATTTGGCAGATGGCAGATGGGCTTCTCTCTCTTTTTTCGAACAAATGGCAAACATTGGCAGTGAGGTTATCCGTTCAATAAACTGGAAAAACAAAGGCAACAAAGAATTTTCAGACTTATCATTTGAAAGAGCTTTAGAGCTTTTTGATTTAACAATTTCAGACAAAAAAAACATCAAACGGCTCAAAGAAGTAACAAGAGCAAGAGAATTGTTTGTAGACTATCTGGCATTTGACAATATATACCAATCCACTGATGATTTTTTGAAAAACTACTTTTATCCATTCAATTATGCTGCGAATCTTCATAAATAAAAATTCCTTTTTGGCATCGCCTAACCCCTACGATGATAATCGGGGTTAACTTGAAATTTTCCGCAAAACGATAAGATATCACTTTATGGAGGAACAATATGGTTGCAAGTCTAATGGCAATAGTTTCACCAAGCCCGAGAATAGAACCGCCCCCTATTAGGCCTGCGGAGTCGCTCGCTCCCTTTGAGCACAAAAGAAGAATGGCTATTGTTGTAGAATGTGTGCCCCAAATAAAAAGGATCTGCCACCAGATGCTAAGCACTACAAATCTTCCCTACGAAACGAGAGAAGACATTGTAGCAGGCGCTTTGGAAAAAGTTTTTCTTTTCATGAGAAATGTATCTCCCAGTAAGTTGTCAGGGATTGAAAATATTCATGCTTTTTTAAATGAAACTGCGAGAATGAAAACTCGTGAGTTAATAAGAACTTATTCAACTCTCCAAAAACATTTCACTCCTTTCCCAGTAGAGGAAAGGCAGGAGCTCTTAAGTCAATCCTACCCCCCAGACTTTGAGACACGTCTAGACGCCCCAAAATATCTCGAAATATTTAGGGGCGTAATTAATGCTCTTCATCAAGAAGAGAGGAACATAGCTGAACTGTACTTTTTAAAAGGATTGCCACAAAATACAATCGCAATAAGCTTCGGGAAAAAAGAATCCCATATTTCTCGAACAATAGCAAGAATTTTAAAAAAAATAAGCTCCGCACAAAGAAAGCATGGTTATCTATAAGGCTTAAAGCTTTGTCGGCTTAGGAACAAAGTTCTTGAGTTTAATTATGTATGATTTATAATATGAAAATAGTGAAAATTGCGCAACAGGATATGCCGGCACAAGCTAGAAAAAATTTTTCCATATAAAAGGGGAGGCAAAAAATATGTCATTAGACTATTTTGCAAAATTATTGACAAAAGAAGATGAGGATAAATTAAAAAAAGATATAACAAAGGAGAAGCTCGGTCATCTTTTTGACCAATATCTTTCAGAAGAAAAATTACAAATTGGATTATCAACCGATGCCTGGATATTCTCCGCTATCAACTTATACTTGGCAACACAAGGATGTTATCCTGAAAGAGGGTCTTTATTGGGGCAAGCCCTTGTTAAGAAAAATGACTTTCTAGAATTTATTATGCCTCATGACGAGGCAGGAGTTGTTTTAAATAAAATACAAAATATTCACGCAGAAAATGATGGGAATTTTATAAATTTTTTAAAAGAGACTTTCAATAAATGGGAAAAAGAAGGTTATGCGGAGACAGCAGAAGAATATCTTGAAGATTATCTTGAAGGCATTCAATCCCTTAAAGTCTTTATTGAAAAATGCTCAAAAGAAGGGAAGGGGCTGATAGTTCTTATCCCTTATTAATTCACCTCAATAAAAACCCTAAAAAGAGAACAACTCGATTCACAGTAGCATTTTGATATTCATAAGATGTTCAGCAACTCTTCTACAAATCATTACGGGTTGGAAGTTAGACCGTTTAAAAGATGGCTCTGCGCGGAGGGCTATATAACGAGACTAAATTTTATTTTTGATTTTAATGATTACACCTTCAGGAAATATGCGGCTTAAGCTTTTATCTTTTAACTTTTTTGGAATATCTTCTTTGTAAACTAAACCTAAAAGTTCATATTCTCCTTCAAATACAACAAATTTTGCAACTCCAGATTTTATTGGAACTTTATTTTTATCAAAAACATCAAACCATATTGAAAACTTTGGGACGGCAACCCCAACTTTTCTCGGTGGACCAATCATTTCTATCTTTGCATTATAAAAAGAAGCATCTAATTTTGTTTCTTTTAAAATAATTTTTTCCAACTTGTTTGAATCTGATTTTTCAATTTTTATGGTATCGATTAGCGGAGAGTAACCATTCATTATGTTTAATGAAAACAAATAAAAGCATCCCAAAATTGTGGCGCTTATTACAAATATAAGAAAAAATAAAAATTTTATTGTTTTCATATTTATTTGTCGAATTATAGCCCTTTGAAAGCTTAATTATACAATGGCAATTCTATCATGGATACGATATTATTAAAATTGCATTTTTTTACTATTTCGCTTATCTTTATTGCAAGCTCTTGCCGGATTATTTTTAAGTATTGCATTACTACAAGGAGACCAGCATACTCTGCTCAAGGAGATTTTTGTATTAACGATAATTTTATTTTTGAGATTGGGGGGAAAAAGAAATCATTCAAACAGATCAAAGACATTGATAATTCCTATTTAGCAATTGATAAAGTCGAATCTGGGATTAGAAACAAAATTCCACTTTGGTTTTTCGGGTTTTTATACTAAAATCTTAAATAAACACATGGCAACTTACATATCAATCCTCCGCGGAATAAATGTCAGCGGGCAAAAAAAGATAAAAATGGAGGCACTAAAAGCCCTTTATGAATCCCTTGGTTTAAAAAACATCATAGTTTATATCCAAAGCGGCAATGTAATTTTTGAATCAAAAGAGACAGACATAAAAAAACTTACTATAAAAATCGAGAAAAGAATAAAGACTTCATTTGGATTTGATGTTGTTGTTTTTATAAAATCCAAAAATGATCTTCAGAAAATATTTAGTAAAAATCCTTTCACAAAAAAAGATCCAAAAAGCATCTATATCACATTCTTGTCAGATATTCCGGAAAATATCCCAACCGAGGAAATTAACAGAGTAAAAGATAAATCAGAAGAATTTGTCTTTTTAGGAAAAGAAATTTTTCTTTTCTGCCCTAATGGCTATGGCCGAACAAAACTTTCTAACAATTTCTTTGAAGGAAAGTTAAAACTATCTGCTACTACAAGAAATTGGAATACTATAAATAAGTTATTACGCTTGCTAAGCATTAAAAACCGCAATATTATTTTCAATAAGAATGAGGCGCTTTTATGATAGAAGTCAAAGAAAGCATTGTTATAAAAACTACTCCTGAAAAAATTTGGAATTTTTTAATATCTTTGCATCAAAAAGACACATATAAAAAATGGCATCAAAAAGATCATATAATATTAAAAATTCTAAAAGGTAATGGTGCCGATATTGGTTCGATCTTTTATGCAGAAGAATACATTGGGAAACGCATTTTAAGGCTCAAATATAAACTTGTTAAGGCAGAATATCCCTTTTATTTAGAATATAAGCCTATTTTCCCATCATCAATCTTCGCAAACGGAATTGGTTCCTTCAAAATGGAACCTATTGATAACTTACAGACAAAATTTATCGCTTATATCAAAGTTGGCTTAAAACCAAAAATTATCGACTGGCTTTGGTGTAAAATAATCACAGTTTTTTTTAAGGAAGAAGATTTAGTCAAACATGTCAAAGAAGAAGGAGAAAACACTCGCAAGGTTTTAGAAAATCAAGAGTAAATCTTTATAAAAATAATTTGAGAATATATGAATTTAATAGGAAAAGCGACAATTCACCCATTATTCTTTTATAGTGGCAAAATACTAGGATATGTTCTATGGATTATTTACTTGCTCTCTCTTTTTAATATAATAACCAATAATCCGCCGTTTAATTTTTTAAAGATCATACCATATGTATTATCAATAATAGGATTAGCACTTGTTCTTATAAGCATGATAAATTTAGGTCGTTCAACAAGATTAGGGCTTCCAGATGAAAATACAATATTTAAATCCAATGGTTTATATCAATTAAGCAGAAACCCCATGTATCTTGGCTTTAATTTTTTCACCATATCAGCGATTGTTTTCACATGGAATTTTTTTATTGCTCTAAGTGGGATTTATAGCATAATAATATATCACTTTATAATTATCGGAGAAGAAAAATTTTTAGAGCAAGCGTTTGGTAGTAAATATATTGAATACAAAAAAAGAGTAAGGAGATATATTTAATAGCTTTCCTTACCCCAAAATGCTAAAATATTTTTCCAATGAAAAAAATATTGATTTTTATTCCTCTTTTTCTAATCCTGCTATTCAATTGCGGGATATGCAAAAAACTTAAGGCTCCAAATAAATAAAAAGCATTCCCTCAAAGGATCCCCCCTCAAGCTCTTGCCGGATTATTGCCGGATTATTTTTAAAATGGTATAATTCCAATTAAGGATGTACAAACCGAATTATAAAATAACTCCCATAATCACCCAGCAAACAGCTTTAATATCTTCAGCAAGAGAAGTGATTTTAAATTCTCCTCTTCTTCCTAAAATTGAAGGCCGCTTAAAAAGAGATGCTTTGATAAGCCGATATTCTACCTATAATAAGGTATGAAAATTGCTATAATAGGGGATGTATATGAAAAAGCTAATATTTGTTTTGATTCTCGTCACTTGTTTATTCTTTTTTGTTATGGGGTGCTCAAATCTTAACCAAAGTCAACCTTCTGCTTCAAGCTCAAATTATTACCCTCATGCGGATGGTAATAGATGGGAGTATGGTTGTGGTATTTATACAACAGGCGAGGGGCTTATAGAAGGGGCTTCTTCTATCAAAAGTTCATATTTTAGCGGGACAACTACACTTTCTAATGATGTTATTGTTCAAAATTTATATAGTATCTATAACTCTGTGTCAGGAGAAGGACTTGCAATTCAATCAATTCAAAAATTTTTAAAGCCATTTAGTTTAAAAGGTTATTCAGCAACATCGTATCCCCCTGCATATATTTTAGTAAACAATAACGGAGCATATTTTTATGGTAATGAGTTAGAGATAACAACAGAAGCAACTCTCATTATTCCTGTTTCTTTGAAAATTGGGGATAAATGGCAGGATTCTTTTGGTTTTACATGCGAGGCAATAGGATATGAAACAGTTACTGTTCCTGCTGGTGCTTTTGAAACTATAAAAATAAAAGCAGGTGAGGATCTCTATTGGTGGTATGCCGATGGCGCTGGCGCTGTAAAATGTCTTCTGGATAATATTGTTGTGTCTGTTCCATCTTTTGAATCATCAACAAATAGAATAATTTCTGTTCTAGTAAATGGTTATTACATCGAAGAATTAAAAAGTAGAAATTTCTAAAAAGGGAATCTGAAATATGTATAAAAAGTTTGGATTTTTAGTTTAAATTTTTTTTCTAGTTAATCCTTATATGTTAAAATAAAATTTATTTCTTAATCCCCGTCAAAAAGTCAACAGAAGAAGCAATTACTTCTGTAGCTTGTTGGAGAAAAACATAATCAATTTTATCAGGAGTATCACAAGGCCTATTAAAGCAGTCGTTTTGGTGCCGTAATTCATCAGGAGTATCTTCAGAAAATAATATTGTGGGAATCCCTTCTTCTCGAAATTCATCGTCATCACTTGCCTCCCCAGAAATAAAAGATAATCTCGTCTCAATAATACCATCCTTTGTTATTGCCTTTTCTATGTCTTTTGCCAATTTTGCAGCCTCTTTGGAATACATTATATCCAAATTTTCAAGGGGGGCACCCTCTTCGTCAGACTTATTATTTCCAACCATATCAACGATTATTACCCCACCAATTTTTAATTTTTCTTCCGTGGACATCTGCCCCAGATAATATTTACTGCCTAAATTACCAAGCTCCTCTCCCACAAAAAAAACAATTTCCAAAGTAAACTCAGGTTTGCTTTTAGAAAAAAGCCTTACAACTTCAAGTAAAACAGCAACTCCTGAAGCATTATCATTTGCGCCATGACCTTTTGAATCATAATGTGCTCCAAGAATAATTTTTTTACTGCTACTACGCCCCGGAATTCTTACAATTATATTACTAACTTCTTTTCCTTTAGGAGATGCGGGCAAACAAAATATTCGGTCAAATATTATTATGGGTTTCCCCTGAATTTCAATTTTTATTTTATCCGAAGCTTCCCCCTGCCTACAAGCCGAAGTAATAGAAAAATTATTTTTTATGCCATCTGGAAGTCTCCGTTCAACTACAAAATTTTGAGCATAAAAACTATAGCCATAGTCTGTTAATTTTTGTGTAATATAATCCTTGGCCTTTTTAATTCCGTCCATATTGGAAGCATAGGCGCTACGCTCCCCTATAGCGGACAAGGCTTCTATGTGGTGTCTTAAATTTTCAGGACTTACCCCTTCTTCCTCTTCCAATATTTTTGTAGCGCCTAAAGGCACTAAAAAAACAGTCGCAAAAGGAAGAGGGGCAGGTATAGAATTATCCATTTTGATAAGCATCCTTTTATACCGGCGATGACACTCTTTTTCTCTCTATGTCTTATTTTATCGTAATAAACTATATTTTTCTTGCTACAACAACTTAAAATCAAAATACTGTTAAATTTTCTTCAACTTGTATTTTTGATCTTCTATACAACGCAAATCCCTGAAATCCCCCTCTCAAAAAAGCTGATAAAAAGGTAAGCATAGTTTAGCTCCACGAGACTTTTGTTAATTACCTTCAAATATAATCTAAAATACAAGCCAGAAAAAAGTCAGCAGCAAGAAGATTTAGTTGCTTCCTATAAAAACACGATTCAGTTCTTTGCGCTGTTGTGATAAAATAAAAAATTAGAGGGATCAAAGAAAATGCCACTGCCTCAATATTTTAAATCAATATTATGGTTTGCTGATTTTAGAAAAATTTCTTTAAAAAAAGATAAAGATATTATCCTGTTTCAAGCTTTAGAAAAGGGAAGAATGGAACATTTAAAATACTTAGCTAAAAAATTAGGTTCTAAAGTTATTTGCAACTTTGCCCAAAAAAATGCCCATAGATTTAGCCGCAAAAGCATATTACCGTTTGTTAAAGTGATGTTCTCAGGAAATTGATAATGAAAGATAAAATAATTTTGGAAATTTTAGACAAAAAAAGACAAAGCATCTTTAAAGAGTTGACAGCCCTTTTTCAGGATAAGAAGTACTATTTGGCAGGAGGAACCGCCTTAGCCCTGCAAATAGGCCATAGGGAATCTTTTGATTTCGACATTTTTAGGAACAAAGAAATCACTTTTCATTCTAAAAATAAAATCCTTAGATATTTTAGCAAAAATCATTTAATCAAAACGTTGGTTGATACCTCTGATGAATTGAGCGTTGTTTTAGATGATGAGATAAAAATTACCGTTCTGAATTATTTCTGGGATCCGATTTTCCCTTCAATAAAAAGCCGAGATTTCATTCCTTTGCTTTCGATAAAAGATATAGCCTGTACAAAAGCATATGCATTGGGAAGGCGAGGAAATTATAGGGACTATTTTGACTTATATATTATCATCAAAGATGGCTATGCAAGTATCTGGGAAATAATAAAATGGTGCAAAAAAAAATATGGAGATATTTTTAGTGAAAGGATGTTTTTGGAGCAGCTTACATACTTGGAAGATATAGAAAAAAATGAGCATTTAAAGTTTTTAAAAGAAAAATATGTTTCACCAAAATTTTTAGCCAAGTTTTTCAAGAAAAAATTGGAGATTAGTTTTTTAAACCAATCTCCAATCGCTACTTTCTAATATCCAATTTCTAGATCGCCTTACCCCCCGCTCCCCCCATCCTAACCCATACCTTTTTGTGTTAATATAAAATGACCTATGTAAAATGACTACTTACAGGAGTGAGAGAAAATGAGAATGAAAGCTTCCGAATTCAAAGCAAAATGCTTAGATGTGATGGATAAGGCACACAATTATTATGAGGAAATAATAATAACAAAGCATGGACATGATGTCGCCATGCTTGTGCCTGTCCTTTCCCCTCCAGCCAAATCAATATTTGGTTTTTTGAAAGGTTCTGTAAAAATCAAGGACAATATAGTAAGACCACAAAAGGAAAAATGGGAAGCGGATAAAAATGGATAATGAGATTTTGATATCTGGGTTAAGGCAAGGATGGAACGCACTCTTCACGACAAGCAGAGGTAAAGAAGTAAAAAACACAAGCTTTAAACTAGCAAGTCCTTGGCAAAGCGGACACCGGACTCCTCGTCCTGATCCTCGGCATCGCCAACGTATCGAGAAGTACTATGTAAGTTGACTTCAATGTTGCTGTCCCACGAACCGCCTCGTATCATCACTTGGACTTCATTGCTATATTCCTCGTGACAAGAGTCGCTCATCCATTGCCAAACAGTTCCTATTAATCCAAGGAAGCCTTCCCCTGTCTTCTTTAACTTAGTCACATCGCTTGTTCCACCGCCCGAACCTATGACCGCGACAATTCTGTTCTCGTTATCATCAATGGGCATTATATTATCTGGATATTTTTTCCCATCCGTACCAGCAGCAGCTCTCTCCCACTCTTGTTCTGTTGGAAGCCTTAATCCTAACAGGGAAGCTAATGCTGTTGCCTCTGTATGACTAAGAAATACCATAGGAGAATTGGCCTTGCCCTCATCAGTCTCTTCAATAGAAACTGCAAGCGATTTTTCCAATCGAGCTTGTGGGTTTTCGATAATATCAGCTAGATCAGGCACTAATTCAATTATTTTTGCAAATTGTCCATTAGTAAGCGGCGTTTCAGCCAACTCGCATCCTGCAAAGTCGGTATTAGCTGCTCCTTGATATTTAAACTTACCAGCAGGAAGCCTAACCATTTTAATTCCAATTTGTTCAGCTAAACTGATCTCAGTTATACTACCAACCGAAGAAAGAACTAAGCCTTTCAAAAAACAACCAAAAGCGGCAAGCTTACCAGAATCAACCATTGCTCTGCGCATCATATTCTTTGTAAAAGGAAATCCATAGGCTATAACATCTGCAATAAATTCTTCTACCAAAGATACGTCCCCAGACGATTTTATCTCTTCAAAGCTTATATATAGCTCTTTTATCGGTCTTCTTTCTACCGTTTTATCTAAATTGAAGGATACTACCTTTTTATATATCATTTCATAATACCTTCGAATAAAGGTTATTGAAATTTCAGGGGAGATGATACAAAAGAATTGAAGCCGTATTTTTTGTTGATGGAACAATGAAAACATCCTGTTTTTAATTTTTCATATTTTTTGAACTATAGGCAGGAGAAGACTTTTATCGCAAAATGTTTTGTGTTAGCCTCCCAATTTAACCCCGATTTCCTAATCGGGGTTAAAGCAATAATTTCATACTAATCCAGAAAGAAACTTATCGGCTGAAATCAAACGGATATTGCCAATTCGCTTGTCAATATTTTTTTCTAAAATAACTTGATATAAATATGGTATTTTAAGGCGTTCTGCAAAATACAAAAGATTCTTAGCAATGTTTTTTTCTTGAGTTTTCACTTCAACGGCAAACCATGGTTTTTGGCCTATTGTTATTAAAAAATCTACCTCCCTGCCATCTGTATCTCTTAAAAAATACAAGTCTATATTATATCCTTCCGCATCGTGAAGATAATGAACTAATTTTAAAAGATGGCTGGCTACCAAATTTTCAAAAAGTTTTCCCAAATTTTTAATCTCGGACCAATCCCAAAGATAAATTTTTGACTCTTTTTTCAAAGAACGAATTTTTTTCCCTGAAAATGGATAAATTCTAAAATGATAATAAAATTTTTCAAGAAGGTTTATCCAGTTTGTTACAGCTTTATGGCTTACTTCAAGGTCTTCGCGAAGAGAATTTATGGACAATAGCCCTGAGGCTTTTTCTGGAAGCAGTGATCCTAATATCTCCATCGAGCCTAAATCTCTTATTATCTCAACATCTCTTATATCTTCTCTAAACATGCGTTCAATTCTTTCGTTTTGCCAACGCCTTGCAGTTTTTTCATCCTGCGCAATAAACGGCTCAGGAAATCCTCCATATTTCAACAAATTGTTTAATATTTTCCAAGATTCTTTTGTTGACTCAAAATTTATTGCGGTACTCGGAATTAAATTGTTTTTTCTACCCAAAACTTCCGCCAATGTAAAGGGGTGGAGTCTGTAATAATGATACCTCCCCTGCAGGGAATCACCTCCGCGCCTGTAAATATCAAGGCGAGAACTTCCAGTGACAGTAATATCGCGGTCATCTTTAAATTTATCATAAAAACCTTTTACTAAGGTTTTCCATTTTTTATATTTATGGATTTCATCAAGGATTATAATATCTGAGGTTGATTCCAAGGAAGAACTTATGATATCACGCCTATCATCTTTAAAATCCCAATTATAATATGATGGATTTTTGTATTCTGCTCCAATGGTTTTTCTTCAAATCTGTCATTATTTCATCAAAAAGGTATCTTTTTAACATACCTTAAATTTAACCATAAGGCAAAAAAAATGGCAAATATATTTGCCTATAGGCAAATATTATGGCATTATGATTCAGCAGGCTCACCGCTTTGAAGTCTTTGGGAATCGGGGTTAATTTGCGCTCTCCATATTTCCTTGAAAATACAAATTCAGGCTGACTTTAAGTATTTTAATTTCTAAAAAACAAACCCCTCTACCCCATAAAGGGCTTGTTGCGTAATGATAGTTTTTGCAATTTGTCATCCCCGCGAAAGCGGGGATCCATCTTAACCCCGATTATAATAATCGGGGTTGTTTTTTGAGAAATAGATTCCCGTTTTCACGGGAATGAC
>Ga0208977_1001113_pt1 | contig 14629 bp, 7 predicted proteins | sample RifOxyA2_FD_184030 | JGI IMG/M metagenome (GOLD analysis project Ga0208977, IMG submission 184030) | Groundwater microbial communities from Rifle, Colorado - Rifle Oxygen_injection A2 (SPAdes) | ecosystem: Environmental > Aquatic > Deep subsurface > Groundwater | place: Rifle, Colorado, United...
CTCTTGCTTAACTGGCTGGTGTTGTTACAACAATCGGAAAAAATTCGCGAAAAGCATCAAGACCAGTTTCACTATGTGCTGGTTGATGAATATCAAGACACAAACAAAATCCAGGCCTCCATTATTCGTCTAATCGCGCAAAAACACCGCAATTTACTTGTTGTCGGCGATGACGCGCAAAGCATTTATTCTTTTCGCGCGGCTGACGTAAAAAATATTTTGGATTTTGAAAAAGAATATCTGGATGCCAAGATTTTTAAATTAGAAACCAACTATCGCTCCACGCCGGACATCCTTAATCTTGCGAATGATGTTATATCAAATAACATTAAACAATACAAAAAAGAATTGCGCAGTGTGATAGAAAAATTCGTCAAGCCGGAAGCAAAGTCGTTTGACGAATCGGCCGGCGAGGCGCTTTTTGTGTCCGATAGAATTGAAGAACTGATGAATCAGGAGAGCGTGTCGCCGGAAAAAATCGCGGTTTTATTTCGCGCCGCGCATCACTCGCAAGCGCTGGAAATGGAATTAATGAAACGCGGCATTGCTTATGACTATCGTGGCGGCATTAGATTTTTTGAGCGTTCACATGTCAAAGATGTGCTGGCCTATTTGCGTATATTAAACAATCAAACAGACGAGATGGCGTGGCGGAGAGTGTTGGGTATGCAGGTGGGGATTGGAGAAGTGACGATTGGATTGATTTTAGAAAGACTTAGGACGTATGACGTAGGACCTATGAGTGATGATTTACCAGCTCGCGCTGGCATTGGATGGAATGACTTCTTACAAATTTATAACAAATTAAAAGATGCGGGCTTGCCTCGCCGAAGTTCCGAAGGAACGGAGGCGGGAGATGTGAAGGTGGGCGATCTGATTAGAATTTTGTTAGAGAGCAAATATGTGGAATATTTAGAAAATGAATATCCGGATTATCGCGAACGGATGCAGGACTTGGAGCAGATGGCGGGTTTTGCGGACAAGGCCGAGTCGTTAGATTCGTTTTTGGCCGAGTCATCTCTGCAAGAAAATTTTCGTACGCCCACCGCGTCATTAAATAATAAAATTATCTTATCCACGATTCATCAAGCAAAGGGCCTTGAATGGGACGCTGTGTTTATTATCAATCTGTGTAATGGCCAATTTCCCAACGAGCGTGCTTTGCGTGAAAACGATGGTTTGGACGAAGAGCGCCGCTTGTTTTACGTCGCAATCACGCGCGCGAAAAAATATCTGCATCTCACTTACTCCTCTGCGAGCATGTTTGGTGGTTTTCAAGGAGGCCCCAGTATGTTTTTGGAGGAGATTGATAGAGAGTTGGTGGATATGGAGGGTGAGGGGACGGTGTTTAACGACGGCGATGGAATTACTTATGTGGCAGAAGACGCGCCACCAAAAAAAAGGACTGGATTTTTAAGCAGTATTGACGAATTATAAATTTGTTGTATAATAGTGTCAACTTAATTCATATTTTAAAAATTTATGTCGTTCCCAATAACCAAAACAAAAATTGATGGCGAAAGCAGGGTGTTTGATTTGAATGACCTCAAAGACCGCAAGGTGTATTTTGAGTTAAAGGCCGGTCCGGAATTGGCCAAGCTTCGCGAGTATTTGAAAACCAATACTTTTGTTGGTTATTTGCTTGGCAAAAAGAATTCCGGCAAAGGCACTTATTCCAAATTATTTTTGGAGGCCTTGGGACAAGATTGCATTGGCCACATCTCCATTGGCGACATTGTGCGAGATATTCACAAAAATTTAGAAGTGGAAGAAAACAAAAAAACCTTCTTGGATTTTTTGGCAAAAAATTATCGCGGTTTTCACAGCGTGGAAGAAACCATTGATTTGATTTTGGGTAGAAATCAGACGTCGCTCATTTCTTCGGAATTGATTATCGCCTTGATTAAATACGAAATCAGCAAACGTCCCAAGCAGGCAATTTTTCTTGATGGTTTTCCACGAGCGCATGACCAAGTTAATTACTCGCTATATCTAAAAGAATTAATTGGCTACCGTGATGATCCAGATTTTTTTGTGTTTATTAATGTGCCGGATTCCATTATTGATGAGCGCATAAAATACCGCGTGATTTGCCCGGTTTGCCACACACCCCGCAACTTAAAACTTTTGGCTACCAAAGATGTTGGTTATGACAAAGACAAGCAGTCGTTTTATTTGATGTGCGATAATCCGGCTTGCAACAAAGCCGTAATGGTGCCAAAAGAAGGGGATGAGCTTGGTATCGAGCCAATCCGCGCCCGTTTGGAAGTTGATAATCAAATTATTAAAAAATTATTGACTTTAACCGGCGTGCCAAAGGTTTATTTAAGAAATTCAATTCCCAAAGACGTGGCGAAAGATTTTGTGGATGATTATGAAATCACACCTCAATATAACTATGAACAAGATGAAGTGACTGGCGCGGTTAAGACAACCGAAAGTTCTTGGTTAATTAAAGACGACGAAGGCAAAGAATCAATCAGTTTGTTGCCAGCCGCTGTTGTTGTCAGTTTTATCAAGCAGACAGCGCAGGCGTTGGGGTTATAGGGGGTTGGTGGGTGATTTGACAGGTAATTGGGTGTCATAATATAATATAAGTGATCCTTCAAGCTGAAACGACGCAGTATCTTATTCTACAATAAGATTTATAGGGAGGCCCACATCACCTTGTTCCGTGGAATAAGGTTGCGGCCACCCACCTATTCATAGGGATATAGATCAGTGCCGTTTCTCGTGCTTGATGGGTCAAAAAAGTCCGCCTGATCGGCGGATTTTTTAGTGGGCGACTCAGGGATCGAACCTGAGACCTCGTCATTATCAGTGACGCGCTCTAACCAACTGAGCTAGTCGCCCATAAGTGGACCCGAGAGGAGTTGAACCTCTGACCTCCACAATGTCAATGTGGCGCTCTAACCAACTGAGCTACGAGTCCTATTATAACATAGGAAATAATACACTATATAGAAAAAAAAGTCAACTTCTGTGGATATTTGCCTTTTTTCTTAAATAGGTATATAATACCTGTGGATAAGTGGTTAAGAACCATCAAGATTTATGTTAATAAAAAAAGAAGAAAATCAGGTTGGAGAGAGAGAAAATTTAGTTACGCCAGTTTCTCATAAAGAAAAGAAGTTTTTAAGTACTTTGGGGTCTTTCTTTTTAGAAGTGATCAAGTTGGCAATTTTGTCGGGCATAACAATTGGCTTAGTGCGTTATTTTTTGTTTAAGCCTTTTTATGTGCGTGGCCAATCAATGGAGCCAACTTTTTATGAACACGATTATTTAATTATTGACGAACTCTCATATCGTTTTCGTGAACCCAAACGCGGGGAGGTGGTGGTTTTCAAAGCCCCCAATGGCACGGATTATTATCTGAAGCGTGTGGTTGGTTTGCCTGGTGAGCGAGTAAAAATTGAAAACAATAAAGTTATTATTTATAACGAAGAAAAACCACAGGGCATGGTATTGAATGAGGCTTATTTAGAAGAACAAACATTAGGTAATGTTATGGAAACTCTTGGACAGGACGAATATTTTTTGCTCGGGGACAATCGTGATGCTAGCTATGATTCCCGTCGTTTTGGTTCAGTGTCTAAAAAGAAGCTTGTTGGTCGGGCGTGGTTGCGCGGTTGGCCACCATCGCGTGTGGGCGCGCTTGCTTTGCCAATTTATAATTTAGAATAAATTATCTATGTCATTTAAAAAGCATATATTAAGAAAAAAAATGGAAAAGAAAAATAAAGAAGTAAAGTTAAAAAATGTGGAAGTAAAATCCACGCCAGTAGATGTTGCGGTAGAAGATGAAAGTGGTTTTGTGTCAAAAAAGGGGAAATTCGCCAGTCTATTGCGTGGGATGAAGGATATCTTGCCAAGGGAGTCTGTTTATTGGAAAAAGATGTATCATGCCGCGGAAGATATTTCTGAGGCTTATGGTTTTGTATATACAGAGACTCCAATTTTGGAAGATGCGGCTTTATTTATTCGTTCCCTGGGGCGTGGTACTGATGTTATAGAGAAAGAAATGTATGTGTTTGAAGATCGAGATGGTAGTAAAGTTTGTTTGCGGCCAGAGGCAACAGCTTCTTTGGCGCGCGCCTATATCTATCATGGCATGCATACTTACCCACAGCCAGTGAAGATGTGGTATTATGGGCCAATGTTTCGTCATGATAGACCGCAAGCCGGCCGTTATCGGGAGTTTCATCAATTTGGGTGCGAGAATTTTGGCGTGCATGATCCTGTGGTTGACGCGGAGTTGATAGTTGTGGCTTATAATTTTTTGCGAGATTTAGGCATTAAGTCCATTGTTCATATTAATAGTATTGGTACAGCCGAAGACAGGCAAAATTATTTGATTGAACTCACTGGTTATTTACGCACCAAGCGCGGTTATTTATGTGAAGATTGCAAAAAAAGAATTGTGAAAAATCCTTTGCGGGTTTTGGATTGTAAAAATGAACAGTGCCAGCCAATAATTGAAGAGGCGCCACAGATTTTAGATTGGTTGTCTGTGAGTTCTAAATCCTTTTTTACTAAAGTGTTGGAATATTTGGGTGAAGCAGACGTGCCATATACCTTGCGTTCAACATTGGTACGCGGCTTAGATTATTATACTGAAACAGTATTTGAGTTGTATCCAGAGGAAACAGGTGAGGGGAGCGCGCAGAGTGCGTTGGGCGGAGGCGGACGTTACGATTTATTGGTAGAACAGGTTGGTGGCCAGCCAACGCCTGGTTGTGGATTTGCTATTGGTTTAGAACGAGTAGTCGCGATTTTGCGTAATGCGGCGGAGAAAAAAGCGCAAGAAAATAAAGACGAACGCCAAATATTGGATCGTCAGGTGGTGTACTTTGCGCATTTGGGTGAACAGGCACGCCAAAGGGCTCTTAAGATTATTGAAAATTTACGACGCGCAGGCGTTCATTTGTATCACAATTTGGGCAAGGGGGCTCTTAAAGCGCAGTTGGAGCAAGCAAATAAACTACATGCGGCCAACACTTTGATTTTAGGACAGAAGGAGATGCAGGATGGCACAATTATTATTCGTGATATGGAATCGGGCATTCAAGAGATTGTTGATATAAAGAAATTAAAAACCGCGCTGGAGAGGAAAATGGGCGTTGAGAGTTGATTGCGGTGGCTGTGGCTGTAGTCAAAACTTGAAAAAAAGATAGAATGTGCTATAATTTAATTGTAAACTAATTCTTAAAAACACCACGAGGAGGTGAATAATTGTGTCAGAAATAAAACGAAGGAAAGGCGAGTCGTTTGAGTCGTTTATACGACGTGTCAAGCGACGCTGGCTGCAATCAGGTAAACTTTTGGAAGCACGCAAAGTACAATTCTTTGAAGAAAAGAAAAGTAAAAATTTGCGCAAGAATAAAAAAGTAGAATTTTTGCAAAAAGTTTCCAAGACAAATTACTTGCGTAAAATCGGTCGTCTACCTGCTGAGGAAATAAAAACAAAGCGGTATTAATTATGACATTGCGGTCTGACATTTTAGACGCCCAAAAAGAGGCGTTGAAAGCGCACGACGAGGCAAGACTCGCGGTTTTGCGCATGCTTTGGTCTGCAATTCGCAATCAAGAGATTGAGAAGGGGCACACGGAATTGAAGGATGATGAAGTACAGAAGATGGCGGCGACACAGATAAAACAATTAAAAGATGCAGTGGTGGATTTTGCGAAAGGCGATCGACAGGACTTGGTTGCAAAATCAGAGGCAGAAATAAAAATTTTGCAAGCATATCTGCCAGAACAAATGTCAGACGAAGAATTGAAAAGTCTGGTGGAAAAAATAATCAAAGAATTTGGCCTAAGTGGTACGGATGTTGGGAAAGCGATGGGGTCAGTGATGAAAGAAGTAAAAGGCAGGGCAGATGGAAATCGAGTCAAAGAGGTGGTAAGTAAAATTTTAGCGGGTTAAAAATTTATTTTTTAAATCCTTGGTACCATGCTTCCTCGGGTTTACCCTTCTGGATGTAAATTATCCATCAGGGCAAGTAAAAAAAATAATTTTAAAAAAATCGCCACGGTTTTTGCCGGTGTTTTCTTTGTGGCGATTTTTTTGTTGTTAGCACAATCGGCGCTGGCGCAAGTGGCTAGTCAACCCGATCTCAATTTTGGTTTACAGCCAGTAGAACAAAACATCGGCTTAGGTGGAGAAGATATTCGCTTGATTATTGCTCGCATTATTCGCGCGGTTTTGGGATTGCTTGGCATTATTGCTATTTGTCTCATGCTTTGGGCCGGCTACACTATTATGACCGCGGGCGGCAATGAAGAAAAAATCCAAGAAGGTAAAAAGATATTAATAAATGCTGTGATTGGTTTGGCGATTATCTTGTCAGCTTTTGCCATAGCGCAATTTGTGATTAACATGTTGGCGCAAGCCACTGGCTATGGAAATGAACAGCAAAAAAAAGTGACAATTGAGACTTTTGCTGGTTCGGGGGCATTGGGGAAAATTGTAAAAGATCATTATCCAGAACGCGATCAAGTTGATGTCGTTCGCAATACCAAAATTATCATTACTTTTGCCGAACCAATGATGCCGAATTCGTTTATTGTAAACAAAAATCTTACTTGTTGGCCGAAGGATGGGTCAAACAAGCCGGCGCTGATGATGAAAGATGGTGGCGCGGATTGTTTGGTTGATGAAAAAACCAAAAAACCAATTGAATATTATGGCGATTGTCTTTCAGATAAGCCGGATTTTAATTGGGATATAGATTGCGATAATCTTTTGATTGAAGAAAATAAAAAAGGCGAGCAGAACTTTTTTATTCATCCGAGCGCATCATCTACGCTTGTGCAAGCCGCGGCAATGGCTAGTTTTACAAAAGAAAATGATGTCTGGGTGGCGAAGACGTTTGTCTTTAAACCATTACAGCCATTAGGTGATGATTTAGAAAAAATTTGGTACACAGTCAAGTTGAATAATGGCGTAAAAAAGGCTGACGGTGGAGAAGCTTTTGCGGGCCAGCACTATCAGTATTATGAATGGGAATTCCAAACTGGCACTAACTTTGATTTTTCTCCGCCTTACGTGGTAAGTGTGTTTCCTTGGCCTAATAAAACTGAATATCGCAATACAATTGTTCAGCTTAATTTCAATGAAGCCATGGATCCAATGATGGTGCAGGGAGTGGCGACGCCGTTTGATGACGCAGGCGGTTTGACGAGTTTGGTTTTGAATTTTGGCACGACCACGTTGAATGGCGTGGCGACTGGTGAATGGAAAGTATCTAATGGCTATAAAACCGCGGAGTTTGTTTCAGACAAACCGTGTGGTCTCAATAGTTGCGGTGAAATGATGTACTGTTTGCAACTTGATTGTAAGGAAGATGATTATGATTGTGTAAATAAATACGCGACCCTTGTCAGAACAGCTGAAGTCATGCCTGGTGGCCAGCCATTTGAAGCCAAACCGTTTAGCGGTGTGATGGATGTGGCTGGCAATGCTTTGGATGGCAATAAAGATGGTACTTATCAAAAACCACCAGACAAGGGCAAGAAAGTCAATGATGTAAATTACTTTAAACACATTGGTGATCAGGAACGTACGTTTACTCCCAAAATCAGTTATGCGCCGGATAATTATGGCTGGGATTTTGCGATAAAGAATGATATTGACAGGACCGCGCCATATTTAGAAATAGTGGAGCCAGGGTTGGATGCTGGCGGCGTGAAATCCGACGCAGATGTGCGGATGAATTTTAGCAAGCTGATGTGGGTTGGAACTTTGGCGAACATTGGCTTGCAAGAATATCCTGAAGCAATGGCTACGTCATCAGAGGGTAAAACAGTGCCAGTAGATTTTTTCTTTTATCCGCAATCCAGTCTGAGTGAACCAAAGACGATCACTTGGATTAAACACCGCAAATTCGGACCAAATGGTTTTGACTATTATTATTCACCGGAAATTCCCGGTTCAGTAAAAAGCACAAACCAAAATTGTCTTTATCCTGGTTACGGGCCAGGGTTTCCCGGGGTTGTCACTATTGGCGGGCCTAAGTGTGAATTAAACAATTATAATGAATGGGGAGTGCCTGGGAAAATAGGCGATTGCGCGCCAACCACAAACCAGACAACTTCAAGTACTGATACTGGCTGTGTACAGACAATTTTTAAAGATGAAAATGGCAAATTAATACAAACTAATGCCAGTACAACACCTTGTTTAGATTATTTAAAAGGTGAAAAAATCAGCAAGCCGTTTCCAGGAACAAAATAGTTTTTAGATGTTTATGTTTTTGAAAGGCCATAACAAAAAAATCTTTTTTCTCTCCCTGTATTTAACGGTAGTAGTTGGGTTGTTTCTATTTTTAAGTTTTGCCAACGCTGAAACAACCACGCTTAATTTTGGTTTGTCATATGGCAAAGATACGGGCCTTGGCGGAGATGATGTTCGCTTGATTATTGCGCGCATTATTCGCGCGGTTTTGGGCTTGCTTGGAATTTTAGCTTTGGGCATCATGTTATGGGGTGGATACACTGTCATGACTTCTGGCGGCAATGAAGAAAAAGTACAAGAGGGCAAGAAGATCTTGATGAATGGAACTATCGGCTTGGTAATAATTTTATCAGCTTTTGCCATTGCTCAATTTGTGATTAATCAGTTGGCCGGAGCGACTGGCGCTGGTACTGGTCAGGTTAATAAAAAATGTGAGGATTCTATTTATTATGAAGAACATAAAGCAGAATGCGAACCTGGTTGGTGCGGCAAGGATCCAAAAGGATGTTGTCTGGAGGAGATGAAGTTGTCTGGGTTGTTTGTGGCGCAAAGCATCACGCCAAGCACCAAAGATACAAAAATGAATAATGTGGCCGGGCGCGCGATCTTTAACATGCCGATTAGCAATCAATTTTCCGCTGGACAGGTGATTAAAATTTTGAAGATCACGGACAAATTGACCAACAAGAGCGAAGACATTACAGACAGATTTGATTTTGTATTTTTTTCAAACCAGGCGGCAAAAAATATGGGTGTGGAAGCACGCTATAAACCAACTAGCGGATTGTGCGTGGATGGCAAGACTGGATGTCTGGGCAATGGCGATTATCGTATAATAGTTAATGATAAGCTAACCAGCGAATCCGGCAAACAGATTTCGACCGGCACACCAGAGTGTCCATTTCCCGTGGAAGCAGAGTTGGGGATTAAACATGACAAACGCTGGGTCCTGAATTTTGATGGTGTGGATGATTATATTGATCTGGGTAAGAATCCACTGAAAGACGGCAGTATGACGATAGAGGGGTGGGTTTATCCAACTGCTAAAACACCAGGTTTGATTATGGCGGTCAATCCTGATGTATACACTCTTTTGTCTCAAAATGGATTTATAAAATTTCGTCTGGCCGGAACACACACAAAAAATCCAGATGGAACGATCAAAGAGGCATTTTGCGACCAGGTCTTGTATGGGGTCCCGCAAGATAAGTGGGGTCATGTGGTGGCAACATATAATGATGTCACAAAGGAACAGACCATCTATTACAACGGCGTTAAAGGCCCGTCTGGCCCGACGAAGTTTGACTGTGGTTCTATTAGTGGCGGAGATCTTAAGATTGGTAAGTTGGACGTGTGGGTTGGTAAACTGGAGTCGTGGAATTTTCCGGGCAAGTTAAGCGGAATGTGTTTGTACAATTCAAGTTTGGACGAGGCAACCATCAAGGCGCATTTTAATGAGGGTTTGGGCAGTTGTGGCAAACCAGGAGAACACAATCTGTCGGCCGGCTGGTTTTTGGATGATTGGTCAGACAAAATCTTGGATTATTCCGGCAATAATATCAATGGTAAATTATATGGCGACGCGGCTTGGGAATTAATGTCCAACCCCGTGGCTTTACAGACCATGGATAAAACGCCGCCAAAAGTCGGCAATCTCTTGATTAAAGGTCAAGATAAATTAGAAAAAGTAATTACTGGTATTTTAAATCCGATTACCAGCGCGATTATAGATAATAGCGGTATTGGTTATGGAAGAATAGAAATTGAACGAACGGGCGCAAACAACGAAAAGACGGTTGAGGTTGATTATTTTGATGGTCCAGCAGTGGTACAGGGTTCTGATGCGACATCAGAAAAACCATATGTATATCAGTATCCATGGGTTCCGCCAAAGGTGGCTGAAGGTTCAGCGGTTTATAAAATTACTTTAAATGTTTGGGATATTGATCATAATCAGACCACTGTCTCGACTACTGTGGTAGCCGTGCCGGATCATTGCGCCAACGGCAAGCAGGATGCTGGCGAAACCGGTATTGATACGGGCGGCACCTGCGGCGGAGACGAAGGTAGTTTTTGTATAGTTGATTCACAGTGTGATTGTGGCAAGTGTGTAAATAATAAGTGTATTTCACAACCAAAAATTTTAGATGTATTGCCAATGGATGGGGCGGCCGGGAATTGGGTTACAGTAATAGGTAAATGTTTTGGCAAAACTGCAACCGGTACTGTTGAATTTTCAAACGGCAACGTTTGGAAACAGGCTGATTTAGTCGATTGTGGCGCAGATAAAACATGGAATGACACTTGGGTTATTATCAAAGTGCCATCTGATGCAGATGTCCCGCTAAATACTTCCAGCAGTATTAAATTAACCAGAGCTGATTCTAAGGGCAACCCTCTGTCTGATTCCACAACAGATGATTTTGGTCCAAAACCAGGTCCGAATAAAGATGGTTTATTTTCAAAAAATAATATAAAACGTCCGGGTCTTTGTAGTGTAAAGGCGTTAGTAAAAGTCAATGACGTGGAAATGTGGATTAACCAAGGTTACCCCGGTGTTAATGCTATGGCAAAAGGTAGTGGTTTTGGCAAGGATGGATTTATTTATTTTGGCGGCCAGCCTGACTCCAAGACATATTTACTGACCGGTGGTATTCAAGCCAAGACATCTTTATGGGTTGATAACCAAATTGACACAAAGGTGCCTAATAACATGGACATGGGGACTGTTTCTGTCTATGTAACGACCGACAAACAACCAAGCAATGGCGTGCCTTTTACAATTGTTTCGCAAAAAGATTTGACTGATAAAATCCCTGTTATTGATTTAATCGACCCAGCGACTTCCACAATAAAGAGTTACATCACTATCACTGGACATGGTTTTGGCGATGAAAAGGGTGTTATTTATCTGGCGGATAATAAAGAAGACGCGATAAAATGCGCGGCGCAGGATTTGGCCGAATGTGTTAAATTAAATTTAGCTCTGCCGGTAATTTGCGGAGATAGCACTTGGACAGACACTCAAGTGATCGCAGAAGTGATGGCTACAACAACTGCAAAAGGCTATTTTCTAATTTTAAAAAATAGTTTTAATTTGTATTCCTCTGGTGAAGATAAGTTCGGCGTGATTTCTGGACCACCAAAGCCAAGCATTTGTAAACTTGAGCCATCTGTTGGCTCAGCACCTCTTCCAAACAATGAATACCTGCATTTGTATGGCGCCAATTTTTCAGACAAAATTTCTGAAGACATGGTGTATTTTTGGTGGCAGAAAGCTGTTCCAAATGATGTAAGCAAGTGGTTAAAGGCCGTAAATGAGATACAACAGCCGGCCAGTGAATCAGAAATTATTACAGCCATTCCAATAGATAAAGGCACTGGTTCAAGTATTAAAACCGGTCCGATCAAAGTAAGCGTGAAAAAAGATGGCAAAACACTATTGAGCAATGGTGTAAAATACACAGTTGAGGATTGTCGTTACGCGTCTGATAAACTTAAGAGTGAGTTAGACGCCAATGGTTTGCGTTGTTGTGAAGCAGACGGGGTAGATTTGGGTCTCTGGAAGCCAAAGACAATTGTTTGCGATGGAGAAAAACGCGATGCTGGTTACGTGTGGCGTTTTACAACTGGTAAGATTAGGCAATTGCCTTTTGTGTTGGAAAAGTGCAATGAAGTGGATTGGAATGCCACCAGCACGCCCGTGGAATTTCCGTCCCCGGTGCCGTCCACTTTGTGGAAGAAGGGCAAAGAAGCCTGTGTCAACGCGCAGGTGGCCGTGCGTTTTAGCGTCACAATGGACAAAGAGATCTTGAAAAAACCAGGCATGGTGAAAATTTTCAAATGCGCCGACGCCGGTTTGGCAGCTGATTGTAAAAAGTACAAAGAAGAACTCAAAGATTGGGCAGTTGATTCGCAGTTTGGAGATATGATTAAATTGGTTTTGCCGGTCGGCCAGAAAGCCATGGAAGAAAATACCTGGTATCGGGTTGGCTGACAAGATAATGTCGCAGGACTGCGCTGAAGTGGCCAAGGAGGCTGGGGATTTATCGCAGTGTTTTTCTGATTCCCTGCAATCCACCAAGCCATGCGGTGCCGGCACTGCTTATTGTTTTGATTTCAAAACAGGGACAGAAATGTGTACTTTGAAGGATGCCGGTATTTTACCTTCTGAATATACCACCAATTATCTCGGCTTAATTTTAGATCCATCTTATCCGCTTAATAGTTCATTTGTTCACCCCTATTATTATTTGATTTGGGGTAAGGGCAGCCAAGAGTGCGTGGTTTTGGACGTAGACGGTATGGGATGGAATTGGGCTTCTTCTCCAAAAGCCAAAGCAATCGTTGCAGTGAAATCTTCGGCGGCATCTGAAAAAATAAAGTATACAGATAGTCGCGCGACGGTGGAAGCTTTACAAGAGGCCTTGCCGCCGGATGGAGTGAAAATTACCGCTGGTCTGGATCAGATTACCACCAAGAAATCGCTGTTGGTTGATATTGTAAAAGCCGTTACAGGTCAGTCACAAATTTTTGTCGCCACATCCAGTGCGCAGGTTGTCTCGACTTCTGTGTTTGATGGAAGTAAATGGGAGGCAGATCAAAACTACAAAATCCACGTCTCTTATGAATTGGATGAATTGTCCAGCACTTCGTCGGCCAAAAAGATGTTTTATCAAAAAGCGCCGGGCCAGATAGGTTTTTATTGGGAACAAACAAGGTATATTTATGACGCGCCGGCCAGCGCTATTTATGTAGTGGAGAAATGGTATGACGATGGAGTAAAAGAAAGGATTTTTACCTATGAGGGAGCGGTTAAACTAACACATTTGCGTAAGTTTGAATCCACCGGCGCCGCGGGCTGGTCTTTGGGTGATTATTGGATTATAAAAGGCGATTTAAACACAAAATTAACAATTGCCATCGAAGACAGTGAAGCGGTAATGGTAAAAAATAATTCGGTTTTACCAGACAGCGATTTGGTATGGAAGGGCGATATTTATTTGGGAGGATTTGGGAATGGTGGAGCGGTGGCAGAGAATAAAATACTTTTGGGTAAGATTATTAAACTGGAATTATACAAAATAACCGTAGGCAATATCAATGAGTCATTTACGGCTACCAGCACTCTTTTTATAGATTTATTTCCTCCCAAGGTGATTGATTATTGGCCGAATTGCGCAGAAGCATGTATTAGCGCCAGTGTTGGCGCGCAATTTAGCCGAAGGATGTTCACGCCATCATATGCAGACAATATGATACTTTGGCAGTGCGCTGATGAAAATTGTGCAACAAATGATCTTACACTATTAGATAATTGGTTTGCCAGTGGTGAAATTGAAACCGGATTATCAAATGATCAGATGTTGCGGATGGGTATGAAAGAAAAGTATGAAATGCTCGCAACCAGTACGTGGTATTTGGTGAAAGTGGTGGGTGGCAAAGATGGTGTTTATGGTTTGGGTAAGACCAACGTAAAAAGTACAGATGAGTCAGCCAAAGGCAAGCCCATGACTGATGATTTTGTATGGAAATTCCGAACGAGAGAAGATGATTCGCCCTGCAAGGCAGACAAAGTAGATATAGAACCAGATCCGTTCATGGCAATGTTAATTGGCGAAAAAACTAAGTATGCCGCTTTCCCCAAAGCGTTTGTGGGTAATTGCGGCGGTCCGCAAGGACAGGAATTGAATCCTTGGTTATATGGTTGGAATTGGGGCAGTGATGATGATTTGGTAGCAGAAGTGACCAATTTTAAATCCAGCACCTCTTCTAACCCATTTTGTACAGATGCGTGTACATTGCGTGGTAGCGATGTGGCTTCAAATCAAAAACAGGTTTATTTGTGCGGAAATAAAAAAGTTGATCCGGGAGAAGATTGCGATATCGCCGAAGTGGGTGCGGATAACAAATTAGAAGAAATCGTAGGTATCAGTTGTGGTTTGGATTGTTTGCGGCCGGGTAATGCCAGCACATCAACCTGCGGCGATGCCACTGTGGATAGCGCGTTGGGAGAAGAGTGTGATCCAAAAAAGACACCAGAAATGGGTAAAGTTTGTTCAGACAAGTGTTTGTGGACAGGCGGTTCGCCAATGTTGCCGGCCAATAACTCAAGTAGTACACCAGGCATACCATGGTGCGGCAGTAAAACAATAACATTGGGAGAAGAGTGTGATACACAGGTTGGTTGCTCAGGGATTTGTCTGCATTTAGGTACAAAATTAGCGCAATCATGGTGTGATCAAAATCCAAATGTATCAGCCTGCGAACAGGCAGTCAGTGTTTGTGGCAATGGTGGCGACCCGGAATCTGGCGAAGAATGTGAACAAACAGAAGGTAATAAAACCTTTTGTTCGGATTATTGTTTACTGCATGATATTTGTAGTGTCAAGG
>Ga0208977_1001127_pt1 | contig 14533 bp, 10 predicted proteins | sample RifOxyA2_FD_184030 | JGI IMG/M metagenome (GOLD analysis project Ga0208977, IMG submission 184030) | Groundwater microbial communities from Rifle, Colorado - Rifle Oxygen_injection A2 (SPAdes) | ecosystem: Environmental > Aquatic > Deep subsurface > Groundwater | place: Rifle, Colorado, United...
TAAGCTGCGGCACGTGCACCGAGGCCGGTGTGCATACGCGGGCAAGGTCGTTACGGCCGAGGTCTACAAGCATGATATGTTCCGCGCATTCCTTGGGGTCGGCAAGCAATTCACGGGAAAGGCGTTCTTCTTCGCCTGGTGTAGCCCCGCGCGGGCGCGTGCCGGCTATGGGGCGCGTTTCGCAGAGCATGTCTTCTTTTCGCACGAGTATTTCCGGCGAGGAGCCTGCTATTTCAAAATCGCCCAATTTCAGGTAATACATGTAAGGCGACGGGTTTACCACCCGCAATGCCCTGTATATGTCGAGCGAAGGAACGCTGACTTTTTTGCGGAACCGCTGGGACAGCACTACCTGAATTATGTCGCCAGCGTGTATGTAACGTTTGGCCTTTCGGATATTTTCCGAGAAGCGTTCCGGTGTCAAATTGGACGTAATTGCGCCCCGTGCGCGCGGCTTTGAGGGCTGTTTATGCAGCGATTTGCCCAGAGCGTTCGCTATCGCGTCTATTTCTTTTTGCGCGTTGCCATATATTGCCTTTAAGTTTCCTTTTTGCGGAATGGCGACACAGACGACGATCTTCATCGTATGCGAGAGGTGGTCGAAGATAACTATGCGGTCAGTTAAAACGAATATCGAGTCCGGCAGCGAAAGTTCGTCCTTGGGTTTATTATCCAGTTTTTCGAAGAATCGCACCATGTCATAGGACGCATATCCGACGGCTCCGCCCCAGAACCTTGGAAGACCGGCTGTTTCCACCGGCATAAAGGTGGACATGAGCTGCTTTAATTCACCCATTGGGTCGTCGGTATGTTTCCATGCGAAGGGTTTATCCGGCGGTTCTATGGAAAAACTTGAGCCCTTGCTTGCAAAAACAAGCCGCGGATTCCATGATATAAACGAATACCTGCCCCAGCGTTCGCCGCCTTCAACGCTTTCCAGCAGGCACGCATATCGTTGGCCGGAGGCAAGTTTCATGAACGTTGAAACCGGCGTTTCCAGATCCGCGAGTATCTCGCGGTATACGGGAACGATATTTCCCTGCTTTGCCAGTTTCTCAAAGGTTCCGTAATCCGGGTAAATGGTTTTATTAGAAGTATTTTTCATGTGTCAGTACAACTCCAAAATTCGTCCCTTTATGTTTTCCACGGCTATAAAATAAATGTGCTGGTGCGTGGCTGAATCCTTCCAGTCCCGGCTGTCTCCGGATTCGTCTCTGTTGTCGCCCATTACGAACACCATTTTAGTCGGCACTTTCAGGGGGCCAAAATTATCGTCCACAAGTTCTTCATTGGCGCGTGTGTGCTGGACGTAAGGCTCGTTCAAGGCAACGCCGTTTATGAAGACAACCTTTTCTTTAATCTCAATCGTGTCTCCTGCAACCGCTATAACGCGCTTGATTAAATCTTTATCCTGCGCGCTGGCCGGAGACGGGAAAACCACTATGTCGCCCCGTTTTACCGGGTGCAGACGGTAACTTACTTTTTCAAGGAAAAAGTAGCTGCCGGTGTTAAGCGTCGGTTCCATGGATGCCGACGCCACGTATATTCCTTCGATGCAGTATGCACGCAGGAAAAGGGAGATGGCAACCGCAATTATTACAAGAACAAGCAGCCGCTTCATAGGTATACTTTCCCGGGGTCAAAAACTTTTTTGCTTACGATTTTATTTTTCCCGTTCGGCATGGGCTTGCGGTAAAAGCAACTCCGGTACCCAGTATGGCAGGCCGCGCCGCCCACCTGTTCAACTTTAACGAGCAGGCAGTCGCCGTCGCAATCGTACGTAAGTTCCTTTACCTTTTGCACGTTGCCGGAGGTTTCGCCCTTTACCCAGAACTTTTGGCGCGAACGGCTCCAGAACGTGGCCAGTTTCGTCTTTACGGTGCGCTTGACGGACTCTTTGTTCATGTATGCAAGCATCAGCACCGTGCCGTCTTTCCAATCCTGCACGATGGCCGGTATAAGCCCGTTTAAATCAAATTTCAAAGATGAGATAAATTTCATAAAAAATTCCTATGAATCCCTCACGGGGATGTGTTTATTTTTCAGGTGATTTTTCAGCAGTTTGATTGAAAGTTCCCTGTAATGAAAAAGCGAAGCCGCAAGCGTTGCCGAAGCGCCCGCCTCGTATGCGTCTGCAAAATGATCGCGCGTGCCTGCGCCGCCGGAAGCGATAACCGGGATTTTTACGGCTTTTGACACGGCGCTCGTAAGCTCGATGTCATAGCCGTTTTTTGTTCCGTCCGCGTCCATGCTGGTTAAGAGTATCTCGCCGGCTCCCAGTTTTTCCGCGGTGCGCGCCCAGCTTACCGCGTCAAGCCGGGTCGGCGTCCGGCCCCCGTGAATAAATACCTGCCAGGAGTTCTTTTTTCCGGTTTTTCTCTTTGCGTCAATTGCCACGACTATGCACTGGTTGCCGAATTTGCGCGCAGCCTCGGCAATCAGCTTTGGTTTTAGAACGGCCGCCGTGTTAAGTGAAACCTTGTCCGCGCCGGCTGCAAGAAGAACACGAATGTCTTCAAGCCTGGTTATCCCCCCGCCAACTGTCAGGGGAATAAACACCTGTTCCGCGGTTCTGCGGACAACATCCAGCGTTATAGGGCGTTTCTCATGTGAAGCGGTAATATCCAGAAATACCAGTTCATCGGCGCCTTCGCGGTTGTAGCGCCTTGCAACCTCAACAGGGTCGCCGGCGTCGCGCAGGTTTAGAAAGCGCGTACCCTTGACTACCCTGCCGGCGTTTACGTCCAGGCATGGAATTATTCGCAGTGATAAATTACTGAGCCGCTTTTTCGGCGATTTTAATGGCATCTTCAAGTTGAATGTCTTCCGTGTAGAGGGCTTTTCCTATTACTACTCCGGAAATGCCTTCGGGTTCGAGTGTTTTTAAATTCTTTATATCTTCAAGGTTCGATACTCCGCCGGATGCGATAACCTTTATGTTGCTGGAACGCGCCATGTCGCGCAGGCCTTCCAGATTCGGCCCCTCAAGGGTGCCGTCCTTTTTTATGTCCGTGGAAATCATTTCCTCAACGCCCATGGCCTTCAACTTTCCCGCGGTCTGGCTTGCGTCCACGGTTGTTGTTTCCTTCCAGCCGCCGATAGCCACCTTGCCGTCGCGCACGTCAACGGCGACCACTATCTTTGCGCCGTACTTGTCAATCGCTTCGCGCAGTATGTCGGGGTTATAAATTGCAAGCGTTCCCACTATAACATAATCGAAACCCAGCTCTACAAGCGTCGAGATGGTTTTCATGCTGCGCACGCCGCCGCCGATTTCAATGGGAATGTCAACGCCTGCGCGTATTTTTTTTACAATCTCAAGGTTCTGGGGCGATCCGCTGAAAGCGCCGTCGAGGTCAACAACGTGCAGGCGTTTTGCGCCTTTCGCCTGCCAAAGCTTTGCGATGAACGCGGGGTCTTTTGAGTATACTGTTTCGTCCTCTATCCTGCCCTGCTTGAGCATTACGCAGTTACCGGCACGAATATCAATCGCGGGAATTATCAGCATGGATTTTTACCTCGTTTTAATAAAATTTTTGAGTAGTTGCAGGCCGTGCGCGCTGCTTTTTTCCGGGTGAAACTGGCAAGCCCATATATTGTCCTGCACGATTGCCGAACAGAACTCAATACCGTAATCAGTTGTGGCCGCCACCGGAGCCGTAGTTGAGGGTTTGCCGTAATATGAATGAACGAAATAGAAATATGAGCCGTCCGGTATGTTACGAAACATGGTTTTTGAACTTTTGTTGCGCTGAAAAACCCTGTTCCAGCCCATGTGCGGCACCTTGTATTTTTTTGCAGGGAGGCGAAACTGTTTCACGGCTCCCGGGATAAAGCCAAGGCCGTTGTGCTTTCCTCCTTCGCTGCTATAATCGAATAAAAGCTGGAACCCGAGGCAAAGCCCGAGGAACGGCTTGCCTGCGGATATTGCGCCTGTAATTGCTTCAAGCATCCCGCTTCCGCGCAGGTATTTAATCGCCGGTCCGAAGGATCCGACGCCGGGCAATACCACGGCGGCCGCATCTTTGACGTCCCCCGGATTTGTGGTTATTTTAACCGTAGCCCCGGCAAGCTCAAGCGCTTTGCCGACGCTGCGCAGGTTGCCCATAGAATAATCAATTAACGCTACGCGCGGAGATGCCATGTTACAGTTTACCTTTTGTTGACGGAATGCCTATTTGCCGGCTGTTAACCGCTATAGCCTGCGCCAGGGCGCGGCCGAATCCTTTGAACACGGATTCGGCGATGTGATGATTGTTGCGCCCGCGCTTGAGCGCGATATGCAAAGTCATCCTTGCATTGACTGCCAGCGCGTAAAAAAATTCCTGGATGAGATCGAAATCGAAACCGGATTTCGAAGGTTTGAATGAAACGTCGTACTCAAGAAAAGGCCTGCCGGACAAGTCCAGCGCCACGTATGAAAGCGCCTCGTCCATGGGAAGCAGGAAGTTGCCGTAGCGGTTAATGCCTTTCTTTGATCCGGTTGCCTCGCATAGCGCCCGGCCTATGGTTATGCCGAGGTCTTCCACCAGGTGGTGATCGTCTATGTGCGTGTCGCCGGATGCCGTAACCTTCAGGCCGAATGCGCCGTGCGCGGCCATGAGCGTAAGCATGTGGTCCATGAACGGTATGGTTGTGTCAATCCGCACGGGTTTTACGGCGTCAAGGTTCAACTCGACGCTTATTGCCGTTTCCCTGGTTTTTCGCCCAACCGCCGCTTTTCTTGATTTCACTTAAAAATCTCCGTGGCTGTCAATGGTTAAATTACTGATGTTACGCAAGAAATGCCAAAGTTGTCGTCATCGCGAGCGAACAGACTGTGTCATAATTCATTTTTTCGGTCATTGCGAGGCCTTGGCCGAAGCAATCTCGTTGTTGTTCCCGTAGCAACAACGAGATTGCCGCAGTCGCTTCGCTCCTTCGCAATGACATGCTGTGTTAATGTTTCAGATCGCTGCTGTTTATCGTTTCCGCGAATTCTTTGAGCGATATATTCTGCCGTAGCGCCGCTTCCAGTTTCCCGATTATGGACAGCTCCTCGATTGAATAAACCGCCGATTCCTTGAATGTAAAATCTCCGTCGGCAATGTCATTGATAAGCATCAGCAGCAGTTCAACTTCGCGCGGGGTAAAATCTATCTTCATATACTATTTTTCCTCTCTTATGCGTATTGAATCGGAATGAAACTTCAGCCCTTCGGCTTGCGCTATCGCGGCTGCGGCCGCCGTCTCCGCTGGCGAAAGCCGGCCGGCTTTCATAAAACTTGTACGTTTGATGAACGTGGCGCAGGAAAGCCCGCTTGAAAAACGTGCCGACGTGCCGGTGGGAAGCACGTGCGACGGCCCCGCCCAGTAGTCGCCCAGCGCGGTCGGCGTTCCGTAGCCGGCAAACACCGCTCCCGCGTTTGTTATGCGGCGTGCGATTTCTTCCGGTTTTTTCATCAATAATTCCAGGTGTTCCGGCGCCATGCCGTTTACGCGGGCAATCGCTTCGGATGCGGAACACTCAAGCAGGGTTACCTGGCTTTTAAATTCTTCCGGCAGCAGTTTTTTTACTTTTGCGATCAACGTTTTTGAATCCGAGAAAACAAAACAGCGCGCCTGCGGGTCGTGTTCCGCCTGCGCGGAAACGTCGGCGGCTATAAATTCGGGCGGACAGGCGCTATCGGCTATGATAGCAACCTCGCTCGGCCCCGCAAGGGCGTCTATGCCCACGGTTCCAAGCAACTGGCGTTTTGCCTCGTTGACGTAGGCGTTCCCCGGCCCGACTATGAGGTCAACCTTCGCTATGGTTTTCGTGCCGAATGCAAGCGCCGCGACGGCATGAGCGCCGCCTATGCGGTATATCTCGTCAACGCCGGCAAGCGCCGCGGCATAAAGAACTGCCTGCGTAAGATTTTTTGGCGGCGTTACCATGGCAAGCCGTTTAACCCCTGCGATTTTTGCGGGTATAGCCGCCATGAGAACGGTGGAAGGATATGAATACCTTCCGCCCGGCACATACATGCCGGCGGCTGCCACCGGCGTAAGCACCTGGCCTGTTGTTATTGCGCCTTTTTTAACCTGCCATGAACGCGGCAGCCGGCGCATCTCTGCTCTGTGAAAAGTTTTGATATTTTCAGCGGCGCGTTCCAATGCAAGTCTAAGCTGTGCGGGAATGCTTTTTTGCAGCGATTTTTTACCGGCCGGCGCAACCCGGAAATCGGCGGCCTTCAACGAAACGCCGTCAAATTTCCCGGAAAAATATTCCAGCGCCCCGTCCCCCTCCCGTCGCACGCGCCCGATAATACCCGCAACATGGTAAGCAACGCCACTCCTTGCCATAGGCAAGAATTATATCAAAAAACAATAATATTGGCAAACGGCAGGCGGCGTCATGCCAGGCGACGTTAAACGAGATGGCCTGACGCTGTGCAAACTTTTCCAAGGCAGGTTGCGACTGGGGTATGAAGAAAAAAGCCGGCAGGGACTACCACAACAGGCAATAACCGAAAGCCCTGTCGTCGTAGGTTATGGAAGATAATTTACCCGCCGCGTTGTTGTCGTAGCCAAGGCATAGGCCAGCGTGTTTGCGGCGAGGATAGCACGGCACCGGTGTAAATGCTGTTTACCGAATCCCCGTCAGGATAGGTAAGCCTGGTCTCCCGGGAAAGGGCGTCGTATTCCGATGAGGTGGCAAACGTGCCGGCAACGCCGGATTGTTGAAAAAATAATTCATTGTGTTTTTGTTCGCCATTTTCTATTATCTAATCAACTAACTCCGTCCCCTAGTCCTTGGAACCGGGGTTTTTCATAAATTTTACATAAAAATCACTACTTTTTCACAATGACAATGCATTATTCAGCGGGTTCTGCTACGGAAAAATCTGTGGGATCCTGAACCGATTCTTTTCCAACAATGTCAAGAATCGGTAACTTCCACATTAAAAAGGTTATGCCATGAATGTAAAACTTCCGCTTATGATGACTACAGTCGTATTTTATATCGTTTCATCCGCTTCACCAATGCTAGCCCACAATTATAGTCGAAATCAGCGCAGTATCAACACGGAAAATGTGTTTTACGAACCAGGCACGCATATTTCGAACAAATTTAAAAACATCGCTAAAAACAAGCAGGTTATGACTCCGGAGAGCATGATCAAGCTCATAATAAATCCCGATACTAAAGAAACAAGCCTGACTGATTTAAGCAAGAATACAAATCAACGGGTGGCAAAAGCGGCCGCGATGGCCCTGGCGCTAATAAAAGCAGGAAGAGCGGATAATGGATTGTATCCGGAGATAAAAACCAGGACGGCGAACATAGTCAAACTATTCGATAAAGCTAATTACGGCGCCAGCAACGAACGTGTAAGCGCGAAAAATAAACTGTTCGGCATAGTATACGATGAGGGTACAAAATATAATACATTAAAAGCGCTTGTAAACTGCAATATCGCGCGTATAGCCAGGGGCGCCCGGATAATAAGTACGCTTATGGATGACGGCGCAACCCGCAATGATGCTGCCAGGATAGCTAAACTTGTAGATTCATACGAAAATAGTTCCGCTGAAGATCGCAGATATATTGTAAATCGGCTGGCAACCATCATAACTGATAACAATACCTCCCGCAACGCAATAAATCTTATCAACACCAATTGCAACAACAATTATATAAAATCACTTGTAAGCAATATCTTAAAACTTGAGAAATCAGGTTTCAGTTCGAACGATGCAAAACATGCAGCTTTGCTTATGTTCAAGGCGGATACCGGCAACGCCGATGAAAAGAATGTCGCTTCCAATAAAATGGTGGACGACGTGATAACGGCTGGCTCCTTGAGCAACGCTGCGATCTTGGAGATAAGCGCAAGCGCAAACAGACGCATAAGGGAGGCCGCAAAAAAAGTTTTGGCTTTGCGCAGCGCGGGATTCGATAAGATTTCAGCCGCAAACGTTACTCGTTTGGCATTCAGTAATAATGAAACAATCCGCAGTGCAGCTGCCACGGCATTGATCTGCGATGTTGTTGCGAATCAGGAAACGGACGAATCCACACTAAGGGCGTTCGCAACAAAGAAATATTCCGGACAAAACGGTGAATCCCACCAGGTGGAGACAGCGGCGCAGTCAGTCCTTGACCTGCGGCAGGCCGGCCTTGGCAACCGGGAAGCGGGAGACATGGCGCTTATAGTCCACAGCACTGATGAAAGAGTCCGGCAAAGGATAGCCGAAAACGTGATCGAAGGAATCCTGGGGACCCCTCAAACTCCGGGGACGACAATCGAACAGATTGCAGCTTTCCATGCTGATGACGGCAACACCCAATACCGCAGGGTTGTCGAGGCAGCCCGCAGAATCATGAATTTGAAAAGTACCGGCCTGTCCGCGGAATACGCATCGGCAATAGTTGTCATCGAATACAGCGTTAATAAAAACAGTCGTGAATTGGCGGCCGCACACATCGTCAACGGCATAGTTACAAATAAAAACATCACGACCGAAACGCTCAACTCTATTTCGGCGATCGCTTCGCAAAGCGATTGCCCCGCGTTCGCCGGGGTTTCATCCGCCATTGGAAGGATATTCGAACTGACGAGCATGGGCATCGGCCTGGAAGCGGCCATCGGAATAACAGGCATCGGAAAAGGCCTTACCTGGGAAATACGGGAAGCGTCGGCGGACAACCTTGTGCAGAATGTTGTAATGAACAAGAATACGTCCCCTGAAACGCTTCGCGCGGTAAGAAAAGTTTTGATTGACGGAATAACAGGCAAGCAAGGAACCAGGGTCGTGGAGGCAATCAGAATTGTTTTAAGATTGCGCAATTTGGGCATAGGCACTGACCAGGCGTTGTACATGGCAAACCTCGTATATCTCTCCAGAAACGGTTCCGCCCCGGAAATAAAACAGCGGGCGGCAGACGAACTGATAGAAAAGGTTATAATTTCCGGCGATACAACCGATAAGACACTTGAGACAATGATTACAGTTTCGAACGGGGCCGTGCAAGCCGCCGCCAATGAGGTTATTGCCTTACACAAAGAATACGGCAGCGCTTCCATAGGCGGTGATGTTGCCGTTGTTAAATACAGTAACAACCAGCCGGCGCGGCAGGCAGCGGCTTCAAGAATCATGAAAAGCATTGTTGACAGCGGTATCCAGGACAACCTGTTAAATGCGCTCAAGGCCGCGGGGACCGGCAACCCCGAAGCTTGCATGATATCGCTTAATGCTGCGCGGGTTTCGGATTTAAGGCGCCTGGGCATGAGCAAAAATATGGCCGCCCAGCTTGCAACATGGCTGCATGACGCAGAAAATGGCCCCGACGGGCAACGGCAACCTGCGATAAATGCGCTTGTCGAATACCTGCCGCGTAAATACTCAAACAAATCGCTGATGCGGATGATCCGCAATACAAGCAGCTGCGAAATCATCGCTTCGGCTGCGGGAGACATAATTACACTGAACTCAAAAGGCCTGGGAAAATCCGCCGTTGATTTCATCAACATCAAATACGGTTCCGATCAGGGTTCACGGCTGGTTTCCGCCGGCAGTTTCATAAATGCCGTAGTTACAAGCATAAACACTTCCGACGAAGCATTGTCATCGCTCGCAAAAATGCTTGGTAGCGGCCACCTGCCGGCCGAATGCGAGCCGGTGTCATTATCCATAAACAGGGTAACGGAGTTAAGAATTTCCGGGCTTGATAACGCTATTTCAGCCGGCGTGGCCGGTTTATTATTCATCGCGGAAAACGATGCCGACCAAAATGCCCGTGCGACCGCCGGACAAAAACTTATTGATGACACTATCTGCTCCTTAAACGTAAGCGGCAAAATTCTCGATATATGCAGCGCAAGCAGTATGGACCGCGTGTCGGCGGCAGCTTCAAGGGTTGCAGGCCTTATTGCCAGCGGCATTGACAGAGAAACCTCCATAAATATATGCAGGCTGGAATACTGCTACGATCAAGAGGTGCAAAAACTTGCGTCTGACTGGCTCATAAGAAATACAGTGGCGCACCAGAATGCGTCAATAAATGTCCTTAAAGCCATAACTGGCATTAGCGGAGAAAATGAAGGTGATCAATCCAGCAGGGCGGCATTGGCAGCGCAAAGAGCGCTTGATATTTACGGGCAGAGCTTTATGGCGGATTTCGTGGCGCTGATGGATAAAGCCGAAAATGACCGGGATGCGGCAGCACGGCATGGCGCCGAAACGAATCTTATCGTAAACTATCTGGGTAATGCGAACGTAAGCGAGAAAGTTCTTGGCATGATTTGCAACAGTGGCAATGGCGCGCTTGTTTCAGCTGGCAACAAGGTTATGCTGCTGCGAAACGCATCGGGCAACAGTATGGCCTCGCATTTGATCAGGCTTGAATACGGCGATTCCGCCGCCAGGCAAATGGCGGCCGCGGGATTGATAGAAAATATTATTGGTTCCGACGATGCGCCTGTCAGCGCGCTCACTGCCATAATCGCCAATGCAGGCGGACTCGACGAAGAATCGAAGCGCGTCATTAACGCTGCGCAAAAAGTTATAGATTTAACCAACAGCAAATTGTTTGACAGGAACGAGGCGGCGAGTATTGCGGCGCTAAAATACGGCTACACCATGGAGGCGCGAAACACGGCGGCCCGGGAGATTATTGACGGCCGGGTAATAAATGAGGATATAAGCCTCGCGGCGCTTAAAAGAATAATAACGGAATGCGACGCTTCAAACAACGAGTCTGCTTGCGTGCGTAACGCAGCCGCCAGGGTGAAATCATTAAGAGCAGAGGGTATAAGCAAACGGGATGCCGCGGATATAACCGCCCTTGAATACAGCGAGAACCGGCTCATAAGGCAAAAAGCCGCAGATGAACTTATAACAGGCACAATCTGCAATTCGGCGGTAGAGGACGGTACGCTCAACACGCTTTGTTCCATATTAAACGGTAATAAATCCGGTGAGGCGGCAGGTGTTGTGCGTGCAGCAACGAACATCAAATTGCTTAGAAGCAGCGGCCTGGATGATATTGCAGCCTCAGGCATAAATGTTTTACAGTACAGCCAGGATCCGGCTAAACGCGCCGTGGCGCTTACAAAGTTGATGAATATAATCACCAACATGGATAATTCCCCGGCCCAGCTCAAACTGATCGGCAAAGTATTGAAGAACGAAACATCGCGCGAAGGCATCAGGCTTTCGTTTTCAATAAGCCGAGCGCTATCCTTGAGAAAAATCTCCGGCATAACTTCACGGGACACAAGAAATATAATTACTTGGATGGACGCAGCCGAATATGGTTCCGAAGAAGAAAAGCAGGCCGCGGTTGAAAGGCTTTTCGGTGTTTCTACAAATAAGGGTACCGACATTAAAGTCCTTGCCGTAATAAAAACTAGCGGCAACAGTGCTGTTTCCTCGGTTGCGGGTTATGTCAGCGGGCTCTGCGCTGCAAGGCTTACCAGAACCGAAGCCATTAATGTTGCGATTCTGTTGCGCAATGCCGAGTACGGCAGAACGGATGAAATACGAAACGCGGCCGCGGAAAGCATTATTATGGATTACGTTTTCGCGCAGGACAAGCGTTCGGGCGAAACAATCCTTTCGGTAATAGGCGAGATTAACGACGCATCGCCCGCGGGCCGGAACATAAAAGTTCAGATAAATAACGTGCTCAAAATAAGAGCGCAGGGAATTGACAGGAAAGCAGCTTCTAATATTGCGATACTGGGTTATAGCGCAAACAATAGTGTATGCCAGGATGCTATCCGCAATTTAATAATGTCCTTTACCGACAAAAATATTTCTCTGATACAAAAAGTTGTGCTTGGATTTAAGCAGGGAGACACTAAACAGCGCCTGACTAACGCCGCCTACAATTTTTCCAAGGTCAGGAACCTTGGCGCGAGCGCTGCAAATTCGGCCAAACTGGCGGCCTGCTTTGACGGGATTGATAACATTCCATATGAAAATATTTATGAAAGATGCGATAATGCCCGGGAGCTCGCAAAAATTATTAATAATCTGAACATCCCCGGATTAACCGGTTACTGTTATGGAATAATTAATGCAAGATGCAGCGCTATTTCGAACAAAGTCCAGGACAAGTATGGCGTAAGAATCGGCGGGCTTAAGAGTTTGGAGTATATAATCGCAGCGGACTGGGTGCTTGGCCATTATCCCGTAAATCTGATAACGGGTTTAAAAAGCATAAGCGTTAATGATTCCGCGGTTAACGGGCGAGACGGCATATATTTTTACGATTGCAGCATATACATCAGAAGCAATATGCACGATTATCTGCTATTTGAGATTTTAGTGCATGAAACAGGTCATTTTATAGATGACAGAAAAATAGCGGATGGACAGTATAGACTGGCTTTTTTCAACGATCTTTACAATAAAAGTTACAAGATTGACAGACGCGATTTCTGCAGGGCGTACGGAAAAGTGAATTGCGCGGAAGATTTTGCCACAACCTGCGAAGATTTCTTCCTGAATACGCAGACTGCCTTCATAAAGGCAATCGGTCGCGGGCTTAATGACGGTATGGACAAAAAATTCAACGCGAATCTGGATGATATCTCATTAAGCGCTTTTATATCTTTCGACCTGGCGCAATTGAAAAACAAAGTTGGATCCGCCTATAGCGATATATATAATATTTTCAGAAAAAATGGCGTTGATCTCAACGCTCGTTCCAGCGCAAATATGTCCAAACTTATCAACGCGTTTAACGCGTGCGTGGACAAATCGGACTTTTATACCATGTTAAGCCCCCAAGCGCTTAACAGCCTGGGGTTGGATGCAACCTGCAACGGTATAATGAAAGAATTGGCCGCGGGTAAAAAAGTTGACACGTCTTCAATATACAGGCTTAACAGGGCCATAATTACGAAGATGTTCCCATCCGTCTTAAGTGGCAGTGTTCACCATAAAACCACTGTTTACTTAAGTAAATTAATGAAATTGCTTGATTACATGAGCACATCGGGCGGCAACGCTTCCACGGTACGGATATTCGTTCATGCGGATGCGGCCAGGAAAATAACCGCGCCTGTAACTTTGAAGCTGACAAGGAACGCGAGCGGGCAAATAAACACCATAAATGACATTAATGTATATAATAAGAATGGTTCCTATAACCTGGAAGAACTGCAAGCGCTTTTTTTAAACATTGATAACCGGTAATTTGCAGTTTCAAAGAAGTTTTTGTAACATAGTATAAGGAGCTTTTAATGAAATACATATTACCCGAGGCGATGTCCTTGCTGCTGTTGGTTTCTTTTGCGGCGCTTACTGTTTATGCCCAGGAAGAAAACATCTATCCCGCGAAAAAATCCGAACTTGGCAGCCTTGAAATGTCATACAGGAATGAGGGAGCGCAGATGCCCTTCAGTTACGTTCAGCTTAACATCGAGGGAACCGGCAAATGCAGGCTTGAATATTCAACCTACCCGGAATACAAATGCGACAATGACAACGATGAAATTATTTTCAATATGGACAGGCGTGCGGTAATGGAATTATCCGAATTATACAGGAAGGCCGACTTTTACAGGATTGAAATTAACGATCTCAACAGGGAAAAAATCACGGTTACAGATGTGGGCACAACCTCGCTGAGTTACAGCTTCAGGGGAAAAGAAAGAAAGGTTTCCTACGGATACGTTGAAAACGAGCCTTTATCAGAGCTTGTAAAATTTTATTCAAACATCATGAAAAAACACCTGCCCAAAACGCAACGGCTTCCTTCCGAAGAATAGCAATAACATCCCCAACATCGTTTTCCTCAAACGCTTCATCCAACTTTTGCATTAGAGAACCGAACAAACGGCATAATAGCAAGTATTTGTGCCGGGTGTCAAAATCTATTCGTGCAGGCGGGTTATTTTGGCGGTGAGGGTGCGGAGTTTTTTTTCGAGGTTTTCGTAGCCGCGGTCTAGGTGGTATATGCGGGATATTTCTGTTTTTCCTTCGGCGACAAGGCCTGCAAGCACAAGCGCGGCGCCGGCGCGCAGGTCGGAAACCATTATGGGCGCGCCGGAAAGCGTTTTTGAGCCGGTTATCGTTACGCGGTTACCCTTGATTTCCATGCGGGCGCCAAGGCGCTGGAGTTCGGCCACGTGGAGAAAACGGTTTTCAAATACGGTTTCCCGGATAACGGATTTCCCTTCCACGGTCGCCATAAGCGCCATCCATTGAGCCTGCACGTCGGTAGGAAAGCCGGGATGAACGCCGGTTTGTACGTTTACCGGTTTGAGGTTTTTTGTCCAGCGGGCATGAATGGTGGTTCCCGCGCAGGTTATGGATAAACCGCATTTTTTCAGCTTTTCTATGACGGCGGAAAGAATACCGGGGTTGGTGTCGGCCAGCGTAACGTCGCCTTTCGTAATGGCGGCCGCTATAAGATACGTTGCTGTTTCAATTCTGTCCGGTATAACGCTGTGCGTAACGCCGCTTAGCGTTTTTACGCCTTTTATGGTAATGCGCTTTGTCCCGGCTCCGTTTATGCGCGCGCCCATGGCGTTTAACATGTATGCAAGATCCGTAA
>Ga0208977_1001131_pt1 | contig 14489 bp, 16 predicted proteins | sample RifOxyA2_FD_184030 | JGI IMG/M metagenome (GOLD analysis project Ga0208977, IMG submission 184030) | Groundwater microbial communities from Rifle, Colorado - Rifle Oxygen_injection A2 (SPAdes) | ecosystem: Environmental > Aquatic > Deep subsurface > Groundwater | place: Rifle, Colorado, United...
TACGCTGTATATTGCCGCAAGTCCGATAGAAAATAAAATTGAAAATAATATAAACAACAGCCAATCAAAGCGGCGTAGAGTTGGTAGGTTTGTAATAAAATTTTTCATATCAAAAACTCCCTTTCGGGAGCGACATCATCGTTTTTCCTTCATAATCACTCTCCGATTGGCATGTATTCGTTTTTGTCAAAGATGTCGAACACCGGCCAGACTACTATATCAGACACATTTAGGTTGTCAACCCAAGAACGCAGGTCGATTATGCGTTTGTCGCCGGCCTTAAATTTATCCAAGGATACATAAATAAATCCGGTTGTTTGTCCGCCAGCAAATAGTTCCACATAAAATTCCGGATCCCAAAAGTTGTATGCTGTGTCGTTAAACAGTTCAAACTTGATTATATGGTTCATGATCCCAGAAAAACGGCTGGCGGGTGTGAATGTAAAATTTTCTACAGCAAATTTGGTATGTTCTGTTACAAACTGCGGGATGTTTGTTGAGGAATGGGGATTGATACGTCTCCAATCCATCTTTTCAATTACTAAATGTGGATAACTTGGATACGCGCCAGCTGATACACCAAAAGTAGCTACTGGTAGCTCTGCCTTTGGCCAAAGTACCGCAGTGTGGGACTCCGTTTCACCGCCGACATATGTAAATTTGTAAGTTAATTTGGCAATCCAGCGCTCATTAGGATTTGTAACTTTAGCGACAAAGTCATACAGATCACTGACGCTGTTGTAGACATCAATATTGCCCACTTGTAATGATTGGGCAGAATAGAGAGGTTTAATCGCGTCATAATTTTGAAATTCCAAAGCCTGATGTTGCATCATGTTTTGGTCTTTGAAATATCCATATGATAGGTAATATGTCCAGTAGCCAAAACTATAGCCGACTGTCACAACACACCAAACAATTAAAAAATTCTTGCCGATTTTTTGCAAAAGCAGTTTATGCTTCAAATACCACTCCGCCAATTTCAGCGAGCGGTTGCTAAATTCACCGGTGGGGTCGGTGTAACGTGATAGCTTGGGTTTATTCTTTTCCTCCATATATATGTATTATAGCACATCTAGTGAGCCGCGTCATTTCTCTGTATCATCTTTTAAAAACTTTTTATTTCCTGATTTTGGTAAAAAATTTTTGCCAGTCACTATACTTTTCCCGATTTTTTGTTCAAGCGCGATTCTCGCATCTTTCGCGATTTTACCGCCTTTTTTTGCTGGAATTTTGTTAGCTTCAAAACCACTTGCATTTTCGGTTTCAGCGATTCGTCTGGTTGAAAGCTCGGCCAAAGCGGAAAAGATTAACTCTTCCTCACTCATGTGGTCTCGGAGATTTTGAGTTTTTAAACCTTTTAAATCTTTATGATTTTTCACGGACAAATCACTCCATTCCTCATGGATGATATTTGTGAGTACGGCGAACTCCTCGCCTTTTTTCACGTCATGTTCGCTCCAATAATCAGTCAACTTATTCCTTGTTTCTTGTCCCATCATTCTTTGTTGTATCCACTTTTCGCTTCTACCTTGTTTTTGCCAATATTCTCTTGAACGATTTAGAGCTCTTTCAGGATCTACCATTTCCTGCATTCTTTCATAACCAACTTTGGCCAGCCACAACTTAATGGGTTCGGCCTTTGGGCTGGGAACCGACTGGATTAAACGCAAAATTGTTTCTACATCGGCCGCGTCGGTTTCTCTCAACTTGCCATCTTCAGCAACCATTTTCAACCGCTGACAATTTGTCACCGTTTCACTTCCCTCTTCTCTAATCCTCTGCGCAAGTTTATTCCAATAATTTCTGGCCAACTGAAAATCCGTCTGGCTTGTTAATGCCGCCACTATATCCACAACTGAAAAATACCAAATTTCTTTTTTTTCATCATAATGTCGACGAATTTTATATGTCTCAAAAATCGCCAATGAGCTTGAATTATTTGTCATATTTTTGTGATTTTTCATGTGTGTATTATACCACAAACTATTTAAAAACAAAAAATTCCGACCGAGTCAGAATCTTTTGTGCTTCCCTCCTTGAGAAGCCCCCTTGAGTTGTCCCGGAATTGGGGCGAAAAAAGAACGGAAGTGGAGCGGATTAGGACGCTTGAACGGTGACGCCGAAGAGTGAAAGGATGTGCGTCAATTCACCCACGGCATCGGTGTGTTTCAACACAACCCCTTGAATCTCCGCGGCGGTTTTTTTGTCAAACCGCAGACCGTCTAACGAGCCCCCGGTGGTGTATACCACGAACTTGGTATCGGGGTCGAGAATACGAAACTCCTGTACCACTCTCGTCACATCTGCCGCGGAAACCGCGGCGCGGTACGGGTCACCAATCAGCACGTGCGGCTCTCCACCACGCGTTCTGTACTGGTGGTAATCATCAGCCATCCTTGCGGTGTCGACGCCGATTGGTTCGGAAGCCACACTCACACCGAGCTCTGCGGCGGCATCCGTAGTGCGCAAAACACAGTAACCATCTGCCTCCAAGAAAAACAGATTTCCACCCATTTTGAACCTCCCATTGTTGTTGGCTCTATCCTATCGCAAAAACATAAAAATGTCAAGATTGCCCCTTGCCCGCTTTATTGTTTTATGTTATAATATCCTCGTTATTTCTATAATAAAATCTTTAATTTTATGCCCTTAAAACGAGTGTCCCATGGACGAATCGAAAAGAAGACCGAGGTGAAAAAAGTCCATAAAGTCGTAAAGTCCGTAAAGTCTTCAAGTCCTAAGTCTGAGGGTTATACAGCCAAAAACATCACTGTCTTAGAGGGACTGGAAGCTGTGCGCAAGCGCCCGGGCATGTACATTGGATCCACCGGCCAGTCCGGTTTGCACCACATGATTTGGGAAGTGGTTGACAATGCTTTTGACGAAGCCATGGCTGGTTATTGTAAAAATATAGAAGTCAAACTTTTGCCAGACCATTGGATTTCAGTGACTGATGACGGCCGTGGCATTCCGGTAGACATGCACCCGACCGAAAAAAAGAGCGCGTTGGAAGTCGTTTTAACAATTCTGCACGCCGGCGGCAAATTTGGCGATGGCGGATATAAAGTGTCTGGCGGCCTGCATGGCGTGGGCGTGTCGGTTGTGAACGCGTTGTCTGATGACATGAAAGCAATCGTGCATCGCGATGGAAAAATTTGGGAGCAAGCGTACAAATGCGGCAAACCGCAATACAAAGTTAGATCAACCGGCAAGACAAACAAAACCGGCACCACTATAATGTTCCACGCGGATGCCACTGTTTTTGAAACATTGAATTTTGAATTAAAAATGGTTTTGGACCATTTGCGCCAGCAAGCTTATTTAACCAAAGGCATACATATTACAGTAATTGACGAACGTCCGCTGGAAGAAAAAGCCAAAGACACGACTGCTTTTCAACTGCCAATCTCTTATTACCAATTTTATTTTGAAGGCGGCATAAAAAGTTATGTCAGCCACTTGAACCAAAACAACGAGCCAAAACACGAGAATATTTTTTACGTGGAAAAACAGGTGGAAAAAGTTTTTGTTGAAATTGCTCTGCAGTATACAGACAGTTATTCAGAATCATTGTACGCCTTCGCCAACAACATAATAAACCCAGAGGGTGGTATGCATGTGGCCGGTTTTCGCACCGCGATTACCCGCACCTTGAATAATTACGCGCGTAATAAAAGCATTTTGAAAGAAAAAGATCCGAATTTGACAGGCGAAGACGTGCGCGAGGGCTTAACCGCGATTATTTCCGTGAAAATTCCAGATCCGCAATTTGAAGGCCAAACAAAAGCCAAGCTGGGCAACCCGGAAGTCAAACCGGCTGTGGAAGGCGTACTAAACGACGCCATGACGATTTTCTTGGAAGAACACCCGCGCGATGCCGAGGGTATTTTAGGTAAATGTATTTTAGCGGCCAAAGCTAGAAATGCCGCGCGTATAGCTCGTGAGACAGTGTTGAGAAAAGGCGCGTTAGAGGGCTTTACTCTGCCCGGCAAACTAGCTGACTGTTCTACACGCGACGCATCCATATCTGAATTATATATTGTTGAGGGTGATTCAGCCGGTGGGTCAGCTAAACAGGGCCGCGATCGCCATACTCAAGCCATTCTTCCACTTAGGGGCAAGGTGTTGAACGTTGAGCGCGCGCGGCTAGACAAAATTCTGACCAACAATGAACTCAAAGCGTTGATTATCGCTATGGGTACCAACATTGGCGAACAGTTTGATATTACAAAATTAAGATACAACCGAATTATTATCATGACTGATGCTGATGTTGACGGTTCACACATACGGACGCTTCTTTTGACTTTATTCTTTCGTTATTTTCCAGATTTACTAACCCAAGGCCATATTTTCATTGCCCAGCCACCATTATTCTCCATTCGTCAAGGTAAAGAAGTTGAATGGATATATAATGAGGCGAAATTGGAAGAGTTTAAAAAGAAAATGAAAATAACAGATGAAGATTTGACGGCTGTGGCTGAAGAAGCGGCCGCAAGCAATGAAGCAAAGGAGAAAAATGAGACAAAAGAAAAAGTCGTGAGCAGAGGCAAGTTTACCATTCAACGTTACAAGGGTCTTGGTGAAATGAATCCGGAACAATTGTGGGAGACGACAATGAACCCTGAAAATCGCTTGTTGAAAATCGTTACAGTAGAAGACGCGGAAAAAGCCAACGAAATTTTTGACACTTTAATGGGCGACGAAGTGGCCCCACGCAAGACTTTTATACAAACCTACGCCAAAAGCGTAAAAAATTTAGATATTTAGCGCCCTCTTGACAATTTTTATAGGCCGTGTTATTATATGTATAACATACGGCCAAGGGCCGTTTTAAAATAGTCAAAATCATTATGAATAAAATCACAGATTATTTTCGTGGCGCAATTGGCGAAATGAAAAAGGTCGTCTGGCCAACTAAAAAACAGACTACCACCTACACTTTAATTGTGATTGGTCTCTCTTTGGGCATCGCGTTTATTCTTGGCGCCCTTGATTACATTTTCAATATTGGTCTTACGCAACTTATTAAATAAGTATGGCTAAGCAAACCTTACAACAAGGCAAACGTTGGTACGTCTTGCACACTTATAGCGGTTATGAGGAAAATGTAAAGCATAATCTGGAGCAAAGGGTGGAATCTTTTGACATGCAGGACAAGATTTTTGGAGTTTTGGTTCCAAAAGAAAAAAAAATTAAGATCAAAAATGGAAAACGCACAGTAATTGAAGAGAAAATTTTCCCCGGGTATGTCCTTGTAGAAATGATTGTAACAGATGATTCTTGGTATGTGGTGCGTAACACGCCGAATGTTACTGGTTTTGTTGGTTCTGGTACCACCCCCACCCCAATTGATGCCAAAGAAGTCGAGGCTCTGCAAAAAAGAATGAAGGTTGATGAGCCAACTCACAAAATTGATGTCGAGGTGGACGAACCCGTGCGTATTACTGATGGGCCATTTAAGAATTTTGAAGGCAAAGTAAGTAATGTGGATGAAGATAGGGGTAAGATAAAAGTGTTGGTTAATATGTTTGGCAGAGAGACACCGGTTGAGTTGGACGCGTTGCAAGTGAAAAAAATATAAAAGCTAAAAATGCTCAAAAGGCCTGAAAAGCTTAAAATGCTTTTCTAACGCTTCTGCCTTCCACGCATAAATTAATCACAGCCTTTCCGGCTTTTCCGGCCTTTAAGGCATTTCAAGCATTACAATATGGCTAAAAAACTAGTCACCCAAATCAAACTACAAATCCCTGGCGGAGCCGCGAATCCAGCGCCACCAGTTGGTCCAGCTTTGGGCCAGCATGGCGTGAATATTCAGGGATTCTGCAAGGAATTTAATGACAAAACAAAAGATAAACAGGGCGAAATCGTGCCAGTCATCATTAATGTTTATGAAGACCGCTCATTCAGCTTCATAATGAAGGTCGCGCCAGCCAGCGAACTGATCAAGAAGGCTCTAAACATAAAAAGCGGTTCAAGCAATCCACTGAAAGACAAGGTTGGCAAACTCACCAAAGCGCAATTGAAAGAAATCGCTGAAAAAAAGATGGTTGACTTGAATGCCAATGACATCAATGCCGCTATGAAAATTATTGCCGGTACCGCGAGACAGATGGGAGTAAAGGTGGAAGAGTAAAACCACGGATTTTTAAACACGGATTACACGGATAGCCCGCCGACGAGGTGGGCTTTTGTTTTTGGGCTAGATTTGGTATAATAACAACGTCAATATTCGTTAATATACGCTAATATTTGTCAATATGAATCCATCCAAAATCGCTATCATCGGCGCGGGCGCGGTAGGTGCCACGACCGCTTACGCCGCCGCTATCCGAAACGTGGCCGCGGAAATTGTTTTGATTGACGTCAATGAAAAAAAGGAAGAAGGCGAAGTCATGGATATCCGCGATGGTATCTGTCTGATGGAAACCGGCTGTATTAAACGCGGTGATTTCAAAGATGCGGCTGATGCAGACATTATTATTATTACTGCCGGCTTAGCGCAAAAACCGGGTGAAACCAGACTAGATTTAGTAAATAAAAACAAGGAAATTTTAAAATCAATTTTCAAAGGCATTGGCAAAATTAAATCAAGCGCGATTGTAATTATGGTTGCTAACCCGGTGGACGTTTTGACTTACTTGGCTCAAAAAATCAGTGGCTTACCAAAAAATCAGGTTTTTGGCTCTGGTACTACACTTGATACGGCGCGGTTGAAAGCCGAAATCGGTAAGCGGCTAAAAGTCAGTCCGCAAAGCATTCATGGCTATGTGCTGGGCGAACACGGCGATACGGAATTTGTTGCTTGGAGCACAGTCACAGTCGGGGGCATGCCTCTGTCAAAGATGAAAAAATTAAATGCTAAGGATTATAAAGATATTGAAGAAAAGGTGCGCAAAGAGGCCTATGAAATCATTTCGCGCAAGGGCGCCACGTTCTTTGGCATTGCATTGGTGCTGGCGGATTTAGTGGAAGCTGTTTTGTACAACCAACACAAAATTTTACCAGTATCTCCGCACATAACAAACTGGAACGGCATAAGCGACGTCTGTCTTGGCGCGCCGACTGTAATCGGACGCAACGGCGTGGAGGGTGTTTGGCCGGTTGAGTTGAGCTCTAACGAGAAGAAAAAACTTAAAAAATCAGCAGAAACATTAAAAAGCTATTTAAAAGCACTGTGAAACATTTGGTCCTCACAATCTGCCTGTTATCAATACTGACAATCGGCGCAGGTTGTTCTTCTAATCCTCCAAAAACTCCAACCACTACGCCAAAAGTAATAATTAAGAAAAAACCAACCACCGCGGAGATTAAGAGTCCGAGTTTTGATTTTTGTCAGAATCATGGGTTTGAAGTGGTGATTCGTTTTGATCAAAAGACGCAGACTTCTAAAACATTTTGTCAGTTTAAAGACGGGAGTGAATGTGTTGCTGATGAATATATGCAAGGGAAATGCGCGCCAGGCAAGGGCGCTGTTGGTCCCAATTTTGCCCAGTCTAGTGCTTTACCCAATGAGTTTGCGGTTTGTACCAGCGAGTTTGAACCAGTTTGCGGAGTTGATGGCATAAGTTATACTAATGTGTGTCTGGCGCAGATTCAGGCTGTAAAGATTTTGCATAAAGGCGTATGTATTAATGCGGAGGTGGTAGCCAGTTCACCCAGTTCACCCAGTGCATTAAATGATCCAACTGGATATGTACAAGACACGCAGGCAAGTAATCTTAATGATTGGTTGCCGATTGTAAAGGATTTTATATTGTCCATGCCAAAATCATCACCGCCAGCTTTTGTTGATGAGTGTTCAATTTCTGGCTCCAAATATTTTTATCGTTCTGATGGTTGTGCCGATTGTTTTGCGGTGGTTTATGATAAAAACGGTGAAACTTCTTGTTTTCCGAATAATGATATTGATAGCTCTTGTCCAATGAAGTTTACAAAACAAAATCGGGTTAAATATTGTGAGAGAATATGGCAAGATCCACGTTAAAAGTGGGGCTCTTGACAAGATTTTGGTAATGGTGTATAACTTGTATAATTAAATCAGGTGGGATCCGCCGATGAGGCGGAGCTAGAACCACCATAATACACGTGTATGTCAAAAAGAATGCAGGCTCTAAATCAACTGATAGATAAGAAAAAGGTCTACTCTGTTGTAGAGGCCGTAGAACTGGTAAAAAAGACCAGTAATGTTAAGTTTGATTCATCCGTGGAAGCCCATGTTAAATTGGGTATTGATGTTTCCAAAAGCGATCAACAAGTGCGCGCCTCTGTAGTTTTGCCACATGGTACTGGTAAAACTAAGAAAGTTGCTGCTTTTGTGGGTCAGAATGATGAAAAAATTGCCAAAGAAGCAGGCGCGGATTTTGTTTGTGGTGAAGAAGAGATTAAAAAAATAAAAGACACTGGTAAATTTGAATTTGAAGTGGCTATTGCCACTCCAGAGATGATGCCTAAAATGGCTGGCGTTGCCAAAATTTTAGGGCCAAAAGGTTTGATGCCAAACCCAAAAACGGGCACAGTTGGTACAGACGTAAAAAAGATGATTGATGAATTGAGGAAAGGTAAAATTACCTTTAAAAACGATGACACAGGGAATGTGCATCAAATGGTTGGTAAGGTGAGCTTTGATGCTAAAAAGTTAGAAGAAAACATTGGCGCATTTTTAGATGCTCTTAAAAAGGCCAAGCCAAATTCAGCAAAAGGTTCGTATATTGAGGCGATACATCTGACTAGTACAATGGGGCCAAGTATGAAAGTTGAAATCAATTAAACTCTCTAAGCCGCCTGTCATTGGGCGGTTTTTGTTAAAGTATGTTTATTATTGCCACCGTAGGTATACATGGTGTTGATGAAGGACGAATAAAAAAAATGATACTCGCGGGAGCGGACATCTTACGTTATAATTTATCCTATTACCCGCTTTCTCTGTCCGCAAACCATTTAGCCACTCTGCAACAAGCCAAAGATGATCTCCATAGCAACATAAAACTTTTGGTTGATTTTCCGTTAAACAAAATACGTCTCGGTGATTTTGAAAATCAAATATTTGGCGTTCAGGAAAATCAAGAACTAATCCTTCAATCAGCTCCCTATTCATCTGATTGCAACGAATTTTTGCCGGTTAATGTGTCTAACTTGGGTGAAAAAGTTCGTATTCATCAAACCGTCTACATAGCGAACGGCCGAGTCTCCATGCAAGTGATGGAAATACTGAATAAGGACGCCATAAAAATAAAAATCTTAAATAATGGAATGATAAAAGCGAGACAGACATTTAATAACGGTACTTACATAGACAACGCGGAGATGCTTTCCATCTATAAAGAAACCGCGGACAAACTCGCCGTCTACGGCCCAAACTATATTGCGATTTCCTATCTTGATGAAGACTTCAACACCACACTAAAAAATCAGCCGGAGTTTAAACGGGTGGCACTGTCGACAGTCGAGTTGGAGGCGGTGTGTAACGATAAATTTTATAGTATGATTTTGATCGATAGAGGGGAATTGGGGGTAAACATGCCGTTCGAAAAGATGGGTTTGTACCAGAAAAAAATAATGGCTATTGCTAAAAAATATGCTAAGCCAGTCATAATCTCGACTCAAATACTGGACAGCACCAATGATAACTTTATCCCCAACCGCGCGGAAATATCAGACCTCACGAACAGTGTGTTAGACGGAGTGGCAGGAATTGTACTGAGTAAAGAAACCAGTTCGAGTCGCCGTCCAATTTATGCCATTGCAACCGCAAAAAAGATTATTGATGCAATATCACAAAATATTCATCTTTATGTATAAAAAAAAACAAATCAAAAAAAAATATGTCAAACAAGCGGCCCCTTCTATAACTGAATGGATTAGCCAGATACAAACTCCGCATTCAAATGTGTTTTTGCAGGAAGATAACTACAAGTATGAACGACTATCTTTGGTACACGACATAATAAACCTACCGTTTACGCGGCCATTCAATTTAACGGTGGACGACATAAACAATCGTTCCCCGTTGTTTAGACAGGCGTCACAAAAACAGGGAAAAAAAAATTGTATTCTGCGACTGACTCCCAAAATTTCAACCCTGCCAAAGCTAAGAAGAAAAGGCGGCCCGCTAAAAGACAAGTTAAGATGGTTTGAAAAACAAAAAATTGACCCCAATTTGTACACTGCACAAATTGTGCCGCGTTGCCCAAATTTAAAATGGGCATCTATATTTATCGTAGACGATAAACATATTTGGGGCGAAATCACCAGGGGTGGTTTAAGACAACTGATACAAGGCAAATATAAAAAAAGACCCCTAATATTTTCTGTCGAAGCCTCTAAGTGGTATTTTTCCAAAAAGAAACACACGGAAGAAGAAATAATTTTGAAACAAGCCCTCAGTAAAATTCGCGTCAATGACGTTCGCAAGCGAAGACTCCTTAAACAAAAATTAAACACTTCTTTCAACTCGGATAGATATATGAAAGGATACTTTGAATTTACTGTATGGCCCAAAGAAGGTATAAAATACACAGATTACAATCGTTACCAGTCAATTACATTTAAAGACTTTAACATACTTAATAACATAAAAAAAACGCAAAGAGAACTAAACGGGTTGTGCGCCAACGGTGGCCAGGCGATCGGGGTGGTTAGGGTAGTCAAAACCCCCCACGATACAGAGTTTAATTTTAATGACATCCTGGTTTGTAAAATGATAACCCTAGAGTACCTGCCCCTCATGGAAAAAGCCGGGGGTATAATAACCGAAGAGGGCACAATATTGTGTCATGCCGCGCTGATTGTTAGAGAATTAGGTAAACCGTGCATCATGCAGGTCAGAGACGCCACTAAAAAACTAAAAACCGGCAATGTCATTCAAATGAACGCCAGCAAAGGCATTATAGAAATTTTACCAAAATACAACTAAACCACCAAACACGACGACCACTTGCCTCGCGAGTGGTTTTTTGTTACACTACCCTATGATTTTAACCAATAAAATATGGAACAAGATAAACAAAAATACACCCGTCCCAGCTGGGATGAGTACTTTATGGAGGTGGCCAAGGCCGTGGCAAAGCGCGCTACGTGCGACAGGGGTCGTTCCGGGTGCGTAATCGCTAAGGACAGGCAGATTTTAGTCACCGGCTATGTGGGCTCGCCAAAAGGGCTTCCACACTGCGATGAAGTGGGGCACCAGATGAAAATCACCACGCACGAAGACGGACATCAGACACAACACTGCGTGCGCACAGCTCACGCGGAACAAAACGCGATTGTGCAGGCCGCCAAGCTTGGGGTGGCGATTGACGGCGCCATATTATATTGCAAAATGACGCCATGTTCGGTTTGCGCCAAAATGATTATCAATGCCGGCATCAAGAAAATAGTATGCGAGAAAAAATATCACGCTGGCGGCGACTCTGAAGAAATGTTCCGCCAAGCAGGCGTCGAATTAAATTATTTTGATGAGACAGTAGAAAAATATGACAAACAATAAGATAATTCTTGGTCTGGTTGGCGATTTGGCGGCTGGAAAAAGCACCATCAGTAAATATCTAAAAGAAAAATATGGAGTAAATTCTTATTTATACTCACAAATGTTGCGTGATATTCTTAAGCGAGTGTATATTGAAGATAGCCGAGAAAACATGCAAAAAATATCCACATTGCTCCGTGAAAATTTTGACCAACAAATTATGGGAAAAGTAATTGCCAAGGACGTGCAAAATGATCCAAACGAAATTGTTATAGCCGATGGCATTAGACGGCCATCTGACATTGTACAGCTTGAAGAGCTTCCCGGATTTAATTTAATCTATATCACTGCTGACCCAAAAATCAGATGGCAAAGAACAACTGACAGGGCCTCCAATCCAGGCGACAAAGAAAAAACTTTTGAACAATTTTTAAAGGACGAGGAAGCCGAAGCAGATAACACAATCAAAGAGCTTGGAAAACAGGCGAAATACACGCTCACAAATAATGACACCAAAGATGAATTTATTGAGCAAATTGAAAAAATGCTTACACAAATTAAACATGAAAGTAAAAATTAAACGTCTAAAACCAGAAGCTACTCTTCCCACCTATGCTCATCCGGGCGATGTTGGTATGGATCTGCACTCTTTGGAAGATTATGAATTAAAAATTGGCGAAAGAAAAATTTTTGACCTCGGTTTTGCGTTGGAGTTCCCGATTGGTTATGCCGCGATTGTAAAAGATAAAAGCAGTTTGCCAAATCATTACGGCATTCACACCATGGGCGGTGTTTACGACGCCGGTTATCGTGGAGAATACAACGCACAATTGATTAATCTTGGCCAAGAGCCGGTAAAAATCGCCAAAGGGCAAAAAATTGCCCAGCTAATTTTATATCCAATCATAATTGGAGAATTAGAGGAAGTCACAGAACTTTCTGATAGCTCACGAGGTGGTGGTCGTTTCGGTTCAACCGGTAAATAATATGAAATCATATTTAGATATAGTCCAACGTGTTTTAAGTGAGGGCGAGATTAAATCCACTCGCCAAGGCACTGACGCCCACACGATTGCTGGCGCCATGTTTGAACATGACATGAGCAACGGCTTCCCGCTTTTGACAACCAAAAAGATGCCATTCAAAATTATAGGCGCTGAATTGGAATTTTTTATCAAGGGTATTACAGATAAACAATGGCTTTTAGACCGCAACTGCCACATCTGGGACGAGTGGTGCAATCCAAAAAAAGTTCCGTATGCTCATGATGAAGAAACCAAGAAAAAAATGGCCGCGGAAAGAGATCTCGGGGCTGTTTATGGATTTCAATGGCGTCATTTTAACGCGCCATATGTAAATTATGACACTGATTACACAGGACAAGGTGTTGATCAACTCAAAAAAGTAATTGAAACACTAAAGGCCAATCCAAATGACCGCCGCATGATTGTTATGGCGTGGAACCCGCTGATGCTTGACCAGATGGCCCTGCCGCCATGTCATTATGGTTTTCAATTGACAGTAACCAATGGTCGGCTGAATTTGCTCTGGAATCAGCGCTCAATTGATATTATGTTGGGGTTGCCATTCAACATTGCCAGTTACGCGCTTTTACTTCACTTAATTGCTAAAGAGGCCGGACTTAGAGAAGGACGCTTGATTGGTTTTTTGGCCGATGTGCATCTATTTTTAAATCACGTAGATGGCGCTAAAGAACAACTTGCCAGAGATACAAACAAATATCCACTGCCACACATCAACACTCCTAATTTTAAATCAATTTTTGATTGGCAATATACGGAGACAGAACTTTTAGATTATCAATCATATCCCAGAATACAGTTTCCTATTGCTGTGTAGGGTCGAAGTGTCATCCCGAACCCCGATGGGTGAGGGATCTTTCTGTTAGAAGACGAGTATGAGAAAGAAAAATTTTATTCTTTATAGGCGAGTCAAAGAGAGGAAAGATTCCTCACTTCGCTCGGAATGACAATACTACCAACAACATTATGCTTTCACTCATAGTGGCAATCTCAAAAAATAATTGCATAGGAAAAGATAATAAGCTGCCTTGGAATATCCCGGAAGACCTAAAACACTTCAAAGAAATAACAAAAGGCAAGACAGTAATGATGGGCCGAAAAACATTTGAGTCCATTTTGGGTTACCTCGGCAAGCCATTGCCAGGACGAAAAAACATTGTTATAACACGCAACGCTGATTACAAAGCGCCGGAAAGCGTGGAAATTTTTAGCAATTGGGAAGAAGCAGTAAAAAAATACGCGAATGAGGATGTGTTTGTCATCGGCGGAGCCAGCTTATACGCGCAAACAGTCAACTCGGCCGACACACTATATATTACTCACGTTGATAAGGAAGTTGATGGAGACACTTTCTTTCCCCCTATTGATAGTAAAAAATGGAAGGTGATAAGTGAAAAGAAACACAAAGGGTTCAGATTTACAATCTACACTAAACTATGAAAGGTCTTTTTATCCTAATCGAAGGTACAGACGGTTCTGGCAAGACATTGCAGACCAAAATTTTAGTAAAACGTCTAAAAAAACTCGGGAATAAAGTTCAAGAGATCAGTTTTCCGCGCTATGGCAACAAAAGTTCGGCGTTGGTTGAGGATTATTTGAATGGAAAATTCGGCAGCGCGCGAGAAGTTGGGCCTTATCGCGCTTCTATGTTTTACGCGCTTGATCGCTATGCCGCCTCATTTGATATAAAAAAATGGCTAAAACAAGGCAAAATTGTGGTGTGCAACAGATATGTCGGTTCAAATTTGGCGCATCAGGGTGGTAAAATTTCAAATAAATCAGAACGTAAAAAATACTTTGCGTGGGATTACAATTTAGAGTATAATATATTCGGCCTTCCTAAACCGGATATCAGCATTATTTTGCATGTCACACCCAAAATATCGCAAGAACTAGTAGACAAGAAAGGCGAACGTGAATATTTACACGGCAAAAAACGCGACATCCACGAAGATGATTTAAATCACCTATCTGAC
>Ga0208977_1001150_pt1 | contig 14262 bp, 13 predicted proteins | sample RifOxyA2_FD_184030 | JGI IMG/M metagenome (GOLD analysis project Ga0208977, IMG submission 184030) | Groundwater microbial communities from Rifle, Colorado - Rifle Oxygen_injection A2 (SPAdes) | ecosystem: Environmental > Aquatic > Deep subsurface > Groundwater | place: Rifle, Colorado, United...
AAGAGCTGAGAGGGCATGAACAATCTCCGGAAACGGCTTTAAGAAAATTAGCTACAGAGTATTTAAAAAAACCTTATATCATCAGTGGTGCAACCCCCCCCGCTGTGTTAGAAAACCGTAAGGTTGACGAGGTTTTATGTTCTTTAGCAGAAACTTTTGCTCCACATAAAGATCATGTTTTTGGTATTTTTGTTACCGGCAGTCGAGTGCTGGGGTATAATAAATTAGGGAGTGATCTTGATATAGATTATGTAACACATGGCATTGCCAATGTTAGGCCTTTTAATGAAAGCGTTATCCAAGCTTTACAACAGCAAGAATTAGACGTTGCTGTAGAAAATGCTGCTACTATTGATGATCATTTGCACATTCCAGAAGACCCTCAAGAATTTGTTAGTCTATTGGATAAAGAGCCGGAATTGTTTGCTTATTTATTTGGTTATTTTCCTTATCAAAATGAAAATTTATGGCTTACTCGTTTATCAGCCCTAGCGGTTTGGCAAAACTTGGATGCAGAACATTGGCAGGACTGTCTTGAAAATGCTGTTAATATTTATGCCGAATCTTGGTCGCCTGTGATTACCAAAATGGCTGAGCCAGATAGATTTGGATTACCAGCAGAAAGACTTAAAAAAATTTTTCCCAAAGAATTATTTAAAGCACGAGCTAAAAAATTTGGACTACCTCAAAATCCGGCAGGAGCATATAAAAAATTGCTTAAATGGTATCAAGCGCATGAAGCAGAGTTACAAGATGCGGTTATGTTGCCGGTTTATCAAGGTGTTTTAAAAGAGTTATAATTTAAACAACATAAAATTTATTTTATCTTCGGACAAAAATCCCACATATAGTGAAACCACACGCGAAACGAATCGGCAATTTGTTGGTTCACAATAACAGTGAAAGAAAAATCTTCTTCTTCAAATCCGCCAAGGCGCATATTGGATATAATATTCACATGGTCGCCAAAAATATCAACAGCGCCACCAGGGGCGGAATACCCTTTGGGTAAAAATTTATAATCTTTTTTTACATATTTTAAAATTTTTGGAAATTTATCGCGTACTTCCCAATCAAACAAGTGATAGAACCGAATTTTTTTTCTTTGGGTTTCTTTGTAAAATTGCGGGTAAAAATATTTTACGCGCTCATCCAGCCACGCACCTTTTGCGCCGATAAAATAGGTGGGTTGTCCAACGCGCACCATGTCGCGCATATAATTTTTCCATCCTTCCAGGCCTTTATAAACATACACTTCATCTTCTTTTGGGGTGGTGTGATAGAGTTGTTGTAAATCAGGGAGGTTTTTTTGTAATTGCGATTCTTTTTCTTTGAGCAGTTCCATTAGTTTATTCGGGTCAACCGGCTTATATGAACTGTCACCTTTTTGTACAATAGGGAACACCAGGCCTTTTTCCATCATTCTATTCAACACATCATAAATATTGCGACGGTTAATGTTTGTTTCGGCAGAAATGGTACTTACCGAAGCCTCGCCCAATTCAAGCAATTTTTCGTAAATTTCAGCTTCATTTTTGGATAATCCAAGGTTTTGTAATAGTTCTAAGTACATAAAATTGTGCTAATATTAGTATTTTTTGTTATACACAGCTGTGGTGGTATTTGCCACTCGCTATTTATCATATAGTATTTGCCCCAGTTAATCAATATTAAGTTATCCACTCTATATGACACACTTACTTTCTCTTACTCAAACACAAGGTTATTTGTTACTGGGTTTGTATGGCGCGTTTATGATTGCTATCACCTATTTTTTTGCCAGATCAAAAAAATACAAAAGCATTCAAGGGTTTTTAGTGGCAGGACGCAATGTAAAGTGGTGGCTTGGCGCTACCAGTATCGCGGCTTCATGGATATGGGCGCCCGCATTATTTGTTTCTGTGCAAATGGCGTATCAAAAAGGCTTGGCTGGAATTTTCTGGTTTACCTTCCCCAATATTATTGCCTTGCTGTTGTTTATATTTTTGGCGCCAAAAATTCGTGCAAAACTTCCGTATGGGTATACGCTTCCACAATGGATTCGGTATCGCTTACAAAGCGAACGCGTACATAAAATGTATTTGTTTCCCTATTTCTTTTATCAACTGATGGCAGTCACTGTGCAGTTGTTTGCCGGTGGAAGTTTGGTTTCGTTATTAACCGGCATACCGCTGATATACGCCATGTTGATTATGGCCGTGACTGTGTTGATTTACTCTTTTGTTTCCGGTTTGGAATCTTCTATTGTGACAGACTTCATTCAATTTATTTTGATTATCATAGGTATAGTGGTGGTGGTGCCATGGGCAATTCATGCGGCCGGTGGTTTTGGTGCAGTCAGCGCCGGTTTTGGCGGTGTGAGCGGTCAGTTTACCAATATTTTTGACCCTTCAGTTGCATTTTCTTTCGGCATTGTCACAGCCATTGGTTTAATTTCCGGTGCGATTTCCGATCAACAATATTGGCAAAGAACATTTGCCATTCAGAAAAAAAATCTTGTTCCTTCGTTTGTTTTTGGTGCCATTATGTTTGGCATTGTGCCATTGGCGTTATCTGCGCTTGGTTTTCTTGCGGCCAATTCAAGCATTGGTGTTGTTCTGCCTGCCGGAGCAGATGTTTCTCTGATTGGTGTGGCAACGGTAAGTTCCTTGCTTCCTGCCGGTGCTATGGCCATATTTGTTATTATGTTGTTGAGCGCTTTGTACTCCACACTTGATTCCGGCGTTATGGCCGCCAGTTCATTATATGTTACCGATGTGGTGAAATATACTGATACGGAAAAAGGAATTTTGCAAAAAATAGATGAAGATCGTTTACTCACACCCGAAGAAGAACAACTGGGGAACCAATTGGATACCAGAGGCGTATATCATTCACGAAAAGCCATGGTGCTTATCATGGTTTCCGGTTTTGCGGTCGCGCTAGCCGCCAACTATATTCCCGGGTTTGGGTTAAAACATTTGTGGTGGATATTTAATACGGTAGCGGCGTGTGTGGTTGTGCCGACAGTGCTGAGCTTATATTGGAAGCGGCTTTCTGCGCGTGGTGTATTTTGGGGCGTGTTAATTGCTTTTCTTGCCGGTATTCCTTTGTTTGTGTATGGCAACATTATTGATAAACCGGTGTGGATTGTTGGTGCTTCACTGTTTATCATCGCCGTGAGTACGGCTTTTTGTGTGGTGTTTCCAAAAAAAAGTCACATTCTAACCCAATGACACACGGTTTATAACTGTTTATTCATCGTGTTCTACTTTGGACGAGTGTACTATTTTAGCAATTTTTCCCTCATCGGTTATTTAATAGGTCGCTGTCGTAGACCATCCGCTCCCTTGCGTTTCGCCATATCCCGGCCCCTCTGACCCGCCTACACTTTAAAGTATTGAATTTACAACACAAAACGGACTATTTGATAGAATGAGAGTGTCTAAACAACTCATTTTATAGTCCGTTATGCGTATTATATATACTACACACGATTATTTTCGAAATCAAATCATTAAAAAAATAGAATCGAAATGGCGAGAGCGATTGAGATTTTGATTTGAAGTATTGAGCCTTTCACCAATCAACAGCTTGTGAATTCTGGAGATTGTATCAATGTGGATTTTTTAGATTTTGTAGGAAGACAAGTAATACAGATTGTTGTTTTTGAGATACTGCAGTATAATTTATGTAATTACATAAATGAGACAATATGAATAAAAATAAAGCTATAGTATTAACCGGGATTTTTATTATCATCGCAGTGTTGGGGGTTCGTTATGGTCGAAATATTTTTTCTATAAAATTATTCGGCGATTATAACATGCAAGACATTTTTAATTTACAAAAAATGGGTTTGAGCATGGAGTCTTCTTCTCTGTCCAGTATTCATGAGCCGTTTTATTATAATCGTCTTGATTATCACCTTGGCATTATAGATTCATATATAGATCAAATACAAAATCAACAAAAGCAAGCTGAGGATTATTTTGTCCAAAAAAATGGGCTGTATCCATTAGGTGTGTATTCTAGTCTCAACCCCACCCAACCGGATTCTCAAACAGTGGTTGAAACAATAAAAAAAGATATGCTCGATTTGGGCGAAAAAATGCATGACAACGATGAAGCAAAAGCTCAAATTGAAGCAAAATACGATGCGTATTTTACCGCTCTTTTGGATGTGGCAAATCTGCATGATCAGTTGGTAGATTATACTCAACGTGAAAAATATAAAGACGACAATTATGCTACCTATTATGAATTGGATCCGCAATTAACTGAAAAAATTAAAATTTTTCAACCCATACAAACAGAATTGCGTGCGTTGGTGAAGCAACGAATGGCTGCGGCCATTCCGGTTATTTCGGAAGATACAACAGACCCATTGGATACGATAGTGCTGGTTGCCAATACATTAAACAACGATACCAACAAAGCGTATGCGGAATTTGAAAACTGGCAAGCCGCGGAAACCGATCAAAAAGATGCGCAACTTTTGGTGATGCAACAAGCATTTGATACTTTGATGAATGATTTGGATATTTATCAAACGAAATTGGAAAATAATAAATCGTACGATGTTATTGCAATCGGAACCGTAGTACCGCATTTTATAACGCAGGTGAATGATTTTTCAAATCAGTATGAAGTTGTGTTGCGTGACATTAAAAATAATGAATTTGATGATACCGGTACGGTGACGGCAGATGATTTAGAAATCAGCCTAGACCTTGTTCAGATGCAGTATCAGTCTTTAATTGTGGTTGCAAATCCGCAGTAGTGGCGAGTAGAGAGTTGTGGTGAAAGAATATTTTGGTGTATACTGAAAAAAAGAAAGAATTAATATAATAAAAATATACGTATGAGGAGAAGTTTATTCTATACTGTAGTATGTGCGGCGGTGTATTTGTTATTTGTGCCGGTTCGCACGCTCGCGTGGGATGTGGCCGCCACATCCATCACGCCGAGTGAAGGAATCACAGATATAAGCGAAATGGTTCCGGATACACACGAAGGAACCATCGAAGTGCTGAAAGCATTTCAATACACTTCAACAATGGGCGAGGTGGAATACACCGCAGTATTCACGATTGATGAAACAGATGGTGTTGCTATCGCAGGCGCTCCAATGGTGTTAAGTATGGGTGCAGAAATACAATCCCTGCAATACGATACAGACGCCAAAGCATTCACCATTGAATTTATTACCACTCCATTTTATATTCCAAACGAAGAAGCTCTTTCTTCCATGTTCCAAATTATTTTTATTGAAACTGTGGCAGATCCAAGCCCAGAGAACCCCGAACAATCCATGGGACCGCCAGCATCTATGGCGCTAGGGTACATTTCCACATCTGTGCCGGAGTTTCAACTGATGCCGCCGGAAGGCCCTGAATCCATGGGTTTTGGTTTAACATTAACCGGCCCTGCGGGAGTGACTGGATTTTTTAAGATGTATATGCCACCCACAATGCTTACGCTCATGGGTACGATGTCCGGAAAAACAGTAACGGCTGATGATTTGGCGGTTTTCATGGATGGCACCCAAGCTTCGTTGAACATGACTGAAACAGAAGAAGGCGGAGTATTAACAGAAGTAAGCGTTGTGTTTGCGGAAGGAAATACTCTTACAACTTCGCGCGTTACTTCTTCTATAGAACAAGCGTCTTCCGATACCGTGACAAGAGAGGTCATTACAAAAGAACGTTTGCCACTCAGCTTGGCGTTAAAAAAATCAATTGTTTCAAAAAATAAGGCGACGCGTTTGTATGGTTGGTTAAAAAGCGGAAAACAAGGAAAGCAAATTCTTATTTTGCAAAAAAAACAGGGAGATGATAAATATGTGGTGATTGCTCGCGTACGCACAAAAGCCAACGGATATTTTCAACGCGTGATTAAACGAAAGAAAGCAGGTGATTATCAATTGAAAGCAGTGTACAAGAAAGGAAATAAAAAAAGTGATGTACAGACATTGACCGTGGAATAATATATATACGTTTTTGTGAACAATTAATGTTTTATTTCATGCGTTCCATTCGAGGTCTTGTATTGCATAATCAAACTGTGTTTTTCATGCTGATTTAAATGTGTTGCTTGATGCCCAGCAAAACATCACCGACGACACACATATTAAAGCAGTACTTCCAACCATTGAATATATTATTCAAAAAAAAGGAAAAGTGGTGCTTGCGTCGCATTTAGGAAGACCAAAAGGAAAAATTGGACCAACTCTTCGCATGATTCCCGAAGAAAATGATTTGCATTTTGCAGAACAACTTGCAGAAGGTATTGATGTCTATATGGGAATAAAACGTTGATTAGTTTAGGCAACGAATTTTCTTTTTTTCAAATTGAAAGCAATACAGCCACACAGGCATTTAAAGTGTATTTTGAAATTTTGTGGAAACAAGCAAATAAGTAAAAAAGAGGCAGTACCGTGCGGAAAGTGTTTTTTCAAACACCCTCAACGCGAAATCGGTACCGCCCTCACCTTCCAGTCTTATTTTCTTCGAAATGCAGGGGATAATTTTATTTTTTCCCCCACTCCATCATCGAACGATATTTTTTGGCAGAGTTCTATCCCTACCAAGATTTTCTCCAATTCCCGCACAACTTCAGGCTCACAACAGCAGTGATCAAGACAATGGGTTGGCATTGGCCCTGGCCAATCATCGTATTTTTCGTCCTCCACTTCCACCAAAAGACCACGGTGGTTACTATTGTCTAGTACCAAAAACATTTTTGTACCCCGTTTTTTTTCTAACCCCGTATCAATCAGTTCCATAACACTCCTTTCAAAACCGTGGATAATAGAACCCACGGTTTTTTGAAAAAATATTCTTGGTCTTTCTTTTTGTCGCACTATTTTGACAAAAAGAACAGATAAATATATAATAGATATATAAATTAAGCAATATATATGTCGGCGGATAATCGAGACCGTTTCAAAACTGGCTCCTAAAAAGTCATTTTCTATGCTATGTTTAGCTTCAAATCAATTCATTAACATGTTAAGAAGCTAAATATGACAAAAAAAACGACATTGGCATTGTCCAAAATGTGATAGTAATCACACAATTAAAAAAGCTGTTCGCAATGGTACACAGCGATATTTATGCAAAGTTTGTAATCACTGGTTTAGCATTAACCACCATCAAAAAGATGCCGTCTTATGGATTCCTCACATTGACGGGGTGCCACTCCGTAAACTTGCAGACGAGTATGGTTTTTCTCCTGCTAAAACATACAGAAAAGTAATTGCTGAACTTAACCAATTACCAGAAAACACTTGGATTACAAAAGAATATTGCAATCGCTGGTCAGGCAGACTGGTGGTTGATGGCAAATTTGTAAAAGTTAAAAAATATGAAAAAAAGATACCATTCATCTATGGTATTGATTTTTTAACCCATGATATTCCACTAGGCATGTTGTTTCCCAGTGAGAATGAAGAGGCTTTTGCTAAATTTTTTGCAATATTAAAACATTGTTACTATCCACTACAGATTGTCGTCTCAGATGATGCTAATGGCTTAATTTCAGGCCTTAAGCGTGTATATCCGAAAGCACGAAGACAGTTGTGTCAAAATCACTATTTGGAAAATATTAGACAGCAATTGAAAATTCGTACAGAAAAAAAATATCAACCTTTCTTTTTTAGCTTACATAATATTTTCAATGGCAATTATCATCACTTCAAACGTGAAGCAATGCTCAGATATCTTTGGCATACATATGCAAAACATGATCCAATTCTTGAATGTATTCTTGTGGACGTGCTCAAACGATACACTGAATTATTTGCTTATGACAACAAAATTAAACACTGTCCACGCACCACTAATATTATTGAAAGCTACAATTCACATCTCAATGGAAGACTAAAAACAATCAAAGGTTTCCAATCATTTCATTCAGCACAACGGTGGCTCAATGCTTGGATGATTCGTAGAAGAACAAAACCATTTACTGATTGTGACAAACCATTCAAACATCTTAATGGTAAATGTTCCCTGGAAATGAGTATCAAAAAACAGGCTGAGTGGCCTGTGATTTTTGGTGTTCAGGAGCCAGAAATGAAACGGTGACCGGATAATCGACAACAAGACATACAACAGATACTTGAATCGTTTGGGCTCGATACTCGAGAAATACAGGTGTTTTTTACATTGTTGAAAATGGGTAAAGCGACAGCATCGGAAATAGCAAAACAAGCCTTGGATATTCCACGTTCATCAATTTATGATTTATTGCAATCATTACAGCATCATGGATTTGTGAGTTCGTTTACAAAAAATGAAAAAATGTATTTTCAAGTAGAACACATTGAACATGTGATTGATATTTTAGAACAAGAAAAACGCGCGCTCACCACGCAACAAAATGCTTTTCGTTCTGTTGCCGATATGTTCAACCAAATGAAAACCGGCACAGCATACAAACCGGGTGTACGATTTTTTGAAGGAAAAAAGGGAATCTTGGCAGTGCATCGTGAAATCATCAATGCAGAGCAAACGCTTTATTTAATTGGCGACCTTGCCGCGGTTGTTCGCACTTTTCCCCATGTTGCGGTGGAAGATAATTTTACGCAGTTAAAAACACAGCACGTATTGCGCAAAGCCATGATGGTTCCCAATGTTGCAGGAAAGCAGTATCTTCGCAATGCCGGTTTAAATGAATATCATCAAGCAAAATGGTTACCGGCCACAATGCGGCTTGATACTGATACTCTTGTTTGGGAAGGTCATGTTGCTATTATTGATTACACTCAACAATTAAATGCAGTGGTAATTGATAATCCAACTATTTATGCCACCTTTGTTACATGGTTTGAAATGATGTGGCATAGTATTCCAAAAGAAGTAGCATCTCAAGAATTGAAATAATCTTGACACAATTCACAGAATTGATATAATTATGGTGAATATACTAACCTAAATTATATAGATTATGGAAACACAACCAATATTAGCGAGAAAAATACAAAAAAGAATAGAAAATAGCTTATTTAAGGGTAAAGTTATTATTTTATACGGCCCAAGACAAGTGGGGAAAACCACCTTAGTGAAGAAAATATTGGAGAGCTATCTAAACGACTCTGTTTATTTTAGTTGTGATGAGCCGGATGTGCGCCAAGCGCTTACCAACAAAACATCAAACGCACTGCATTCTTTTTTAGGAAACAAAAAATTAATTGTTTTAGATGAAGCACAAAGGGTTAAAGACGTAGGTCTCACTTTAAAATTATTAGTGGATAATTTTCCCAACATTCAAATTATTGCCACCGGTTCTTCGTCTTTTGAATTATCCAATAAAGTTATTGAGCCTTTGACAGGTAGAAATGTCGAATTTCATCTTTACCCTTTTTCTGTACAAGAGCTGTTGTCTGTGAACGATCAATTAACAGTGCAAAGAATTTTGGAACGTCGCTTGATTTATGGTATGTATCCTGAAGTCATAAAGGCGAGTGGTGCAGAGGAAGAAAAAGCAGTTCGCAGTATCGCCAGAGATTATTTATACAAAGATATTTTGATGTTTCAAGATATAAAAAATCCCGAAATTTTAGAAAAATTATTACAAGCCCTGGCTTTACAACTTGGTAACGAAGTTTCTTATAACGAATTAAGTCAATTAATCGGTGTTGATAAAAATACGGTCAGTAATTACATTCAAATCTTAGAAAAAGCCTTTGTGATTTTTCGTTTACCGCCTTTTGCTCGTAATTTACGCAATGAACTAAAGAAATTGCGCAAAATATATTTTTATGACAACGGAATACGCAATGCTTTGATTAATAATTTTAACAATGTTGATTTACGAAACGACGTTGGTCCACTTTGGGAAAATTTTATGCTTAGTGAGCGTATTAAATGGCACCAATCTCACAATCAACAGCCCAATTTATTTTTTTGGCGCACTCACAGCAGGCAAGAAATAGATTTAATAGAAGAAGGGCAAGGAAAATTAACCGGATATGAATTTAAATGGCAAAATCAGCGCTATCAAGCACCGCAAGCTTTTCAAAAAAGTTACCCGTCGACAACCGTTTCTTTAATTTGCCAAGAAAATTTTTTGGATTTTTTAAACTAAAAGAAAAAAACGGTTGGTCAGGCCGTCTGCAAAGACACGAGATTGTGTTCCGCAGTTTATTTATGACCATTTACGTCTCAGCCCCCACCGCCAAAACGGTAGAGGTTGATGATGATTTGGGCGCCAATCGAAGCGCCCTTTTTGTTTGCCGTTATTGGCACAACGAAGAGAACTCGCTTATTCAGCGGAATCGTTGGTGCCAACACTGCGGTGGGCAGCAGAACGGGATCTGTTCCATTGGGGAAGAGGACGTTTAGCACTCCTCCTCCCATGAGCACGAGTCGCCCGGGAACCAGGGGCATTCCAACGAGTGCTCCAATCTGCAGTAATGGTGTGCTCGGCCCGGTAACGACCCCACCAGCCACGAACCCGCGAACGAGCAATTTGCTTTCGACAAACGGCTTCACCAACACGCCAATACCCCCAGTCAGTGGGGCAGTGAGCGTATCGCCATTCCATGGGAACATCACCGCTACAGCTCCTTGAGCCTGAAGTGTAGTGGTTTGCGCCAATGCGGTGTGGGAAATGGCGCAGAGAGAGATGCAAACCAGCAAACAGGTCATGAAAGAACGCATGGAAGAATCCTCCGATGAGTCGTTTGAATGACGGAAAAAGTCGTGAGCGGGTGACGCCGTAGGAGGGATACCGCTGCGCGCAATTTATGAGCACAGCGGGATACGGAGGCGGCAGGACCCGCGAAACAATATGTTCCGCCATTCATGATGAATTTAGCCGTGTCGCACGAATTTATGCGACTAGACAACGTATGTTAAAAAATGTATAATGTCAATACATTTGTTGTGACATTAATAATGTGACAAAGAAACAACCAATAAACACGGCAAAGAATAGCGATTGTATAAAAAAATTGCTAAAATTAGCTAAAAAATAGTGATACAAAAATTATGGCAAATGAAAAAGAGCTCGAACAACTACTTTCCCAACTTCATTTTACGCCCAATGAAACCGCCGTATATCTTGCATTGTTTGATGTCGGGCAAGGGAAGGCCGGTGACATCATTAAAAAAACTGGTTTCCATCGTAACATCATCTACCGCGCGCTTGATGAACTTATTGCCAGAAAATTGGTACACAAAATTTCTAAACGCGGTGTGTTTTATTATGAACCCGCAACACCCAAGCCGTTAATTGAAGAAGCACAAAAACAGCAAGAAATTGCCACCATTGTTGCAAAAGAACTTTCGAATCGCAAAGCCCAAGCAAAATCGGAAGTGTATGTGCTCTCTGACAAAGATGGCGTGGAAGATTTATTTAATACCGTTCTTGCAGAAGGAGAAGATTTATATTTACTGGGCGCCAATGCTCTGGCGCTCAAACGCTACCCGGATATTTTTGAAAAATTTGAGCGCAGAAGAATTAAAAAAGGTATTACTCGTCATCACTTGTCCACTCAAGCCACTCGCGGTTTGCATTTTAATGATTTACCAAACACAACAGCCAAATATTTACCCAAAGAATTTTCTTCACCAATGGTTATTTGGATTTTTGGGAATAAAGTCGCCCAGGCGTTGTGGGAAAATACGGAAACAATTTTTTTAATAGAAAATAAAGCACTGGCCGATGATTATCGTCGATATTTTCGATTACTGTGGAACCAAAATGTGACCACATTTTCAGGCAAGGATTCCCCCAAATATGCGTTTGGAGATATTCTCGATACCTTACAACCCGGTGATACTTTATATATTATGGGTGCGTATGAATTTAATCCGGCGTTTCGTAAAGTCGTACTAGATTTTCACGCCCTGCGAGTTCAAAGGAAAATCAAAGCGCATATTTTATTCAATGAAGACGCGAAACAATTGCAGACTGCATTTAGTAATATGCCCTATACAGAAGCGCGACAAATGGAAAAAGGTGTATTTACACCGGCAGTATTTTTACTATATGGAAATAAAACGCTGATTAGCCTTGGCAATGAATTTTCTTTTTTTCAAATTGAAAGCAACACAGCAACACAAGCATTTAAAGTATATTTTGAATTATTGTGGAAAAAAGCAAATAAGTAAAAAGGGCAGCACCACTAAAGGTGATAATTTATCATTTTCAGTAAAATCACTAGAAAAAATATTGACCGAAATACTCTTTACCGTTTACTATTGACAGTAAACGGTAAAGAGTATATACTGTATATATGTTAGTAAATACTGATGAAAAAATAGTTGATTTTATTGCTTCAAAAAAGCAAGTTACAGCAAAACAAATTGTTGAGTATCTTGAAATTTCTAAACAGGCTACTTTTCGTCACCTTGCAAAATTACTCGCTGAAGGGCGTATTGTAAAAATAGGAAAACCACCAAAAGTCATTTATCGTATTTCAGAAGCTGAATTGCCTACAGAAGTTGTTGTACATATTGATGCAGATATACAAGATAGTATTGAAAAAGAATATTTGTATACAAGCCCTACTGGTGAAATGAAAGAAGGGTGGCGTGGTTTTGTGGCGTGGTGTGAAAAAACCAATCAGCCTGTTTCAAAAACAGCTTGTGAGTATGTTTCTACATTGAAAAAATATGATGTTTATAAAAAAAACGGTTTCATTGTGGGAACAGAAAAGTTTAAAAAAACATTTCCCACAGTTTTTCTTAATGAAATATTTTATGTCGATTTTTATAGTATTGAACGATTTGGAAAAACAAAGTTGGGTCAACTGCTATTGTATGCAAAGCAAAGTCAAAATAAGCAGCTGATAAAACGTCTTGTGCAAACAATTCAATCAAAAGTTACGTGGCTTATACAACACTACAATATTGACGGGGTTGGTTTTATTCCGCCAACAGTAAAACGTGAAGTACAGCTTATGAATGAATTGCGCACACAATTGCATTTGAAGCAACGCCTAGTTTCGCTTACAAAAATAACAGGTGATATTGCCGTTCCACAAAAAACACTGTCGAAATTGGAAGACCGTATAGAAAACGCGCGAAAAACAATTATTGTGACCGAACAAGCACATTTTCAAAATATTTTGCTTATTGATGATGCCGTGGGTTCTGGGGCAACATTGAATGAAACCGCCGCGCAAATACGAGGAAAAAACATATGCGAGCAAAAAATTATCGGGCTGTCACTGACAGGTAGTTTTAAAGGGTTTGATGTGATTAGTGAAGTGTAACAATCAACTCATTTACTATGTACTATTGATTGGATAATACACACTAAAATGAGTTCTGGTCGCTGTAGATTTGGCTCTACTAAGCGCGTTCGTGGTTGATATGTTTCAAGGTGTTACTATAAATTTTTGCTATTTTTAGCTAAAAAATAAGGTATTAGTTTCTTTTGTAATCTTGATTATACAAAAAAAGGTTTTTTGTGATAGACTACCCTGTCATTGTTTGAAGCAAATCAAAATATAATTTATAATAAATTTAATAAAAAATATATGGAAGAAAAAAGCATTAGAGTTAATGAACCTGTAATCTTGGATAAAGAAGAAACAGAAGAAGAACGATTAAACAGAGAACGATTTGAAAAAGGTCAGTTTCGATTAAAAATGATTACTGAGTTACGACCACAAAAAGTTGCTGAATTACGCGCAGAGTTTTTTGATAGAAAAGTACCCGAAGAATATGCCTCTATTATTAGTGCATTTCCTGGATTTGTAGCAAGCAACGGTTCTTCGCCACTAGGAGGAGAGTATGGACTTTTCTATGGTAAGGAAGAAAATGGTGACTTGTTGCGAGAAAAAATAAAAGGTGCAACTGTTATGGATCTTGGATGTGGTCAATGGGATACTTCCCGTAAGGCTATAACTTATTTTAATCCCGCACGCTATATAGGTGTGGACAAGGAGAAATATGGTATGAAACGTTTTGGAGATCGTTATCCAATCTCAATCTTCATAAAAGAAAAAAATATTGAATAAAGTGGTTCTAACATTCCATCAGCGTGAATCAAAAAAGTCCGTATCAAGCGGACTTTTTATTTTGGGTGAGAAACTGTCGCAAATTATAACGTTATTGCAAGAGCAAACATTTGATATTCCAAAGTTTCTTATCCCTAAATACTAAGTATAAAATAAATAACAGAATATAGCAAAAATCTGTATTGGGCCACCACATATTGCACTCATGTTGATTAGCGACTAAGAATTGTACAGGTGATTGTAAGTTTAGACTCCAGTGTGGTCTTTGACCATTGTACCATAACAAATAATCAATCATTTTGTCA
>Ga0208977_1001151_pt1 | contig 14249 bp, 14 predicted proteins | sample RifOxyA2_FD_184030 | JGI IMG/M metagenome (GOLD analysis project Ga0208977, IMG submission 184030) | Groundwater microbial communities from Rifle, Colorado - Rifle Oxygen_injection A2 (SPAdes) | ecosystem: Environmental > Aquatic > Deep subsurface > Groundwater | place: Rifle, Colorado, United...
TTCCCTGGCCTGGTCGTCCCGGATGGTTATTTCTTTGGGGAGCCCGGTCACCAAATCCCTCCCCCGCACTTCCATACTTTTCTTTTCTTCTTGCGGACAAGCGCTGCCAATGGCGATTTTCACGTCCTCGGCTGTTTTTTCACCGATCAAAAGATTAAACTCATCCCGGCAATAGCGGATAATGTCCTCGTTCATTTTGTCTCCGGCCACCCGGATATTCCGCGAGACCACGATTCCTCCCAAAGAAATGACCGCGATATCAGTCGTCCCTCCGCCGATATCCACTACCATATTACCGGCCGCTTCCTGCACCGGCAAGCGCGCGCCGATCGCCGCCGCCATCGGTTCGTCGATAAGATAGGCTTCGCGCGCGCCGGCGTTGAGCGTCGCGTCAATCACCGCCCGCTTTTCCACTTCCGTCACTTCCGACGGGATGCCGATCACCACCCGCGGCCGCGGGAAAAGAGTAAAACTGCCTTGATGGACTTTGTCGATAAAATGTTTGAGCATTTGTTCGGTGACTTCAAAATCGCTCACTACGCCGTCCACCAAAGGACGCGTCGCCACGATATGCCCGGGCGTTTTCCCCACCATTCTTTTCGCTTCTCTTCCTATAGCCAAAACCTGGCCGGTCTTTTTGTTTACCGCCACCACCGAAGGTTCATTGATCACGATTCCCTGTCCTCTGACATATACCAAAGTATTGGCCGTTCCCAGGTCGATTCCGATATCTTTGGAAAGATTGCCGAAAATATTGCCGGTTATTTTTCTAAAAAAGCTTTTTATTTTCTTCATTATAAGTGAACAAAAAAAATCAACATTCTTTTTAAAGATGATGCTTTTATCAAAAATCGTTTTTTGTTTTTCTTGCCGTCTCCTCTACACCATCTTACGCCAACCCGCCCGCATTGTCAAAAACAAAAAAGACCCTCGCGGGATCAATGTCATGGGGATCAAAAAAATTAATCTTTTTCTATTTATAAACCCCCTGCCGATGCCCGATTTTAACAATAAATATCAGGAGTTCTTTTCTATAGATACTTTTTATTTTCTCCTAAGCAGCGCGATGTTATCAGACGATATTTTCTTGAGCAATCGAGTGCTGTATCTCTCAAAAAAACCGATAAATTCAAACTGGCCATTTTTCTCCACCAACAATTTTAATTCTTCCGGGGCAATAATTTTCAAATCATCTTTGTCGATTAGCTCCGTCCTTTTTCCGTTATCGTCAACCTCCAGTTTAATCGTCTGGGTTATAGTTTGCGATATGAGATTCTTAGGGATTGGCTGATAAGTGGTTTTTACTTTTGTTTTTCCCCTCCTCATTGTCCAAGTTTGTGGTTTCCAAAATTTCGGATCCGCCCAGTTGATAGTCAGATTTTCTATCAGATACAGCCCGCCGGAATTCAAGCAATCCGCCACTGAATTTAAATGGGAAAGAAATAGCTTATTGTTTTTAGTGTAGGAAATTGAACCCATCATGATATAGGCAAAATCGACTTTTTGTTTCAATTTGAAACTGTTCATATCGGCTTTAATCGTTTCTATTTTTACGCCTTCTCGCAGTGATTCTTTTTTTAGATAATCAAGCATTTTAGCGCTGGCATCCAGCCCGATTGATTCATATCCGCGCTTGGCCATTTCTCTCAGTTGCAATGCCGTACCGCAGCCTAAATCCAGAACGGTTTCGACTTTTTTCTTACCGTATTTTTTTATAAATTGCTCAAATAAGTCGCCCTGTTTTTTGGGGTCTATAAAACTGAAAGCAATTTCATAGTATTTAGCTTGGTCGTAAATTTGAGACTTCATACATTTATGGATAATATCTAACAAGTTTTCTTGTTTCCATAAGCTGATTTTATTTCAGCTTTATATTGGTTTCATTCAATTGCTTCGTATCCACTTCACTCGGGCTATCCATCATCAAATCTTTGCCTCGGCCATCTTTTGGAAAAGCATAAATATCACGGATCGAATCGCGATCATTGAGCGCCATAAAGATACGGTCGATTCCCGGAGCGTTTCCACCATGCGGTGGAGCGCCATATTCAAACGCGCGAATCATCGCTCCAAATTTTTTGTCTACTTGTTCTTTTGAATATCCCGCTATTTCAAACGCCTTATACATTATTTCCGGGTTATGATTTCTAATCCCGCCACTCGACGCTTCAAAACCATTGAACGACGCGTCATATTGATAAGCAAAAATTTCCAGCGGATTTTTTTCTTCCAGTGCTTTAAGTCCACCTTGCGGCATCGAAAACGGATTATGTTCAAAGTCAATTTTGCCAGCTTCAATCTCGGAATATGAATACATCGGGAAATCAACAATCCAACACCAAGCTGCCTTATTTTTATCTCGTAAGCCTAATTTTTCGGCGCAAGTGATTCTCACGGCACCCAAACTGGCACACACTATTTTCCATGTATCAGCGCCAAAAAAAATAATATCACCAACTTTCGCGCCCACAGTTTCAACAATTTTATTTGCTAAATCATCACCTAGAAATTTTACGATTGGCGATTGCAATTCTCCGCCTTCGCGCAAAATTATATATGCCAAACCTCTTGCTTCTTTACTTTTCGCCACTTCTGTCAATTCATCAATTTCCTTACGACTAAATTTCGCTCCATCCTCAACTTTCATCGCATGGACGACTCCGCCTTTCTTAACAACATCGGCAAAAACGGAAAATCCGCATTCACTGACTAATTCAGTTATTGGCTTAATTTCCAGATCATAACGCAAGTCCGGTTTATCGCTTCCATATTTAGTCAACGCTTCTCGCCAAGGAATCCTTTTAAATCTACCATCCACTTCAAGCGCAACTACTTTTTTATTGCTGAAGTTTTCCGTTATTCCAATAAACAACGGCTCCATAATATCAAAAATATCGTCTTGCGTCACAAAACTCATTTCCATATCAAGCTGATAAAATTCTCCGTAATGTCTGTCCATTCTTGGATCTTCATCACGGAAGCATGGCGCGATTTGAAAATATTTATCTACTCCACCAACCATCAAAAGTTGTTTGAATTGTTGCGGCGCTTGAGGAAGCGCATAAAATTTTCCCGGATATAATCGCGAAGGAACCAAAAAATCACGCGCTCCTTCCGGAGATGAATTGGCCAAAATCGGAGTTTGCACTTCCACGAATTCACGCTCGTTAAAATAATTTCTAATGTATTGAAAGTACTTGGCTTTTTTCTGCAACATTTCTTGCATCTCCGAACGTCTTAGATCAACAAAACGATATTGTAATCTCAAGTTTTCATTGGCTTCTTCCGCTTTTTCTTCATCAATTTCAAATGGAGGAGTTTTGGACTTATTGAGTATTTCTAGCTCAAGCACCCCAACTTCAACCTCTCCAGTTTTCAGTTTTAGATTTATCATATCATCCGGCCGAGCCAAAACATTCCCTGTTACTTTAAGAACCCACTCACTTCGAAGCTTGTCAGCTTCCTGCCAAGCCGCTTCATTAATTGCAGGATCAAACTTGATTTGAGTTAACCCATAACGATCCCTAAGGTCAATAAAAATAACCCCGCCGTGATCTCTTCTTCTATGTACCCAACCAGCTAAAGTCACCGATTGACCAATATTTGACTTGCTTAATTCTCCGCATGTATGTGTTCTCATAATTATTTCTGTCTCTTCGTAAATATTATCTAAATTACATTATGCCCTGAAAATTTGTTTTTTACAATAGCTGTATGCTGGATGTATGCTGGAGTTAAATTGAAGAAACAATAATATTGTATTAATGTTTCTATAGATTGTATAATCCACTTCTGAAGGAATGCCCAAAAGAGCAATCCTATCTAAGGCAGACGCCTTGTTTAACAAATACTGATTTGCATTGACAAAATCAATACCGAATAACGGCAGAGAAAAGTATAACGAACATATACTCTTCCCTGAAAAAAGAAGATGCTTCGCTTGCTCAGCCCACTGAAGATCAAAATAGCTAAAAGTGCTGGCGGGATGATTAATTAATCGTGGATCAATTTTTTCGGTATGATCAGAAATATTGCAATGGCAATGGCAGTCGATAATCTGATCAGGAAGCCATTCTCCAAACTCATCCATCAATACCATCTCTTGGCTGGTCAGACGAAAAGCGTATTTAAGGTACTTTGCTGTTTGGCTTATCATGTATTTTTCTCCCTTCAGAGTTGTTAATCCATATTTCACCAAAAGCTTATTAGAAGTATTGCAAGATATTTATAAAAAGGCAATATTACGGTATACTTTAGTTGACTCCTTAAATTTTTTAGACTAAGCTTAAACATATTTTAAGCTATCAACTATATGATTAAACCATCGACATTAAAAAAGGGAGATACAATCGGACTAATCAGTCCGTCATCTCCTATGGCCGCCAAAGTTACTCATCGGGTAGAAAAGGGAATAGCAACTTTAGAAGAAATGGGATTTAAAGTCAGAGTTGCTCTAAATGCTTTAAAAGCAACCGCTCATACAGCAGGAGATCCCGAAGAAAGAGCCAGTGATTTACACGAACTTTTTCGCGATCCTTCAGTGAAAGCGATAATATCTTTTATCGGCGGTTTTCATTCTAATCAGGTTTTAAAATACTTAGACTTCGAATTAATAAAAAATAACCCGAAAATATTTATGGGTTATTCTGATATTACTGTTTTACATTGGGCTATGCATACAAAAGCTGATTTAGTAACCTTTTATGGTCCAGCATTGATCACTCAATTTGGAGAAAATCCAACCATCCTTCCTTACACCAAAGAATATTTTGAAAAAGCAGTTATGTCCGGAGAACCAATTGGCAAAATTGAGCCCTCAAAAGAATGGACGGATGAGGTTTTAAATTGGTTTGAAAAAAAAGATTTAGAAAGGCCAAGACGACTAAAAGAAAACCTTGGCTTTGAATGGTTAAAAGAAGGCAAAGCGGAAGGAAAAATCTTTGGTGGTTGCATTACTTCTCTTTTACATTTAAGAGGTACTGAATATTGGCCTAATTTTGAAGATACACTTTTCTTCTGGGAACTTCCAGAAAGCAGTGCGAGTTTTATTAAGGGAGAACCTGTTGCTCGCATCGATACGCATCTTACGGATCTAGAATTATCAGGAGTATTTAAAAAAATTAAGGGCATGATTATCGGTCGACCTCTTGGCTACTCTAACGAAGAATCCGATGAACTTAAAAAAATAATCCTAGATAGAACTAAGGATTATAATTTCCCTATTTTATACGGAATTGACACGGGGCACTCTGACCCAATTATGACTATCCCTTTGGGAGTAAAAACTATTATTGATTCAGCCCAAAACAAATTTGAAATCATAGAAGCGGCAACTGTTTAAAATAGAAATTGTAAAAAAAAATGAGCCTGGCGGAAAACGATCTTCCACCAGGCTTTTTAATTCTTAAGCTATGTTGCTTACGGCTGAATGCCTCTAAGGTGCGAGTCTGTTGGGCCCGCGATAGAGATAGGTCACTTCCCGTACGTTCTTGAGTTCCAAGAGCGTCATCAGCAGTCGCGTAAGTCCTGCTCCGTAACCACCATGAGGCGGGCAGCCGAACTTGAAGAAATCGAGATAGTGCTGCAAGGGCTCTACACTCAATCCTTTCTCTTCGACCTGACGAAGTAAAACGTCATAGCGATGTTCACGCTGTGCGCCGGTAGTGATTTCCAGCCCCCTCCAAAGCAAGTCATAGCTTTTGGTAAGGCCGGGGTTGTCGGGCTGGCGCATATGATAGAAAGGCCTTACGCTGACAGGATAATTCGTGACAAAGACGAACTCGTGTCCGAACTTCTCCTTAATATAGCGGGCAAGGACTCTTTCCCCTTCGGGATCCAAATCGCCCTTTTCCGCCCTTGTCACTGCATAGCCTTGCTCCTTCAGGATGGCATACGCTTCTTCCATTGTCACCCTAGGGAAAGGAACTTCGGGAATCACGACATCCACGCCGTAGGTTTCCTTTATTCTCGTCCCAAATTCTTGCTGAAGTGACAGTAGGACGTAGCAAAGCCACTCTTCCTCCAATTGCATAACATCCTCATGCGAATCGATCCAGGAGAGTTCCACGTCGATACTGGTGAATTCCGTATCGTGGCGCGACGTGAAGGACGGATTGGCTCTGAACACAGGGCCGATCTCAAAGATACGATCGAACCCAGAAGCCATAGCCATCTGTTTGTAAAACTGGGGCGACTGAGCCAGATAGGCAATCTTGCCGAAGTATTCCATTTTGAACAGTTCGGCGCCTGATTCGCTGGCCGTTTCCATGAGCTTGGGCGAGTGGATCTCGAGGAAGCTCCTCTCCATCCAGAAACAGCGCATTGCATGTTCCATCGCCGTCTGGATCTGAAATATCAGCAGGTTCTCCGGCCGACGCAGATCCAAGAATCGCCAGTCTAATCGGCTGTCCAAGGATGATTGCCCGTTGATCGGCATATGCTGGCAGGCCGGACCAACGATTTCGATTGACTCGATGGTAATTTCCATGCCGCCAAGCTTAACGACTTCGTTCGCCACAACTTTGCCAGTGATGCAGACCGTGGACTCTTCGCACATGGCCGAGATCTGGGTTGCGATTGGATCTTCTCCAGACTGCTTCTCATGGATAGCCTGAATCTGTCCAGAAAAATCCCGCACAACCAGGAATTGACGTTTCTTCTGGTCACGGATCGTTTCAACGAATCCGCAGATTGTAACCAGCCCCCCAGTATGCTCCGAAATTTGACCGATCGGTATTCTTACCATGATAGATTCCTCGCTGATGAGAGTAGTGGCAGTTAGGGATATACACGACGCCGGAAAATTCGAGGGAAAGGAATGGCATCCCGCACATGCGTAATATTAAGGAGCCAGCGAATCAATCTTTCGACTCCCATTCCAAACGCGATGTGAGGCACGCATCCCATTTGATGCACTTCACGGATCCACTCGTATCTTGGATCGCCAAGTTTTCCCTTGTCCTGCATTCTCTCATTAAGCATACAGAGATCATTAATCTTCTCTGCCACACCCAACAATTCACCGTAGCCATTGCTGGCGATCAGATCGGCCACCATAGTTACACGGCAATCGCTGGGATCCACGCAGTACGGGAACGGTTCGATTGTTCGAGGAATACCGACTACCCAGAAAGGGCCGTCGAACATCTTAGACAGGATTTCTTCCTCAACGGAACCGAGGCCCTTGCCGTATTCAATATCGATACCTTCCTTCTGGAGATAAACTATGGCATCCTCGTAGCTGATTCTAGCGTAAGGAGTTTTAAGGCCGTCGAGACACATGCTGGTCCCTAATGTTCTAAGAGCATCCTGACTGTCTTCGTGGCAACGCTGGGTCAGCTCACTGATAATGTCCTCCACGAGGCTCATGATGTCCTCGCGATTACCAAAAGCCAGTTCCGCTTTGATGTGCCAGTACTCCATGAGATGCCGCTTGCTGCGCGACTCTTCGCCGCGAAAGCTGGGACCCATGTTGTAGACACGCTCGAAAGCATGAACAGCTGCTTCCAGATAATAACCGACGCACTGGGTAAGAAAGATGTTCTCACCATGCACATTGACACTCATCGCTGATCCATCATCGTATAGAGGCACTGGCGTAAGAATCGGCGCATCGATCTCGATGAACCTGTTCTTGTTGAACCAGTCTCTCATGTGCGACATCAGGATATGCCTGAACTTGAGAATGGCCATGATCTTGGGATTACGGATATACATGTGGCGATTTTTCAGCATCTGGTCAGTAAGAGTGGGATCAAAAATATCGAAATCACTCCTTGGCCTGGGGGTCATTTGCTTGGTAGCATCCCCTACAACACTGATCGACTTCGCCAAAATTTCCGGTTTGCTCCCGTTTTTGGACACGTGACCGATGACTTCCACGGCCGCTTCCAGATTGACCTTCTTAACAGATCGAAGGCTTCAACGCCTGTGTCAGCCTTGCTGGCCACTACTTGGACCCAGCCAGTGGAATCCGCAACATCCAAGAAAACGACATTTCCATGCCGCCTCTTTCCACTGATCCAGCCCAGCAGCGCAACTTCCGATCCACTTTCCCTGCTTGTCAGGTCTGCAATAAAAAGCTCTTTCATCGTTCCTCTCCTCTCGCTTTGTCTTGTTGCAGTAACGCGACATGTTGTGAGAAAAACTTTTGGTATTCTTCGGGATGATCTCTCCGAAGAATAGCCAGCCATCTGCCTGCTCTTGCTTTGTTCTGATCTCCTGAGTCGGCATAAACCATATCATAAGCAGCGGTTGGAGTGCTGCTTTTATCGACGAGAGACATTCTTGTCACATCGTCTAATATGGCTCTGGACCTCATCAAGATCTCTTCTGGAGACCTTTTCATGATAGATCCCCTCTCTTGGGAAATAAAAATTTAACGAACAATTCCAACAGATCCATTATCTGCCAGAATCAAGTTATAATAGCAACGGAGTATGGAAATGTCAAACGACGATAGGGTAACTATTCACCTTTTTCCACTAATATCAAGAATGCTAAAATGACAATTAAATTAGAGTTAATAAAAAAAGCCCCTAATGAGCTTCTTTCGTTCTTTCTTTTTTATTTTTATTTCTGCTTCGACCCCCTGTCTCCCCATAATCTCCTTCACCCTCTCAGTCACTTGCTTCGGCGTAACATCCGCTTTGACGATAAAATCAATTGCGCCTATTTTTTTGACTTTTTCTTGAACTTCTTTCTCAAACATCTCTTCTCTCCTTCGGCACATCCACCCAGAAGGTTGAGCCGGTTCCGGAGCCTTTGGACTCCACTCCGACGCGCCCGCCCATGGCTTCCATCATTTTTTTGCCGACATGCAGGCCGAGGCCGGTCGAGCTGGTGTTGATTTTGACGGAGTCCTTGCCGCGGGAAAATTTTTGGAAAAGATATGGGATTTCTTCTTGGGAAATTCCGATGCCGGTGTCGGCAACGGAAACGCGGACGAATTCGCCGGCCGGCGCCAGGCGGATGGTTACGTTGCCTTTGGGCGTGTATTTTATGGCGTTGTCCACCAGATTGGAAATGACTTCCCGGATCTTGGTCTTATCGGTCGTCACTTCCGGAATTTCTTCCTTGGGTTTTTCAAATTCCAATTTCAGTTTTTTGTCTTTGGCGCGCACAGCAAACGTGTCGTAAATTTCCTCGATGATTTCCGTCAGTTGAACCTTCCCGAAATCATATTCCATCCGGCCGGCTTCGATGCGGGACAAGTTGAGCAAATCCTCCACCAGATCCACCAAACGGGTGTTGCTGGTGTCCACTTTGCTCAAAATATCGCTTACCTTCGGACTCAGTTTTCCGTACGACCCTTCCAAGAGCAACGACACGAAACCTTTGATGGCCGTCAGCGGCGTTCTCAATTGGTGCGACGCGATGGAAATAAATTCCGATTTGGCGTTATCCAACTCGCGCAACCGGTCATTCGCCCGCGCCAAACTGTCCGACACTTTCTGCAACTGCTCCTTCCTCTCCACCTCAGCCTTGATGGACTTTATCAGCATATACCCAAAACCCAGCGACAGCGCCAAAGTCACACCAGTGAGAATCCTGTTGGTGTCGTTTCGGATAAAAGCAAACTGCGAACCGATAATAATTACAATGGCAATCATTAAGGCTTGAGCAGCCAACATTTTTATGTTGAAAGCCTTATACCGAACAATAAGGTAGGCCAAAAATATCATAAACACTGCCATCCCAAAAATTCCATAAAATTCCAACTCATAGAAACCAGTCAAACTAGCAATATATCCTGATGTAAAAAAAGATAAAAGAAACAATTCGATGCCCAAGCAAAATAATATTATTTGCCTTTTGAAGATTTTTTCAGACTCCCTATATTTAAGGATAGCGAGTGCTAGGATCCACAAAAAAACAACAGCCCCAACTACATAATAATACGTGCTGTATAATTCAAATTCCGTAGCTTCACAATCATTAGCGATACTAAAATCAACTAAGTTAAACCTAGTGGGTGTTAACAAAAATATCGGCAAGAGAAATAATGTAGCTATAATTTTTTTAAGAATACTAACATCTTTTTTATAAATGAATACATACGACAGATATAAACTCAAAACAAACAATACCCCCGTAAGTATTCCAAAAAACGACCATACGAACATTATGAGAACACTATCGTGACTTGTCCATGTGATAAAGCTGAATAGGATCCAGAGTGAAAAAACCAAAGATATTGCAAACAAGATTACGCTTGCCAAAGATTTTCTATTTTTAACAAAAACAAAAAGGCCAACCACCAAGGAAATAGTTGCGGATATTATATGCGAATAATAAATTAGACTTAAAGGATACGTGTTCTCAACTAACGCTAAACAATATTCAATATTGTTGACCAGGTTGTAATTCATATTTTTATTTTATATTTGTTTATTTATTTTCTCTTGCAGATAAAATTGGAAATAACCCTTATACTTTTTCTGCAAATATTTGTTTTTCCAATCCGAATCAGAAACAATCTTTCGACAATCTTTCGACAAACAAAAGCACTTCATTTTATACGGCGGGAGGTTTTTTGATTTATGCAAAACCATAGCATAATCAAAAGTTATTTCCTCTCCTTTTTCAATATCCCTCATTGCAACCAGAAATATCTGACCCTTAAATCCAGAATTTGGACTGCAACTATGATTAAAGTAACTGGCTATTTCTATTTCAGATTTTTTCTTAATCCCCAATACAATATCATCAGATATAAAGATTCCGTTGTCATTAATGCTTGACGGGAGCAACAACTCATCTTTTCTACTCATTATATAACCGCCAAATACTGTAATAATCTCGTCTTTTTTAAATTTACCCTTGGCGAAAACTCCTTTACCATATTTTGTGGTTTTCCCGACTTCTAACTTTGGGCTAGTCAAAGAAAAAGAATCTCTCATGTTTTTGGAATTGCATTTTCTATTGTCAAATTGTCCGGGTAATATTGCCAAAGTAAATATCCATCTTCCTCACAATCAATTAGAGGTACTATCAAGGGCTTTACTCCAAAAATATCTCTCACCTTATTAAACGCGGGCTTGATGACATTATTAGTAAATTCGCTTTCATCCTTGTTTGACTCAACAAAATAGTTTTCCAAAAGCACTCCATTACATATGAATAAAGAAAAAACTTTAACATAAACCTCCATTGCGCTTTCTCCATTGGTTTTAAATTTTGAGACATCGAAAGTATTTATTTTTCCGCATGCCTCACGAGTTATCCGGTGGTGAAACTCAACGAAATCTTCCCCCCAAGTTGTTTTTATTTCACTTAATGACTTGCCATCGCATTGTTCAATATTGATTACCTTATTTCTCCTCAAAACGCATGGCATATTACTATCTTCATGAAAAAAGCTCATTTTCCCTAAATATAATTTGTCCTGGTTTCTCGTACAAAAATTATCCTTAAGGAATTCCATGAACAAAAAACCGAGACCCAGAAGATTTGATATGTCATGAGCAAGTTGAAACTCCAGATTCGGAGTCGTAATAAACCTAAACAACACAGATTTAGGATCCCCATTGAAAGCCTCCGGAAAGTCTTTACCTAAATAATCTCTGACTTTTCTTCTTAAGCTCTCGTCATTCCATCTCCGCCATATTTCATCCCTTGCAACTGACAACGGAGTGTAGATTTCCTTGATATTCTTTATCCCATTACTGCCTAGACTATTGTTCATATTATACCATAAAAAATTAAAATCACGTAAAACAATTTCAAAAAAAGCGGCATTAGCCGCCCCCTTTCAAATCCGATCAAAAATTTTCAAAAATATTTCTACTCCCGAAAACGAGAGCATTGTCCAATAGACATTCGACACAAAAACACTGGCTATAAAAATTCTCCATTCTTCTTTCTTGAACCCATTGAATTTTTTTACCCCGTTTCGAAGATACACAGTCGTCACAAACGGGTCAAACTTCAAAGACAAAAAAAGAAATTCCGCCCAATGTCCTTTTTTCAAAAACCAAGCCAGCATCTTGCGAAATTTCTTTTTTTCACAATCCCTAAGGTTCTTTATCTCCTCCCTAATCTCTTTTATCGCTTCGATTCCCAGCCAATCTTTTTTTACCAAGTCATATATCAAAACAATCACCAGGCAAGAGGCTGCCGAAAGAAGCATCATGACAATCCCGCCCCAAAAAGGCCCGCGCTGGTATATCACGTAAGGATAAAGCACATAATCAAAGGCCTGATTGGTACCGACAAAAAAAAGATACCCCAATCCCATGGCTTTGAAATCAAACTTTTTGAGAAGTTCAGCTGTAACCATAACTGTCTATTTTAGCAGGTTTTCCGCCTTTTGTCAAGCTTTTCCGCCCGACAAAAAAACCGTCCAATGGACGGCTTTGGAAAACGCTAAAGATAGTCTACCTCGCACCCGTAAAGCTCCGAGCGTAAACTCAAAAACAAACCCCTTTTCCCCATTTTTATTTCCCCCATTCCCGTTTTACGCATAGACATCAAAAAAACCGATTCCTCCCTCCTTGGCTCCATTGTAGCATAAAATTCAGGAAATAAAAACAGCCGGTCGCGATAAACCGGCTGAAAACACTGTTGATAATCTCCCCTTAGATCAGAGGTACATAGAAGCGCTGATGCCCAAACCGTAAGCCACGCTCGTAAATACGTCTGTTCTGCGAATTTTTGACTGTCCGAACATTTCCTCGAAAATCTTCTTGATGTAGGGAATATTGGACGATCCTCCGGTAAGAAAAACGATGTCAATGTCGTCAGCGTTGGCTCCGGCGTTCTTCAGCACATTTTTTATGCACATTCGGATTTTTTCCACATCTTCGCGAATCATGTCTTCGAATTCAAGTCTGGCAACCTGTTCTCGGATTATCAGCGAGAATTCTTTGTAGAAAATCAGAGTTTCCTCTTGAGATGACAATTCGCATTTTGCTTTTTCAATCGCTTGAAAAAGCATAAACCCATAATTATCGTCAATGAGATTTTCCAAATTCTCGATAAGATCCTTGCGATCAGCCAAGGCTTTGAGCTTTCGAATCGACTCGCGAGTATTTCTGTCTCGAAGCTGGGGAATCAGATGCCAACTGCGAAGCTTGTTGATCAAAGGCGGCATACTGTGCCAATAGTCCTCCATAACGAATTTTATCTGAACATCCCTCCCGAAATAAGGAGCAACCTTTTCCCACATCATTCGAGAGTCAAATGTATCACCGCCGATGTATACACCTCCGACAGACAAGATATCGCCCTTTCGATCGACTCTCGACTGTGTCTTTCCGCCCCGCAGGGTGATAACTGTAAAATCCGATGTGCCACCGCCAAAATCACCAACCAAAACAACTTTCTCCTCTCCGGATTTTAAGCTTGACTCAAAAGCCAAGGCTGCCGCAATCGGCTCGAGCTGGAAAAAAATGTTTTTGAATCCAGCTTTTTCAGCCGCCGCTTTGAGTCGCGACTCAGCAAAAACATCTTTCTGAGGATCTTCGGAAAACACCACCGGTCGCCCTAAAACAACATCTTCTACAGACTCTCCGGCATATTCCTCTCCTCTGGCTCTTATTTTTCGAAGTATAATAGCTACAAGGTCTTCTATCTCATATGTCTTTCCGTAGATTTCCGTTGACTCGAAAGTTTTGTCAGAAAGAAAAGCTTTGATGGATTGCATATACCGCCCGTAGCTGATTTCCTCGACATACTTAGCAATGGCCTCATACCCAACATAGACATTTTTCTCTTCGTCAAAAAAGAGCACTGAACGCATTGTCTTGCCATTTGGGTTGAATTCATCCACATCAACAATTTCGACCTTTCCATCGCGATTAATAGCTAAGGCGGAATTCGTTGTTCCAAAATCCAAACCTAACAAAACTTGTGACGGCATTTTTCTCCCCTTTCCTACAATAAAAAAGAACAAGTGTTATTCATTTATCGCCAAAAATCAGTTGTAATATTTACACAAAAGAAGCAATCTTACTTATAGCATACAACCAAATAATAATCAAGACCTGGATCGTTCATAAATAAATTTTCGTAAAGCTTTGATTTTTTAAGCAATCGAAGATATAGTTAAACTATAATAATTAAGTATAATTATCTCGATGGACAAAATCACAATAAAAGTCGCTTCTCTGGTGATCGATAAAAAAAACCGAAAAAAAGTTCTCCTTATTAAAGAAAAAACCGAAAAAAATAAAGTTGCCAAGTGGAACATAATAAAGGGGACTTGCCTGCTCAATGAGGAAACGATTTTTCAAGCCGCCAAAAGAGAA
>Ga0208977_1001155_pt1 | contig 14205 bp, 7 predicted proteins | sample RifOxyA2_FD_184030 | JGI IMG/M metagenome (GOLD analysis project Ga0208977, IMG submission 184030) | Groundwater microbial communities from Rifle, Colorado - Rifle Oxygen_injection A2 (SPAdes) | ecosystem: Environmental > Aquatic > Deep subsurface > Groundwater | place: Rifle, Colorado, United...
GGCAGATATATTATAGTTTTCAGCCAATTGGAATACTTGATTTGAGAAAGAACAAAATTTTACGATTAAGGGGAAATGTGTAAACGATGTCCCCGGTCTAAACTGTAAACTATGTCCCAGTTGCACAGTGAGGGGGCAGATTTGATGGTGCTCAAAACAAACGCAATGAACTGTTTTGATTTGTGTTTTTCAGGAATGTTCCTTTCAAAAAACGCTCACTTGCAGTTCGCTCTACCATAGGTTGCGGGTAGCATCCTTTCATCAATAGATAAAAGAGATAGAAAGGGCATCGTATCTGCAGAGCCGTCTCTGGAAGGTTTTTTACAGGAACATTCCTTCAAATATATGTATATTTAAGAAATTAAAATTATCTCAAATAATCTTGAGAGATTTCAAGCTAAAGGATATTGCGAAAAATGGTGACTCTGGAATTTATCACATCTGGTATTAAAAAATGATTTAGTAGTAATGATTTTTATTGCAAATCCTGAGTGTAACCTAAGGACAATAAGTCAGTAATTATGAATTTTAACTGATTTCTAAAGATTTAGTTAGAAATCAATATTTGAATGTTTATTAGAAAACTTAATACTTTAATTGTAAAGAAATGACTCCAGAACATATTAAGAAATAAAGGAACAAATAAATGATGTTGCCTTTTGAAAATGATATTTGTAAATCCATTAACGAAAAACATTCGATTTTATTCAGTTATTCCGAAAATATATGGAATATTGCTGTATCCTTAATTACTGAACAAGATATTGTTGGTATAGATAGTACTAGAGCTATTAATGCAGCCATTGCAGGAATTTATGCAAAACAACTAAGACTGTTTAAAGGAATTAGTCTTCTTTGTGAATATGGTTTGTCTTACGAATCTCAAATACTACTAAGAGTAATGTTTGAGCTTCACTTAAATCTAAAGTATATAGAAAAAGAAAAGGACAAGAGCAATGTTTGTCGGTTGTTTATCATTTGGGATTCTGCAAATTATTTTAAGATTGATAGAATATTCAGCGAAAGTGGTTTTTTGGAAAGCAAGATTACAGAAGAGTTAAAAATGCAAATGGATTCTATAAAAGATGAATTAATTAAGGAAGGAATAAATTGGAAGTTATTTATCAAGCATGGTCCTTCTTTAAAAAATGTAGAAAATTTAGCAAAAGATTTTGGATTAACCGCTTATTATAATGCAATATATCGTTTTTCGTCGTCAATTATTCATTCCTATGATATAAATTCTTATGCCATTTCTGATAATAAAACTATTCATATTAATCTATCACCAAATGATAGATCCTTAAGAGATTGTATGATTTCTTCTATATTTATATTATCATATTCTCTATTAGTAATTGATGAGTTATTAAAGATTAATAAAAATAACAGTATTGTTGACATTCAAAATATTATTAAAGAAATGAAAGCTACCCTTAAATTACAATAAACGGGGACGTTAGGGTACATAGATGATAGTATTGACAGATTTAGTAGATAATGATTTCTACAGCATTTATCAGAAATATTAACTGATAATTGGAAATAGAACTACCGAATTTCTAGACAAATATTGAACAGGGCAATAACATGTAGGGTGGGGTCAGGTCTTAAAATCAAACATTTTAATTAAGTTGTCAAATTGAATCCGTCACCCCCAAATCATTGAAATCTTGATTATTCAAAAGAACTTATGAAAAAAGTGAAAGTATTGATGGTTTTAATGATGGTGGCGTGGGTTGCAGCGGTTCCGGTTAAAGCCGAAGGCGATGATTATGAGTTTTATAAGAAAACATTTTCCCAGCCCGCGTATAAGCTTGAGTCCTATGAATTTGACCCAAACACCCCGCTTGTTTCACGCGTAAAGAAAGTACCGGATTTTCTGCTTGAAAGCATAAAAAAGATGGATAATGAAGATAATTATCTGCCCTACACCCCCACCGAAGAAGAGATGAATTTAATTAAAGAAGAATTAGGCGCGCTTCCTGAAAAATATAAAACAGTTTTGCAAAAACGGCTGATAGGCATTTATTTTATTGATAATTTATTGGGTAACGGGCTGGCAGACTGGATTTTTGACCAGGATGATAATGTTTACTCCTATATTGCTTTTAATCCCCGGTCTTTAAAGCTGGGTATAAATGAACTGGTAACAAATAAAGAGAATACCTGTTTTATAAATGATGACTCAACTGTTAAGGTAAGTATTGACTGCGGAAATGAATTGCCGGGGTTTGTATACATATTGCTTCACGAAACTTCACATCTGGCAGATGCTAATGTAAATATTACCCCTTACGTTGAACCGCTGTTTAGCGAATATTTTGGTTTTGAAGGTAAAAATAGAAACTTTGTAAAAAATGTATGGGCCGATTACCGCACACCGGCTAAAAAGGCGGATTTTCCGTACAGGAGCAAGATTACAGTTTACGGCTTTAATAACGGCCCCAAGATAAAGCTATCAAATGCAAAAGCAGTTTACGCTCAGTTTAAAAAGACACCCTTTGCGTCGCTTTATTCCACTACAAACTGGGGTGATGACTTTGCGGATTATTTTACCTATTACCACATAACCCAAAAATTAAAACAGCCATACAGAATAACAGTAAAAGATAACAGCGGTGAATTTGTATATGAACCCATGAAGTCCCGCCTGGTAAGAAAAAGATTTAAAATAGTTGAAGCGCTGTATAAGTGATGTGCGTAATGCTTGGAAGGTAGGGAAGTTAGTAAGAAGTTAATTATTGAATTAGAACAGTAGCCCTATTTTCGCGGAGAAATTCGCTGGTTTTAATCCGTGAGAATACTGCGAGAATACCCGCGAATTTATTTTCAGACGTAAGATGTGCTAAGTTCGCGCCCTTCGCGAGATTAATTTCGCGGTAAATTCGCTATAAATTCGCGGTTTCAGACAAAATAGAAAGAAATAAAGACATTATATAGAAGCCAGTAGTTTTAAAACCGAAAAGAAAAAGGAAGCACAATCCGTCCTTCCCAAAAAATGTTACAAGCCCAGGATATTGCAGAGATTTGGGGCATAATTTGAAGCTAAAATATTGAAAAGCTAAGGAAACCAGGAAGGTTAAATATTAGGTTTAGAAACAAATATCTTAATCAGGAGGGTTTTTATGAAAAGTAGATTTAAAAACCAAGGTTATATTGAAATCATTATACTATTGCTTGTTTTCATAAAAGTAATGTTCTTTGCTGGTTGTGGAAGTAAAAATGTAAAACTGGAAGTAACAGGAACTTCACCGGATGTGATGAGGCTGGAAGAAGGAGACATGCCAGACCAGGTTCATATATTTTTTAATGGTTCTGCCTCACAGCTTCAGGATATAGGAAAACCTGTAACAGCCGGTATTGAAATGACTCCTGCTCATGTTGGCGAATGGAAATGGACAAATGACAGGCAGTTAACTTTTACTACATACAGGCAATGGCCAGTAGGGACAGAATTTACAGTAAGATTTGAAAAATCATTATTTCCAAAACATATAAAGCTTAAAAAATATCAATATGTGTTTAAAACCCCGTCTTTTAACTTATCTATATTGAAATCAGAATTTTACTTAGACCCCAAAAACCCAAAAACGAAGAAAATAGTGGCAACGGTTCAATTTAGCCATCCTGTTGATACATCAGAATTTGAACAAAAGGTAAAAATATATAAAGAAGTAGCCGGCGGTTTTTTTGGCATGAAAAAAGATTTGCTGGGATTTAGTGTAACTTATAATAAGTTTAAAACAGAGGCTTATATACATTCAGAGCCATTGCCAATCCCGCCCAATGACCATGAGCTGACTTTTGAAATAGAAAAAGGAGTTGGTTCCATATTTGGCGGAGCTAAATATGACAGTGAAATAAAAAGAAGAATAGTTGTACCGGGAGTATTCAGCATATTTAGAATAGCCAGTGCTGACCTTCAATTAATACGCAATCAAATGTATGAACCTGAACAGGTTTTAATTTTACAAACAACCAACGGTGTGCAAAGTTCAGAGCTTGAAAAAAATATGAAAGTTTATTTACTGCCAGTAGATTTGCCTGCGGTGCAGGGCAGGGCAGGAAGGGCAAATTTTAATTGGAATAATCCGTCAATAGTGGGCCCTGAAATATTAGCACTGTCAACAGAAGTAAAACTTGACCCTATACCCACGCAATTTGAATATTCAACACTGCATTCATTTAAACATAATATTGATGTAGGGCGTTATATATTGATTAAAATAAACAAGGGTACAAACTCTTATGGTGATTATATAATGGCAAATGAGTTTAATATTATACTCAGGGTTCCACAGTTTCCCAGGGAACTCAATATAATGCATGATGGCGCTGTGTTGAGCTTAAGCGGCGATAAAAAGTTATCTATTCTTTCCAGAGGAATTGAAGCTCTTCATTTTGAAGTATCTAAAGTGCTGCCCGGACAAATTAACCATCTTATCAGCCAGTCCCGTGGCAAATTTAAAAGCCCTGATTTCCAGAATTGGAATTTTAATTATCAAAATATAACAGAGAAAAATACAGAAGAACGTATTTTGGAAGCAGCAGGTCCTGTAAAAACCCAATATTCATCTTATGATTTATCCAATTATCTTTCCCAAAGAAAAGATATGGGGCTTTTTTATTTTAAAGTACAAAGCTGGGACCCGATAAGAAAAGTTGTCACAGATAAACAGGACAGTAGATTAATACTAGTTACTGACTTGGGCATACTTGTTAAAGACAATAAAGACGACAGCCATGATGTTTTTGTCCAATCTATCAATACAGGAATGCCTGTTGCAGGAGCAAATGTTCAGATACTTGGGAAAAACGGTATCCCCATATTTTCACGGACAACTGACGAACAGGGGCATGTGTCTTTTGCAAATTTGATTGGCTACGACCAGGAAAAAACGCCTACTGTGTATATAGTCCGGAAAAATGATGATATGTCATTTATTCCTTATGACTGGGGTGACCGCAGAATAAACATTTCCCGTTTTGACACAGGAGGTGTAGAAACACCATCTACTGATAATCTTACCGCATTTTTATTTTCTGACAGAGGCATCTATAGGCCGGGTGAAAAGATTATAGTTGGAGCTATCGTAAAATCAGGTGACTGGAGAAAAGATTTAACCGGAATCCCCCTTGAAACTGTTTTTACTGATGCACGCGGAGTTGAGGTAAGTAAAAATAGAATACTTCTTTCTTCCGTTGGTTTTGAAGAATTGTCTTATCAGACAGAAGATACTCAGCCAACAGGAAATTACCATGCAAGTATTTATACAATAAAAGATAACAGGCGCTGGAATTTATTGGGCACTGTTTCAGTAAGAGTTGAAGAATTTTTACCGGACCGCCTTAGAATTACTACAAAGCTTTCTACGGTCAGGGAAAACGGTTGGGTTTCACCGGTATATATGAAAGGATTGGTAACTTTATACAATCTTTTTGGCATACCTGCAGATGATCACCGTATAAGGGCGTCAATTACGCTGAATCCTGCATTTCCGGTATTTAGAAAATTTAGCGACTATTCGTTTTATGACCCTATAAAAGCAAAAAGAAGTTTTACGGAATTGCTTAAAGAAAAAAATACAAATGATAATGGTGAAGCAGAAATCCCCCTGGAGTTGGAACGTTTTGAAGGGGCAACATATCGTTTAACGTTTACAGCTGAAGGTTTTGAAAAAGACGGAGGGCGCAGCGTTGCTTCGGAATGCTCTGCATTAGTTTCACCGTTAACTTATTTAATTGGCTATAAAGCAGACGGCAATTTGAATTATATTAACAAAGAAAGTTTAAGAAGTGTTGAAATTATTGCCATTAACCCGGAGTTAAATAAAACAAATGTTGAAAATCTGAGAATGAAAACAATTGAAGAAAAATATATATCAACTCTTGTATTGCAGAACAATGGAACTTACAAATATCAGTCGGTTCTTAAAGAAATCCCATTAAAAACTGAAAATATAGTTATTCCGAATAACGGGCTAAGGTATACCCTGCCTACAGAAAAACCGGGAGATTATGCATTAGTAATCTGTAATGAAGAAGATACAGAGTTAAACCGCATTTGTTTTAGTGTTGCAGGGGCGTCTAATCTGCTGAAAAGTTTAGATAAAAAAGCGGAGTTGCAGATTAAACTTAACAAAACAGATTATAATCCCGGCGAAGAGATTAAGCTTCAGATATCCGCGCCTTATACGGGTGCCGGGCTTATTACAATTGAACGGGATAAGGTTTATCAATATAAGTGGTTTAAGACAAACAATACAAATTCAATACAGTCTATTGTAATACCACAGAATATAGAAGGAAATGCTTATGTTAATGTTTCTTTTGTGAGAGATATGAGTTCTCCTGAAATTTATATGAGTCCCTTGAGTTATGCTGTAATGCCGTTTACAATAAGCCGTAAAAGCAGAATAAATGAAATATCGCTTAATACACAGGAACTGGCAAAACCGGGAGAGCCATTCCATATTCGTTACAAAACAGAGAAAGAGTGTAAAATTGCCATATATGCCGTTGATGAAGGAATTCTTCAGGTTGCAAAATATCAATTGCCGGACCCTTTGTCATTCTTTTTTAAAAAAAGGTCCCTTGAAGTTCAGACCCTTCAGATTATGGATTTGATTTTGCCGGAATACCAGTTAATAAAACAGTTGTCATCTCCCGGTGGTGACGAAGGAATGAGGGCCATTGGAAATAATCTGAACCCATTTAAAAGAAAAAGAGATAAAGCTGTGGTTTTTTGGTCTGGTATAATAGATGCCGGCCCGGAAGAAAAGAAAGTTGTATACAATATACCGGATTATTTCAGCGGTACATTGCATGTTATGGCTGTGGCTGTTGCAAGAGATACTGTAGGAACAGCAGAAAAAAGAACCACAGTACGCGGACCTTTTGTGCTTAATCCGAACGTGCCTACTTTTATGGCCCCGGGAGATGAAGCTGATGTTAGTGTTGGTGTTGCAAACGGTATAGAAGGTTCTGGTAAAAAGGCGGAGGTTAAGCTGCGTTTTAATGTTTCAGAACATTTTGAAATAATTGATAAAAATGTTAAGACATTAAACATACCTGAAGGAAAAGAAAGAAGCGTTACTTTTAGAGTAAAAGCAAAAAAAATTCTTGGAGCAGGTACTTTTAAATTTACAGCATCGTATAACAACATAGAATCCAAAAGAGAAATAGGCCTGAGTGTAAGGCCGCCTGTTCCTTATTATGCCACAATTAAACCGGGCTATTTTAAATCAGGCAAAGAGGAAATTTCTATTGAGCGCAAATTGTACCCGAAATATAGAAAACTTGATATATCAGCTTCCCCAGTGCCTCTTACGATAGCTGAAGGGCTTATGACCTATCTTGACAATTACCCATATGATCAGACAAACGTTATTGTCAGTCAGGCATTTGCCCGTCTAGCTTTATCTAAAATACCTGATATAGGTTATTCAAAGGAAGTTTCCCGTGAAAAATCAGCCCGTGTGTTATGGCTGTTGCAGTCACGGCAAAATACTGATGGTGATTTTGGGTTTTGGGCAGCAAATTCTTATACTTCTCCTATGGAGACAGTTTTTGGCATACATTTTATAACTGAAATAAAAGAAGCCGGGTATTCCGTACCGGACAATCTGTATTTAAAATCGCTTGCTTATTTAAAAAGCCTGGCGTCAGGTTCTAATATTGATTCCATAGAAGGGGCACGTGTAAAGGCTTATGCTATCTATATTTTGTCAAGAAACGGTGTTTTGACAACAAATTATTTGAATAATCTTCAGGTTAAGCTGGATAAACAATTCAAATCAATATGGGAAGAAGACCTGACAGGAATTTATTTAGCGGCAACTTATAAACTGTTGCAACAGGAACATCAGGCTGAGAAATTAATAGAATCAGCTCATATGGATGATTCATCCGGGTTAGGTTTAAATAAATCGGAGCTATTGATGCGTAATGCTCAGCTTCTTTATATTTTGTCAAATCACTTTCCTGAAAGAACAAAAAAGTTAAAAGAAAAAGAATTGCTGTCAATTGTGAACCCTATTTTAAACAGGCATTACAATACTATTAGTTCAGCTTATGCAATTCTTGGATTTGCGGCTTATACGCAGGTAATTGGCAGGGTGTTACCGCAGGAAATGAAATTTTACGAGATTGCTGCAGATGGTAACCCAAAATTGTTGAAATACAAAGGACAAATATTTCCCTTGGCAACATTTTCAGAAAAAGCAGAAAAGGTCCGTTTAGTCAGCAAAACGGATTATGGCCTTTTTTACCAGGTTACTCAGGCTGGGTTTGACCTGGAAGTAGCTGAAGAGCCTGAACATAATTTTATAGAGTCACAGAAAGAATACCAGCAGGATGGAGATGTAGTGTCAAAGGTAAATATTGGCGATGAGGTTCAGGTGCATATTAAATTAAGGACTATTGAAAATGGCAGCTCCCAAGATGTAGTTATAGTTGACCTGCTTCCCTCAGGGTTTGAGCTTGTTAGTGATTCTATAAGAACAGATATAGAATACAATAATCAGCAAAACGAACTTTCACCTTATTATGTTGACGGCAGAGAAGACCGGGTTGTGGTTTACGGTAATATCGGGACTGGTGTTAAAGAATATGTTTATAGCATAAAAGCAACTAATAAAGGAACCTTTGTACAACCGCCTGTTTATGTTGAATCATCTGCAGATATTTCCATACGGTCCAAGAGCCTTGGAGGGGTTATAGTTGTTAAATAGGTTTAAACAGGTTAAAAAAGTATATAAAAAAATAGTTATTTTTCGTAAAATTCCCCTTAGCTTACGAATAGGTACTTTTTTAATACTCACTATTTTGTTTTTACCTTATTTAACAGGGAGATCAATTAGAAAACATACTCCTTCGTCACAGGCAGTCTATGACTGTAATGGAAAACTTTTAAGGTTATCTATTTCTGATGATGAAAAGTACCGGTTATGGATTCCTTTAGATGAAATGCCTTCCGATTTAGTAAAAGCAACACTGCTTAAAGAAGACCGTTATTTTTGGATACATCCAGGAGTAAATCCTTTTTCACTTGTAAAAGCATTTTGGAACACGTATATAAGTAAAAGTAAAAAAATGGGCGGTTCAACGCTGACCATGCAGCTGGTACGCATAAGACATAAGTTAAAAACCCGCACAATATATGGAAAAATGTACCAGGTTTATAAAGCTTTCCAATATGAACTGCTTTACACAAAAAAAGATATTCTTGAAGCTTATTTAAATTTGGTGCCCTATGGCGGAAATATTGAAGGCGTGGGTGCAGCAAGTCTGATATATTTTGAAAAAGAAGCAAAACAGCTTATTCTCCCGGAAGTATTAGCTTTAACTGTAATTCCGCAAAATCCATCAATTATTGATACAGAAGCTTTAGAAAGTTCACGGTTAAGGCTTTTAGATATGTGGGCCAAAGCTTATCCAAAAGATGCTGAAAAAAAGGAATTGTACGCTATGCCGTTTGAAATGCGCAAACAGTATAATTTGCCATTTCTTGCGCCTCATTTTGTTGAAACAGTTTTACGTGATAACCCTGAAAAAGTTAATATACGAACAACCCTGAATTTAAAACTTCAGTACTTACTGGAGAAGCAAATAAAAAACTATATAAGGGAAAAATCTGAAATAGGAATAAAAAATGCTTCTGCATTGCTTGTAGATGTAAGAGATATGAGTATTTTGGTATCCATCGGCTCAGCTGATTATTTTAATAATGAAATACAGGGACAGGTGAATGGGACCAGGGCCAGGCGTTCACCCGGTTCTTCAATAAAGCCGTTTATATATGCTTTGGCTATGGACCAGGGAATTGTGCATCCTAAAACAATGCTAAAAGATTCTCCGTTTGGTATAGGAGGATTCAATCCTGAAAATTTTGATGGTGAATTTCACGGCCCGTTATCAGTACATGACGCTTTAATACAAAGCAGAAATGTACCTGCTGTCCAGGTGGCAATGTTATTAAAAAATCCGGACCTTTATGATTTTCTTAAAGAAGCTGATATCTACGTGCCTCAGGAACGTGAATATTATGGAATGTCCATCGGCCTTGGAGGCACTGAAGTTACAATGGAAGATTTAACCAGGCTGTATGCAATGCTGGCAAATGAAGGAATACTGCATTCCTTAAACTATTTGCTTAACAGCAAAGAAGAAAAAGGAGAGCGTATTTTAAGCCGTGAGTCCAGTTTTATTATTCTGGATATACTGAAAGATAACCCAAGGCCGGATCAGTATTATAATTCAGAGTGGGTTAAGGACCATCTGTCTGTTCACTGGAAAACAGGTACCTCATATGCGTATAAAGATGCATGGGCTGTAGGTTTATTTGGGCCATATGTGCTTGCGGTTTGGATTGGAAATTTTAACGGTATAGGAAACCCGTCGTTTGTAGGCGCCAGGGCTGCCGGGCCGTTATTTTTTCAAATGATTGATGCAATAAAATCAGAAAATCCTGACTTGGAACAGATGCCCATATATGAGTATCCAAATATTGATAAAGTAAAAGTATGTTCTGTTTCCGGACAAATTCCAAATTTATTTTGCCCCAATACTGTTTTTACATGGTTTATTCCGGGCTGTTCACCTATAAAAAAATGCGAAATTCATAGAGCTGTTCCAATAGATGTTAAAACAGGCCTGAGAGTTGCGGAAGAAGGTAATCCCGGAACAAAGATGGAAGTTTTTGAGTTTTGGCCTTCAGATATCCTTAAAATATTTCAAATGGCAGGGATACCCAGGCGTATTCCGCCAGGATTTCATCCTTCATGTTTGCAAAATGAAAAAGGTTATAACGGGCTTCCCCCAAATATAACGTCACCGCAAAAAGGATTAATTTATCATTACAGAACAAATTTTCACCGTAAAGAAAGTATTTCACTGACAGCTGTATCTGACGCTGATGTGCGGGAGCTTTGCTGGTTTGCTAATAAACAATACCTAGGTAAAGTAGTTAGAAATGATATGTTATTATGGAACCCAAAACCAGGCCAATATGTTGTCAGGGTAGTGGATGACCAGGGACGCTCGGATTCTATAGATGTAACGGTTTATGCAGTAAATTAATTTAACTGTTTGTATAAATATAAATGATGGTTAAGTATTTATAAAAATTTTATTTGTCTTATAAAAAAACAGGAAAAGCAACATAATAAAAGGAGGGTATGAAGATGATGGCAAAACAAAAGGTTGTATTTTTATCCGGAACGGTTGTTTTTTGGTTGTATATTTGTTTAGTATAAGTCAGTTGAAAGCGGGTGAAGTAGAAAATGAAAAATTGGTATTTTGTCCAGGTGTTGAAAATAATGAACCGGTTAACCACGGGGAAAGTTTTGCTTCAGACACAGGAAAGATTTATTTGTGGATGAACGTTACTAGCGGAAACGTGCCTGCTCAAGTAAAACATTTATGGTACTATGAAGGCAAAAAGATGAGTGAAGTTGATTTAGATATTAAGTACGCAAACACGCGCACCTGGAATTATAAAACCATTATGCCAGAATGGAAGGGCAGCTGGGAAGTTGATGTAGTAGACGCCGAAGGAAAATTAATAAAAAAAGTTGATTTTAAAATAGAAAATTAACAAATAGAAATTTAAATACAATATTTTTAAAAGGATTAGTATTAATTATACTAATCCTTTTTTTTATGTGAAATATAAAGCTTTCCTTTTTTATATATAATATGAGTGTTAAATATTTTAGAAAGAACATTGATTTCATTTTCAATTCTATAAAAGTAAGTTGAGCTATCAGTAAAAGTTGTTTTTAGTTTATCAATATATAGAGGGGTTAACGCAGGGTTACTTATTGTATTTGAAGACAAGAGGCATTCAAAAATTAGGCCTTCTTTTGTTTTTATGTCTCTGCTGTCAAAAATAAAATTGCCGAGACTATATAGAATAATGCTGTTTTTATACAGCTCTACACCTTGTATAACATGGGGATGATGTCCGATTATTATATTTGCACCGTTATCTGCTGCGATATGGGCTATTTTTTGCTGATAAATTGTTGGATATGATGAATATTCAACACCCCAATGGAATGATACAATTATAATATTACCGAATTTATTTGCTTCTTTAAGGTCTGTAACTAATTGTTGTTGGGAAAAAACAGATATTGCTGGAATATTTTCGTTAGCTGATTTTCTGGTATTGGAAAATAGTGAATATGAAAGAAAACAAATTGTGTTGCCGTTTTTTTTAATTAATATTGGTTTATTAGCTTCTTTGGCTGTTTTTCCTGCACCAGAATACAATATATTTAAACTATCAAGTTCATTCAAAAGCATTAACAATCCTTCAGAGCCATAATCTAATATATGATTGTTTGCCAGAGAAACTAAATTGAATCCCGCTAATTGCAATGATTTTACTGATGAAGTTGAAGTTCCTAAAATGTATTTCTCTTTAATAGGAGAATTTCCTATGCAAGTAAATTCAGCATTACCAAAAACAATATCAGCTTGATTGGAATATTTGCTAAAATCATTAAATGGCCAATTAATGCCTCTTTTATTTATAGCACTGTTTACCCCGCGACCTATCATAACATCGCCAACGGCAATAAAATGCACAAAATTATCTTTAGTATTTAGTGTGTTATTGTCTTGTGAAAATAAAACAATATAAAATAATACAATTAGAACAAGAAGTAAAGTAGTAAATTTTAAAATACGAGACATAATGATAGGTTTTAAAAGATAAATTCTTTAGAAAATGTTATTTTCTATTTAAAGAGTTAGACTTAAGAAAAAACAACAAGTAAGCGTATGATAATAAACATATTATAATTATATATCAAATAGTAAAAATTAACAATTTGTTATCAAACATCAACATAAAAAGGAACAAAGGCAATTTGACAACTTAACTAACAAACTAAGAATGTTAGTTCAAAAACCAGTGGTTTTAAAACAGAAAAAAAAGGAAGTCCCACACCCGGTTAATAAAAGTAAACAAATAGGAGATTTTATGGATAACGCAAAAGATAATGTTTTTAGGAATTCTTTTGAAAGAATATTTACTGCAATAATTTCAATATTAACCGGACTAATTTTGATATATCTTGCAATTCAAGGCCCGTTATTTCTGCATCATATCAAATATAAAACTGCAGATATTATTAATAATCAGCTGATAGGCCAGGACATTGTAAATATATCTGTTATAAGTTTAATTCTAATTATTGGAGGCATAACATTATTCTATAGAAAAAAGGCAGCGCCCTATCTGCTTATTACTACACCGCTGTATTTAATATATTATGTTTTGAGTTATACCTTAGGATGTGAGTGGAGCTCTATAAATTACACAGGAAACAGCGAACAATATACTTTTTATTTTCTTTTTGTGCTTGTTTCGTCTTTAATAATATTATTATATTGCCTTTCAATATTTCCTAAGAACGTAGAAAGTAATTTTAAAAAGAAAGGGTTGGCAGTATATTCTTTTTTGTTTTCATTATTTCTGGCAATATTTGCATCAATGTGGACAAAAGAAGTTTGGCAGGTTATGGCAACAGGTACAACCCGCGGGTATGATATAGCACCAGCCGGATTTTGGGTAATTAGGATATTTGATTTGGGGTTTAGCATGCCTTTAGGGTTTATCAGCGTGTATTTACTTTGGGCCCGGCCCAATACTACATATCCTGTTCAATTTATGTTTTATGGTTTTTTTCTTACTATGATAATTGCTGTTAATACTATGGGATTAATCATGTTTATGAATAATGACCCTACATTTATGTTGCGGGACATGATAGTGTTTTTTATTATTGCGCTGATTGTTATAACAGGATTTGTATATATAATGAAGAATTATAAAGTTAAAGAATAAAACATTGAGCGTTTGTATGATTAATAAAAAAATGCGTAAATTTGACATAAAGTTACTAAATACACTTTATTAACACTTTTGTTAATTATCTGTATTTAGTAGAAATGAAGAAAAGTATAAGAACAGTTTAATTGAATTGATATAATAAATTAAATAAGAGTTGCTTTTATTGAAGCCTATCTTGTTTCTTGGGTCGGGCAGGTAAAAGAGAGATGTGGGGTCTTTATAATCTATGGGGAAGTATAGGCGTAGTAATCCTGAGGCAAATTAAACAGTGTGGAAAGAACAGAAAGCAGGATAAATAGGAAAAGGGCAAAAGGTTTTCTGCTTTTTGAAGAAAAGAA
>Ga0208977_1001162_pt1 | contig 14140 bp, 12 predicted proteins | sample RifOxyA2_FD_184030 | JGI IMG/M metagenome (GOLD analysis project Ga0208977, IMG submission 184030) | Groundwater microbial communities from Rifle, Colorado - Rifle Oxygen_injection A2 (SPAdes) | ecosystem: Environmental > Aquatic > Deep subsurface > Groundwater | place: Rifle, Colorado, United...
ACGAGTTCATTTACACCAAAAACCTGTTTTAACTATATATATTATGCAATCCGTAATTCTAAAACCGGGCAAAGAAAGGCCCATTCTTAACAAACATCACTGGATTTTTTCCGGCGCCATCAAACATATTCCAAAATTTACCGACGGCGATATTATGGCGGTGGAGGATTCCAAAGGCGGATTTTTGGGCTATGCCTATTTCAACAGCCGAACTTCAATTTCCGGACGAATGTTGAGTTTTAACAAAACCCCGGCCGAAGAGGCGCTGAAACAAAAAATTGATAAAGCCATCGCGTTTCGCAAACAAATAATTGACCGCAAAACTACCAACGCCTACCGCCTGATAAACAGCGAGGGCGATTTTATTCCCGGACTGATTGTTGATGTATATAACGATGTCGCGGTAATCCAAGTGGCGACTCTGGGAATTGAAAAACTAAAACCGCTGATTGTTGAGCATCTCAAAACCGTTTTAAAACCGAAGACGATTTATGAAAAATCAAATCTGCCTTCGCGTGGGGAAGAAGGGCTAAAAAACCAAGAGGGTCTGCTATGGGGCGAGGACATTGACGAGGTGGAAATATTGGAAAACGATATAAAGTTTATCGTGTCAATCAAAGGCGGACAAAAGACGGGGTTTTTTCTTGACCAGCGAGAAATGCGAAAATGGGTTCAAGAAATTTCCAAAGATAAAAAGGTGTTGAATTGCTTCGGTTATACCGGCGGCTTTTCACTTTACGCCATCGCCGGTGGAGCGGAGCAAACAGACACGGTTGATATTTCCGAAGACGCAATTAATCTGGCGCGAAAAAACGCCGAGCTGAACAAAATTAAAATTAACAAACACGGCTGGCTGGCGGAAGATGTTTTTGAATTTCTACGGGAAAAACCGCTGAATTATGATTTAATCATTCTTGACCCGCCGGCATTCGCCAAAAAAAAATCCGATATTGTCCAAGCTTGCCGAGGGTATAAAGATATAAACCGGCTGGCGATTAAAAAAATACCGGCCGGCGGTCTGCTCCTGACTTCTTCCTGTTCTTATCATGTTGATGAAAAATTATTTCAAACCGTTGTTTTTCAGGCAGCCCAAGAAGCCGGACGAAATGTCCGCATTATCGGCCGTCATCATCTCGCGCCCGACCACCCAATCAATTTTTTCCACCCCGAGGGTGAATATTTAAAAAGCCTGCTTTTGTATGTTGAATAAAATGAGCAAAAAAGATAATTATTCGGCTAATATAATAAATTATGCCTCCAATCCACATTGAAAAACTTATTTTCGGGGGACAAGGCTTGGCCCGAGTTGACGGCAAAGCGGTTTTTGTCTGGAACGCTCTCCCCGGCGAAGATGTGGAAGTTGATTATACCATCAACAAAAAGAATTTTGCCGAGGCCGTGGCTGTAAAAATTATCAACCCTTCCCCCGACCGAATCGCCCCGCAAGAACAAAGTTTTTTATCCACCAGTCCATGGCAGATTTTATCGTGGCCGGCGGAAAACGAATGGAAAAAACAAATCGCGCTGGAAACCTACAGGCGAAATGGCGGGCTGGAAATCAAAGAAAATGAACTCAAAATTGAATCCGACGACGCGCAATTCGGCTACCGCAATAAAATGGAATTTTATTTTGACCGATTGCCTGACGGCCAAATCACTTTGGCTTTTTTAAATCGAGGGGAAACAACCAAAATCCCGGCTGACGGTTCGGTTCTCGCCCGACCGATTATCAATAAATACGCCAACTATCTTATTGATTTTATAAACGAAAATAAATTAGCTTTATCCGTCTTAAACAAACTGATAATCAAATGCAACCGGCAAGACCAAGTTATCGCCGGACTATTTCTCAACCAAAAATTAAGCAAAAAACTGTCCCCCGCTCTCAATGATGAACTAATCGGTTTTTCAGTTTTTAACGCCAATAATAATGAACTGACCTACAGCCTCGGTCAAAATTATTTGGAAGACAAAATAATGGATACGGCCATACAGCACGGCATCCAGACTTTTTTCCAAATCAATTTGCCGGTATTTGAACGCGCGCTCAAAGATATTGCCGGATTTGTTGAAAAAAATACCCCATTGGTTGATTATTATTCCGGCACGGGGGCGATTACCCTCCCTTTGGCAAAAAAACTCCAATCTGTTCTGCTGGTAGAAAGCAACCCGGAAGCGGCGGAATACACAAAAACCAATATTCTGTTGAATAAATTGACTAACTGCGAGGCAATCTGCAGTCCGTCGGAAAAAATGCTTGAAGCGATTGATGAAAACAAAACCATTATCGTTGACCCGCCCCGCGCCGGCTTGGATAAAAAAATTATTGATAGAATTATTTCTCAAAAACCTCCGCGCGTCATTTATTTATCCTGCGATTTGAGCACCCAAGCGCGCGATATCAAATACTTAAGCGAATTATACAAAGTTTCTTTTTTAAAGCTTTACAACTTCTTCCCACGCACCCCGCATATTGAAGGATTATGCGTATTGGATATCAGATGAACGATTGAACCCGATCCATATAAATGATAAAATTACTTCATAATATGGAAAATCCACCAAAAAATACGGAACAAACCCACGAAAATTATCTTTTATATAACGCCAAATTTTTTTTGGTATTTTTAATCGTATTCGGGCATTTCATCGCGCCTTTCACAGAATACAATATATATTACAAAACTCTCTACCTCTTTATTTACACCTTCCACATCCCGATGTTTATTTTCATCTCCGGCATATTCTCAAAAAAAGAGATAGCCAAAGAAGAAATAAAGAAATACACCGCAAATCTTATACTCCCCCTTATAATTTTCCAGACACTATATTCCCTTTTTGATTTTTATATCACCGACAATTTTAGCTTCTATAATTTTATTTTCATCCCCTACTGGATTTTATGGTATCTATTAAGCTTATTCTTCTGGAAAATTATCCTGCCTTACGCGCTTAAAATAAAATACATCCTGCCTGTCAGTATTCTACTATCCGCCATAATCGGCTACCTGCCAATAGACGGCTATTTCCTCAGCTTATCAAGGACAGTCGTATTTTTCCCGATTTTCCTGTTAGGACATTACGCGACTCCGAATTTTTTTTCAAACATAAAGTTTAAAGGCGATAAAATCTTATCGATTTTTATAATTGCCGGATTTTTATTATTTTTCTACGCAAATACATCCATTGATTACCGCTGGCTTTATGGAGCTGTAAATTACAATTCTCTAGGCAACTCGCAGTGGTATGCCGGCATATACAGATTATTCCTGATAGCCGGATCTTTATTATTGGGCATCTCCGCCATCAAACTCATACCGGCGGGAAAAAATTATTTTACATCCTTGGGAAAAAACTCATTAGCAGTGTATTTGTGGCACGGTTTCATAATAAAATTCTTCAAAACCACTTTGCTCATTATCTTAATTTACAAAACAGGGACCGCTTACTCTCTGGCCATCATCCTGCTGGCATCGCTTGCAATTGCGCTTTTATTATCGCAAAATTTATTTACAGATTTCACAAAAAAATATTTAAAATGAAAAAAATCATTCTCAAAAACTTACTTTTTTCTTTTATCGCGCTGGCCGTGTCGCTTGTTATTTTTTTTGTAAATATATTTACCGATGCCGAAACAATGCAGTTGGCTCAAATGACTAAAATCCTGGATATTTCTTTGGTAACCTTTGAAGAATCCGTTGTGTTTACAAAAATACTTCTGTTGCTTTACGCCCTGCTCTTTTTTCTGTCATTTTTGTGTTATTTATCCGCGGAACTTTTCAACAAAAAATATAATAAAAAAATAAACGGCAACTTAATCTTTTTTATAATCATGGCGCTTTTGCTCGCGCGTTCAATTATCACCGAACCATTTCTTTATCAAGTATTTTATGAAAAATCATTTACCTGTAAATTCATTATAGACGCGCTCACTTTTTTTGATATAAAAATATTTATTGACACCTTGCTGATTCTGATATTTCTAACCCAACTATTCTTGCTTTTCCGCTATTTTGCCTTTATTGCCGTATTTCTATTCCTCACCGGCTCTTACCTTGTTCAAAATCCGGTTTTTTTAAAAAACAAAATCGAAAATAACGAGACTGTCATTTACATTTTGGTTGATTCCCTAAGAAAAGATGCTGTTGAAGAAAATAATGATTTATTTATAAACCAAATTACTCGAAACTCCGTCAGTGTGGAAAATATGTACACCGTGTTCCCCGCCTCAGTCCCGACCTTGGCCTCAATTTTTTCCACCGATTACCCCTACAAATTCAATGGCACATCAATGTTTTTAAATAACCAAATGGATCTGTCATTCGTCAATGAGCTCAAAAAAAACTATAAACTTTCTCTCCACACAGATTATACGGATGACGATATTGTGAATAGAAGCAACTTCAATATACCCTTTGATAAAATTCATGCCCCATATATTGACAATGCCACCAATTTTAGAGCAAATATAATTAAAAAAAATATAATCCTACTTTCCATAATAAACAGCGAACCGCTCCGCAATCTTTTACTGCCGGAATACTATCAATCCGACAGCAACAGCAACAACCGAAACACAATCAACTCCGCTTTAAATTATCTAAATAAAAACAAAGGGGAGAAGAAATTAGCTTTTGTCTCTTTGAGCAGTCCCCATATCCCTTTTGAAGCGAAATACCCCTATTACAGAAAATACTCAAGGAAGGAAACTACAGAAAAATACGCATGGTTGTTTGATTACAAAGACCATACTTATACCGGTTTTTCAAAAGAAGCTAACGACAATATCCGTAATTTATATATGATGACCGTTCATGACGCGGACAATGAGGTGCGGTATTTTTATGACAAATTAAAAAAATTGGGACTTACAAAAAACTCTACAATCATTATTACCTCAGACCAAGGGGAAGGGCTGTTTGACGATGACCTGTATATTTTCTCCCACAATAATATAGACGCCAAAACCGTAATTAACGTGCCATTTTACCTTATCAAGGAAAATACGGAAAAGAAAACTGCTGAAGGAAACTATGCGCTTATGGATTCAATAAAAATCGCTTTTGACATTGATAATATAGAAAATTACAAAAGAAAATATATATATCTCGAAGCTGATGTAGACCTCAAAAACGTAACTAGTCCTTTGTATATTTTTAACAATCGAGTGTTATCCATAACAAACTACAAAAAGGCCAAAATAGTTGACTACGCCAACTGGCAAAAATACAAAAAAAGAGGCCTGATATTCAATGATTATATGCTGAAATATGAATTTGACGGCGATGGAAAATATTATCTGTATAGTCTAACCGAGGACCCCCTTTTCCAAAACGATATAAAAGAAAAAGAGGAAAACAAAGAACTGTTTGAAGATATGAAAAATAAGCTTGATGAATTTATAAACGATTCTTATAATTATATAAACCGTTGAAAAACATCGCCGAAAATGATACTCTATAAACGCCATATGAAAAAAGCCAAATTTGGAAAATTAAAAGATACCTACCGAGGAAAAATCTTCTCAATCAAGCAAAGAGAAGTGATTTTCCCCGACGGCTTCAAAGAAACTTACGAGTATTGCGAACGCGCGCCCAGCGTCAGTGTTTTGGCGTTTAACGAGAAAAATGAAATCCTAATGATAAAAGAACGCCGGCACGGCTATCAAAAAAATGTCTGGTTTTTACCGGGCGGACGCGTAGATCAACCGGGCGACACGCCCCGCAAAGCCGCCTTGCGCGAAATGGCGGAAGAAGCCGGCTATACCGCGAAAAAAATAAAACTAATCCATAAAAAATCCCCCAGCAACACGCTGTTTTGGGATATCTACATTTATTACGCGGTTGATTTGAAATTCGTCGGACGCCAACCGGAGCGGGGCGAACATATTATTGATGTAAAATTTGTCCCTTTCAAAAAAGCGGTGCAAATGGCGCTGGATGGCACGATTGAAAACGAATTTATTTCTTACAATATAATCCGCTTTGATTATATGTTGAAGACTAAAGAATTTAAACAATAAATATGGAGACTAAACCGCAAAAAAATCCCAAAATATATATCGCGTTGAATAAACCAGTTGATTATTCTGTCTCAACTGACGGAGAACAAAACTTGCTCGTGTCTGATTTAATTATAAAAGAAAATTACGCCGGCAATTATAATAAAGACTTGAACGCCAAGGATTATTTTATCAACGCGCCGGACAAAGACTCTGAAGGGTTGGCGATTTTGACAAATGACCAAGGCGCATCCGCCTGGTTTGCCCGCCTTTATTGCGAATATGAGTTGACAATCGGCCGTCCGCTTATCCGCGACGCCAAAAAAGTGCTGGAAGCGGGGATGAATATTGATGGCGAATTTTTTCCGGGAATAAAAATAAAAAGAGAATTCAATAAAGGAAAGAGGACGATTATTACAATAAACCTAAAAGGGAAAGAAACCCGAATCCGCCGGATGTTTGGACGACTGGGTTATAATATATCCATAATCCGCCGGACAAAAATCGGCAAACTGAAGTTAGGGACATTGCCGGTGGGGAAATGGCAACTTGCAAAAAAAGAAGAGGTGGTTTAATATAGTTGAAAGGCTTACGAGGCTTGCAATGCTTACGAGGCTTAAAAACTAATTTTTAATTATAAATTATATGGGAGAAAGAGAAATGATGTCAGGAGAGACATTAAAAGACCTCACTAATGAGGATATTGAATCCGGCGTATCATCATTGGAATTTGATCGCCAAAAAGCAGACGCTGAACGAGAAGACGCAGGAATAGCTGGGGAATCACACGGCGCAGACAAGGGTGATAATGAAATGATATCAGGAGAGACATTAAAAGACCTCACTAATGAGGATATTGAATCCGGCGTATCATCATTGGAATTTGATCGCCAAGCAGACGAGGCTCAAAGAGAAGACGCAAAAATAGAAGAATTACGTAAAAAAGCGGAAGAAGAAGCCGCCTAGCAAAAAACTAAACTCCACAACCCCCCCGCTGTACAGCGGGGGGGTTTGTATTTTTCCCCCCCGAAATGATATAATAGTTTTATAATAAATTCAGCTTTTTTAGCCTTTCAAGCTTTTCAAGCTTTTCAAGCCTTTTTAATTATGAACGCAAAAAACCAACTAAGTTTTGAAAAAATGCGCACTGTCATTTTTTTCAGCTCTATACTAATTCTATTTATAGTTTTACTATATTTAATCAGACCATTCATTTACGCCATATTTTGGGCGGCGGTGGTGGCCATACTTTTACAACCGATTAACAAATTTATCAATAGATATATTGATATTCCGGCAGTCAGCTCTCTCATTAGCGTTTTATTAGTGATTGTAATAATTTTCTTGCCATTGTTTTTATTATCAGTTCTCTTGGTTCAGCAATCGGTTCAATTATATGTTTCCTTCTCACAAGGCGATTCAATCATCACCAATGTCAAAGGAATTACCAGCTGGCTGGAAAACAGTCCTCTGGCTCCGTATATCCAGGATGTCAGCGCGCAATGGACGCAATACGCCAGTAGCGCCGCCAAAACAATCAGTCTGTTTGTGTTTGAAAATATTAAAAACATCACTCAAAATTCGGTTAAATTTGTCTTCATGCTTTTCATAATGCTTTACACGCTTTATTTCTTTTTCAAAGACGGCAAAAAAATAGCAAAATATTTTTCCTTTATTTCACCTATTGGAGACAGATATGAATTGATGTTCTATGAAAAATTTAGAAACACCGCTATCGCGACTTTAAAAACAACCTTGATTATTGGAGGTTTGCAAGGAACAATGGGCGGTTTATTGTTTTGGGCGACCGGTGTTAAAGGCGCGTTTGTTTGGGGAGTAATTATGGTAACACTATCATTGATTCCGGCGCTCGGCTCATTTGTAATCTGGTTTCCGACAGCGATGATAATGCTTGCGACCGGCAATGTTTGGCAAGGAATAGTCATACTTATTGTTGGCACATTCTTGATAAGCACCATAGATAATTTGCTTCGTCCGGTATTGGTCGGAAAGGGAACGGAATTACACCCGCTGATTGTGCTATTCTCAACCCTTGGCGGAATTGTGTTATTTGGCATCTCCGGATTTATCATTGGACCGATTGTCGCTTCTCTGTTTATGGCGATGATGTCCATATATGCTCACTACTATCAAGACGAACTACAGAATAATTAAAAAAATAAAATCCCTCCAACACAATATCGGAGGGATTTTTTTATTTAGAAACTTACGCTCTTAAAACAAATCCGACGATGCCTGCCACGACCAATACCCACATTATCGCGGCAAAACTTATGAAACCCACTAAAATCCCCACAGCGAGGATTGATCTCTCTTTTTTCATATTATTTTGATTAAATAAATTAATATCTGGATTATATCATAAATAAAAAAAGCCTGCTAACAAAAGCGGTAAAAACCTTTTTAATTGGTGGTCCAGATGGGAGTCGTCCCGACTAAGTCGGGATAAGGTGCCCTTAAACCCTTCCGTTCCTCTTTCTGTTAAACTTATACAGTTTTGGATTTTTGCTTGTGGTCCAGATGGGAGTCGAACCCATATGCCTTGCGGCGCAGCATTTTAAGTGCTGTGCGTATACCAGTTCCGCCACTGGACCATTTAATTTCTCTATTGCCTGCGACGCCCTCGATGAGTTGGTTTTAAACTGTGACAATTAGGGCATAGAACTCTCAAATTTTCTAATCTATTATCATGTCTATCCCCATTTATATGATCAAGTTCAAGTGGTAAATAACCATCCGGCGTCCTAACTGACCAACCACACTCTTCACAATGTTGCGATTTTAATTTAGCGGCAAATAGTCTTTTTTTCAACTTAAAACTTTGAAAATTTGTTCCTTTAATCAAAATTTTTTCTAAAGGTATTCTCGGAACGCCAATACCTGTAAGGCTCGCATTCCAACCACGCCCTTTAAAATGTTTTATGTCTAGTTTATATTCTTTTATATATTTTTTAATTTGTTCATAATTTCCTCCGGCTTCACGCAAACCCAACTTGGATAACACTTGTCTATAACTAAAACATTTCTTAACTGCCTGCTTCAATTGTTGAGCTGTCCAACTCCTTTTTTTGTTCATATTGCCATTTATTATAGCAAAAAAGTAAAGACATTTCAATAGTCGGAATCCTCCAAAAAACCCGCCCTAAATTAGGGCGGGTTTTTCTGTTTCTTGTTTTTATTCTTTCTCTTTCCCGTCCTCAACTGGAGTTTCATCAGCGGATTCAACTTCTTTTTCTTCTTCTTTGATATCGCCGACTTTCTCTTTCTTTTCTTTTTTAGCTTCCGGCTTTTCGGTTTTCTTGCTTTTTACGCCTTCCGCTTTCAAACCAAGACGGTGTTCGGCCGGTTCAATGTTCACGATTTCAAATTTATACTTCTCGCCCAATTTGAACTTCTCTCTCAACTGTTCAACATTCTTAATCGGTTCGTTGGATAATTCTGAAATATGAGCCAAACCGTGTATATCTTCATCAAGCTTCACCATCAAGCCAAACGGTTCAACTTTGTGCACTTCCGCCTCAACCACTTGTCCGACTTTATAAGTATCTTTGACTTTCTTCCAAGGGTCGTCAATCAAACGTTTAATTGAAAGATAGATTTTTGATTTGTTTAAATCAATAATCTGCGCTTTTACATTTTCACCCACTTTCAACACATCTTTCGGATGGTCAATTCTTTGCCAGACGATTTCAGAAATATGCACCAAACCTTCCAAGCCTTCACCGAATTTAATAAACGCGCCGAACGGTGTCAAAGCCGCAATTTCTCCATCAACGACATCGCCAATTTTGAACGCATCCAATACCGCTTTCTGCTCGTCTTCCCAAACCGCCTTTTCAGAGACGATTAATTTCTCATCTTTTTGATTAGCATCAAGCACTTTTACTTGCGCTTTTTCGCCAATCAATTTTTTAAGTTTTTCTAAAATTCTTGATTTATCTCCACCTGGAACGCGAGGATAGTGATCCGGATTCAACTGTGAAACAGGCATAAACCCGACCAAAGCGTCCACTTTCATCATCAGACCGCCTTTGTTCGCGTCTAATATCTTAGCTTCAATCGTCGTGCCATCTTCCATCAACTCGGCCATTCTGTCCCAAACTCTCTGATTTCCGGCGCTGCGGAGCGATAACTCCATTTCGCCGTTTTCATTTTCCTGCTCAATTACCGTCGCTTCCAATTTATCTCCGATTTTAATATCGGCAAATTCGTTGGACTCGGTAAATAACTCATGGCCCCTGACTATTCCGGTAGTCAAACCGTCAATATCCAATCTAATGGCGCCGCTATCTATTGAAATAACAGCTCCTTCAACCAAATCCCCTTTGTTTGGCATTTTAGTAAAATACTCTTTTAAGAGTTTACCGAATTCGCTATTATCTTTAGCGTCTTCTTTTGCCTTTAAGTTTGCTTTTTTTGACATAAATTAATAATAATTTTTAACCCAAGATTTATCTTGAGCGCAAATATACTCTGTCATAAAGTAATTCGCTTAAGTAAAACCGCCAACTCATCACTCAACATTTGTCTTGTATTTTATGATTTTGCGGTGGACGTAATATACACTAGAGGGATAAAAATGTCAACACCCCGCCTTTTACCGGTCATCTATCAACAATTTTTTATTGTTTTTTTTGCATCAATAAAATATCCCCCAAGTTCAATCTTTCCTTGCATAAAAAATCGCTTAATTTAGCCAAAAAAAATCGACTTTTATACACTTGAACCGGCTTGCGTTTTATAATAAAATAATGTACAATATTAGCACTATTTTATTAAGACTAGCGAGGAGAAAGTGGAAAAATTTATTTTTCCATTCTCTCCGAGTGACGTCTTAACATAGGTTAATACTTCGATACTCCCATCGAAAAATGAAATAATTATTCAGTTTGATACCTCGTCAGCTTGCTACGGGGTAAATCATTCTTTATTCAGCTAAATATGCATTTATCATGGCTAGGAAATACCGCTATAAAAATACAGGCAAAACCCTTTGAAAAAGATGTGGTATTGGTCATAGACCCATATAGACCGGCGCTAGGCAGTTTTCCACGCAATTTGACCGCCGAAATCGCCCTTTACACCAGAGGGGAAGACGGCTCAATCACAATATCGGGCAACCCGTTCACTTTATCAATCCCGGGCGAATGCGAAAATAAAGGTGTGCTTATCACCTCGGCGCAAGGTGAAAAACCTGATGAAGCAATGTTCAGAATTGATGCCGAAGATATAAGTGTTGGACACCTCGGTTTAGCCAATAAACAGCTTACAGACGCGCAATTATCGGTTTTGTCCGGAGTTGATGTGCTATTTGTTCCGGTTGGTGGAAAAGAATGTTATGACGCGGAATCGGCCATAAAGGCCATAAACTCCATTGAGCCAAGAATAATCATCCCAATGGCGTTCAAGAGCGACAATGACCCAAAATACGACCCGGTTGAAAACTTTTTGAAAGAAATGGGAAGCGGACCGATAAAACCGGAAAAGAAAGTAATTATAAAACAAAAAGATTTGCCCGAGGAAGAAACGCAAATAATCGTTCTTGAAAAAGAATAAAAATCATACAAACATACAAGCATCTAAACATATAAACATACTATATTCGGCGATAATTTGGGATTATAAATGTTTTTATGCTTTAATGTTTTTATGTTTTAATGTTAAATATGCCTGTCAAAAAAGGAAAATCGAAAAAGAATATAGATAGCGACGTGAAAAAGCAAATCAAAAATACGGTTGAAAAACTGCCCCAGCTTATTGTGGAAGAAATGAAAGAAAGCCAAAAAATCAACACCGATTATTATGACAATCCGTCTTATAAAAATAAAAAAGTGATGATGTGGGTATTTGTAGCCGTATTTTGTCTGATTATCGCGGGATTATGGATTATAAACATCAATACGGTTTTCTACGATTTCACAAAAAGTCTAGGTAAAAATAATGGAACGCAAATTTTAAAAGACGGACAAGAAATACTGCAGGATTCTTATAAAAATGATTTAGGGAAAATAATGGACGATGTGGAAAAATTATTCGCGGAAGAACCGACGGAAGAAACCGCCGAACCGAAAGAGAAAAAGCCTATAAATTTGGACGACATCGTGAATGCGGTCAATAATTTCACAAGCACAACAACAAATACAGCCACTTCCACCGAAGACACTACAACTTCAACGGAAGAAACCGCTGGATAAATCCAGCACCACTTTTTTTGCGAAAAAAGTGGTGCTGGATAAAAATTAATCACTTATTTAGAAATAAGTTTTATGCTAAAAAAGCAAGAAGAAGGACAACAAAAGCTTCCGGTGGAAGAAAATGCGGGAAGAATAGAACCAATCAATTTGGTGGATGAAATGCAAACATCATATTTGGACTATGCCATGAGCGTGATTGTATCCCGCGCGCTTCCTGATGTCCGTGACGGCTTAAAACCGGTCCACAGGCGCATTTTATACGCTATGTGGGGTCTTGGCCTCCGCCATAACTCAAAATTCCTCAAATCAGCCCGTGTGGTCGGAGATGTTATGGGTAAATACCATCCTCACGGAGATAGCGCGATTTATGATTCTTTGGTCCGCATGGCGCAAGATTTCTCCATGCGCCACCAATTGGTACACGGTCAAGGAAACTTCGGCTCTATGGATGGTGATTCCGCGGCAGCTATGCGATACACCGAGGCAAAATTAAAAGCCATTGCCGAGGAACTCTTGCTTGATATAGAAAAAGATACGGTGGATTTCGGACCGAATTATGACGGCTCCACCAAAGAACCGCGCGTCTTGCCCGGAAAAATCCCCAATCTTCTGGTAAATGGCAGTATGGGTATCGCGGTTGGCATGGCGACAAATATTCCTCCGCATAACTTAAGAGAAGTTTGCGACGCGATTATTCATATTATTTCCAATCCGAAATGCAGTGTTGAAGAATTGGTTGAATTGGTAAAAGGACCTGACTTCCCCACCGGCGGAATTATTTACAATAAAAAAGATATCACCGCCGCTTACGCCACCGGCCGAGGCGGAATTGTTTTGCGCGCCAAAGCCGATATTGAAGAAAGGAAAGCAGATCAATTTCAAATTATAGTCACGGAAATTCCTTATCAGGTAAATAAATCAACCTTATTGGAAAAAATCGCCAATTTGGTGCAGGAGAAAAAACTGGAAGGCATTAAAGATTTACGCGACGAATCAAACAAAGAAGGCGTCCGCATCGTGCTTGATTTGAAAAAAGATTCTTATCCGAAAAAGATTTTAAACCGCCTGTACAAACTGACGGAATTACAAACCACTTTCCACTTGAACACCATCGCGTTGGTTGATGGCATACAGCCTCGTTTATTGAATCTAAAAAGCATTTTGGAAGAGTTTATTAAACACAGACAAGTTGTCATCGTCCGCCGAACTGAATTTGATTTGCAAAAAGCCAAAGACCGCGCGCATATTTTGGACGGGTTGAAAAAAGCTTTAGACAAAATTGACATGGTCATCAATACCATCCGCAAATCAAAAGACAAAGACGACGCCAAAACCAATTTGATGCAAAAGTTTAAATTCACTGACAAACAGGCGGTGGCTATTTTGGAAATGAAACTGCAACAGTTAGCCAATTTGGAAAGAAAGAGAATTGAAGACGAATTAAAAGAGAAGAAAACTTTGATTAAAGAATTGGAAGAGATTCTTTCCAGTCCGAAAAAAATTCTTGAAATTATCAAAAAAGAAACCAAAGAAATCGCGGAAAAATACGGCGAGGACAGAAGAACAAAAATCGTCGTGGGCGGAGTCAAAGAATTCTCCATGGAAGATTTGGTGCCGAATGAACCGACAATAATTATGTCCACTCATGATGGCTACATCAAGAGGATGCCAATTGATACTTTCAAGACCCAAGCGCGCGGGGGCAAAGGCGTGGTCGGGCTGACAACTAAAGAAGAAGACGTCATAGAACACATTATTACCACCAACACTCATGACAATATGCTGTTCTTTACTACGCGCGGACGCGTATTCCAGTTGAGAGCCTATGATATTCCGGTTGCCTCTCGCACCGCCAAAGGACAGGCTTTGGTCAACTTTCTGCAACTGGCGCCGAATGAAAAAGTATCCGCCATTCGCTCTATGG
>Ga0208977_1001164_pt1 | contig 14127 bp, 3 predicted proteins | sample RifOxyA2_FD_184030 | JGI IMG/M metagenome (GOLD analysis project Ga0208977, IMG submission 184030) | Groundwater microbial communities from Rifle, Colorado - Rifle Oxygen_injection A2 (SPAdes) | ecosystem: Environmental > Aquatic > Deep subsurface > Groundwater | place: Rifle, Colorado, United...
CAACAGCTCCGGCCTGCGTCGGATTTAAGGGATCCGATATATCTATTACACACAATCCATTATCGCCATCGGCAACATAAGCATAATTGCCGGACACACATACATCATTGGCATAGCCGGGGGTGTCAAAAAAAGATTTCTCGACAGGATTTGCGGGATTGGACACATCTATTATCCTCAGGCCGCTGTTGGCGTCGGAAACATAGGCATAGTTACCAGACACATGCACATTATTGGCATTACCCGGCGTATCAAGAACCCCGGTAATCGTTGGATTTGCGACATCGGCAATATTGGCCACGACCAAACCTGAACCGTAATCAGCTACATAGGCATAATTGCCGGCTGCATAAACTCCGAATGCATTCCCCGGCGTATCCACAAACCCCGCCTGTGCCGGATTTGTCGGATCGGCAACATTTATTATTTTCAGCCCGCTTTGCCAATCAGCGACATAAGCATAATCACCCGTAATATACATTCCATATCCATACGCCGGTATGTCCAGAGACCATTCCTCGGCCGGATTGCCGGGATCCGAAACATCTGCTATCCTCAGGCCGCTCTGCCTGTCAGCTATATAGGCGTAATTACCGGCTATACATACATTATATGCGTTCCACGACATATCCAGAAACCCGGCTTCGGACGGGCTTGCCGGATACAACACATCAATTATTCTAAGGCCGCCTGCAATATCTGCAACATAAGCATAATTGCCGGCCACATGCACCCCGTATGCCGTTCCAGGCGTGTCCAGGGAACCTGCTTGCGCCGGATGCGCGGGATCGGCCACATTTATTATTCCAAGGCCGCTTGTGCCATCGGCTACATAGGCATAATTGCCGGAAATACAGACGCCTTGAGCAGAACCGGGCGTATCCAGGAACCCCGCTTCGGACGGGCTTGCGGTATTGGACACATTTATTATCCTCAGGCCGCTTGTGCCATCGGCGACATAAGCATAATTACCGGCGACATACACTCCGCCGGCTCTTCCCGGCGTATTCAGAAATCCTGTTTCGGACGGGCTTGCGGGATTAGATACATCTATTATCCTCAATCCATTATCACCGTCTGCAACATAGGCATAGTTACCGGACACATACACCGCCGTGGCAGAACCGGGCGTATCCAAACCCCCTGTCTCTACAGGAGTTGAAGGATTGGCCACATTTATTATTCTTAAACCATTGCCGCTGTCTGCAACATAAGCGTAACCATCTGAGACAAAAACATCCCTGGCGCTGCTAAAACCGGTTAGCGCGCCAACCTGTCGCGGAGAGGTTATATCGGAAATATCAATAATGGACAGGATTCCGGCAGCCGCGACATACGCGTAGTTCCCCGCTACCTGCGCTTTATAGGAACTGCCGGCGGCCAGCGTGCTGATAAGCTCGACATTTGACGCTGCCGCGAAAAGCGAAAGCGGGATTAGCGTAAAAAGCAAAGCGAATATAAATTTATTAAGCATGCTTCCTCCGGGTTACAACTTGAACGTTACCGATGCGTAGCGGGCGTTATCGAACTCATTTTCCGCTGCAAATTGCGACACAGTCTCCGAGTCGGGCAATGACGAAAAAGGGCGAAAACGGACTTCGGCAACAGGCTCTAAATTAACTCCGTCCCCTAAGCCTCGTAACATCAGCTATTTAATTATCGCGGCTTTTTTTACCTTGTCTATGCCGGCGCCTTTTACGCGCACAAGATATATCCCGGAGGCTACCATGCTGTTGTCCTTGTTGTAACAATTCCATTCAATACTATCCTCTATGTTTGCAACCACAGATTTTGTCGCTTCCCACACAAGGCTGCCCTGCGCCGTGTAAACCTTAACTGTAATGTCGCCGGAAACAGACGGCGTAAATCTGATCGCGGCAGCCTCGCCTTTCATCGGGTTTACGTATCCCCTGGCTCCGCCTATTATCCTGCAATCATCGGACGCCGCAACAGCCGCAGACTCACCGCCGGTACCGGCAAAGTCCTGGTTGGCTTTGCTCTCGCTAAGCGCGGTATATGTGTAATTTCCCGGGCTAAACACGTAGCCGGATTTCGAGGGCGTTACGGTATAATCGCCTGCATCCGGCACGCCAAATGCGTAATATCCCGAGGAACCGGTCGTAAAACTCAGTGAAGCGTTGCCTGAAAGATTTACCTGCACGCCGCCGATTCCGGCGCCGCTTCCATAACGCACATAGCCGGAAATGGTTTTTAGTCCATCGCTTAAAACAAGCAAACCTGTATCATTTATTCCCATGTAGATGGCGCCGTTATGCGCAAAAACTGAGTAAGCATCTACTATATCATCGTAATAGCCGAACTCAACAGGGTTAGCGGGATCTGCAACATTTATTATTCTCAGGCCACTATCCCTGTCAGCGACATAGGCATAGTTTCCGGAAACATAAACATCATTTGTAGTCCCGTATGTATCCAGGAAACCTATTTCAGCAGGATTCTCCGGATCGGACACATCTATTATCATAAGGCCGCTGCTCCGATCAACTACATAAGCGTAATTGCCGGCAACATGTACTCCATAAGCATCACTCGGCGTATCCAAAAAACTTTTCTGTGTGGGATTTGCCGGATCTGATACGTCTATTATTCTAAGGCCGCTACTTCCATCAGCCATATATGCGTAGTTTCCGTCAACATATATCCCACGAGAATCACCCGGCGTATCCAGATAACCTGTCTGCACAGGATTTGCCGGATCGGATACGTTTACTATTTTAAGACCGCTACTTCCATCAGCCAGATATGCATAGTTTCCCGTAACGTATACTTCATAAGTTATTCCCGACGTATCCAGATAACCTGCCTGCACAGGATTTGCCGGATCGGATACGTTTATTACCACAAGGCCGCCATACCCATCAGCCAGATAGGCATAGTTTCCCGTAACGTATACTCCATAGGCACTCGTAGGCATATCCAGATAACCTACCTGTGCGGGATTTCCTGGATTTGTTACGTCTACTATTCTAAACTCGTAAACACCGGCATCAGCCAAATAAGCATAGTTTCCTGCAACATATACTCCACGAGTGTCGCCTGGCATATTCAACAAGCCTGTTTCTACAGCATTTTCAGAATCGGATACATTTATTATTTTAAGGCTGCTGCTAATTCCATCAGCAAGATAGGCGTAATTATCAATTACATATACTCCCCTGGCGCTACCAAGCGTATCCAAAAAGCACGTCTCTTCAGGATTTGCCGGATCGGATACGTCTATTATTCTTAAGCCACTACTTTCATCAGCCATATACACGTAGTTTCCGTCAGCATATATCCCGCGGGCATAGCCCGGCGTATCCAGATAACCCACCTGCACAGGATTTGCCGGGTCGGATACGTTTACTATTTTAAGGCCACCACTTCCATCAGCCAGATAGGCATAGTTTCCTGCAACATATACTTCATAAGTTCGTTCCAGTGCATCCAGATAACCCGCCTGCACAGGATTTGCCGGATCGGATACGTTTATTATTTTAAGACCATCGCCTCCAGCAGCCAGATAGGCATAGTTTCCCACAACATATACTTCATAAATTAGTCCCGGCGTATCCAGAAAACCTGTCTCGACCGGAGTTCCGGGATTGGATACATTTATTATTCTAAGGCCACCAGCAGCATCGGCAATATAAGCATAGTTCCCTGAAATATATACACCATTGGCATAACCCGGCGTATCCAGAAATCCATCCTCGACCGGAGTTCCGGGATTGGATACATTTATTATTCTAAGACCGCTTAACCCATCAACGATATAAGCATGCACACCTGAAACAAAAACATCATTTATGGAACTCGCCGCCGTTACCATGCCGGCATGGCGCGGATTTGCCTTATCCGAAATATCAACAATAGTAAAAACTTTATCCGCAGCGACATATGCGTAATCTCCCACCACATGTACTTTTTCCGGAGTGCCTCCAGCCAATGAACCGATAAGTTCGACCTTAGATGCCCCCGCGAAAAGCGAAAGCGGGGTTAGCGTAACCATTATCGCGAATATAAATTTCTTAATCATGTTTTCTCCGTGTTATAATTTAAACGTTACCGATGCGTAGTGGGCGTTATCGAACTCATTCATCAGCGCCATTGCATAGTCAAACTGGCAGCCCTTTAATATCCTTAAGCCCAGGCCGAGCGTTATGGAATTGGTATCGCAGCCGAGTTTGTAGCCGCCTCTTATGGAAACCGTTTTTTGAAGCGTGTATTCCATCCCGATATGTTCCGTTATTTCATCGTCGTTCTGTTTTACCGCATCCACGCCGGCGGTTAAACTCTTCGACACGTAGCTTGCGCCGATGCGCATGGTAAGCGGCAGGTTGTCGCCCTCGCCGATGTACTTTATCTTATCCCCTATATTCTGCACCGCAAAACCAATGCCAATACTTTTTATCCTGCACATCATCCCCAAATCAAGCGCATACGCAGTCGCGGAAACTTCCTCAACAAGCCTTGTGCTAAGCGCTTTAGCGCTGCCGCCAATCGAAATAGCGCGGCTTAGCGGATAGCCGTAGCTTACATTTACCACGTAATCAGTCTCGGCGTTTACCGTCCTTTCGTTGCCGGCGCTGTCTATAAGCTCCATATTCCCGCCACTGTAGTACAATAAACCCAGCGCAACCGCGCCCTTGCCCGATACAAAGCCGGCATCTATCGCACCGGTGTTGTCGTCGGCCATCCCGCGCTTGAATAATACAGACGCCTGCCGCGTCCTCATAAAACCAAGCCCCGCGGGGTTGTAATGCATGCTCGCAAGCCCGCCGCCTATCGCCGTAAACGATTCCCCCATGGCAAGCGCGCGCGCGTTTAACCCTTGCGTCAACACCAAAGCGCCGCTTGTGCCAGAGCCACCGGCATATGCGCTGCCCGCGAGGCTTAATACCACCATCACGCCAACTGCCGATATTTGTTTTCTCATGTCTGTCTCTCCTATTTTATTATAGCGGCTTTTTTTACCTTGTCTATCCCGCAACCTTTTACGCGCACAAGATATATGCCGGAGGCTACCATGCTGTTGTCTTTATTGTAACAGTTCCAGTCAATATAATCCTCAATATTTGCCGCCGCGCTTTTCGCCGTTTCCCACACAAGCGCGCCCTGCATCGTATATATCCCAACCGTAACCTCGCCGGGTGCGGCCGGCATGTATCTTATTGTTACTGTCTCACCCTTAACGGGGTTTACATAACCGTCCGCCCCGCCATGCACCCTGCAATCGCCGACGGATATTCCACCTGTATTAACGCCACCACCGGCTACAGCGCCCGTAAAATTCTGGTTATCCCTGCTCTCACTTAGCGAAGCATACACGTAATTTTGAGGGCTGAATGTGTAACCATTTTTCAGGGGCGTTACGGTATAATCCCCGGCGTCCGGCACACCAAAGGCATAATATCCCGTTGCCGTGGTTGCAACTCTGAGCGAAGCGCTGCCATATAGATTTAACTGCACACCGCTGATCCCGGCCCCGCCGGCATCGCGCACATAGCCTGAAATTATTCGTATGGGAGCCGCTAAATCAAACCCGAAAACAAACAAGCCGGCATTATTTACTCCCAGATATACAGCGCCGTTATGCGAAAAAACCGAATAAGCATATCCTATTTCATTATAATGCCCGGCCTCGAAGGGGTTGGCCGGATCCGATATATTTATTATCCTCAAACCGCTGTCCCTGTCGGCAACATAAGCATAATCACCCGTTACGTAAACGGTATATGCGGACTCGGGCGTATTCAGAAAGCCGATTTCCGACGGATTGGTGGGATTGGAAACGTCTATTATTCTAAGGCCGTCAAATGAATCGGCAACATAGGCATAGTTCCCCACGACATACACACTCCTTGCGCTGTCGGATGTATCAAAGGACCCGACTTCTGCCGGATTTAAGGGGTTGCTTATATTGATTATTCGCAAACCCGCCGCGCTGTCGGCCACGTAGGCATAACTGCCGGTTACGTAAACGCCGTTGGCATAACCCGGCGTGTCTATAAAGGCCTTTTCAACGGGGCTTGCGGGATTTGACACATCAATTATTCTAAGGCCGCTATTGGCATCGGACACATAGGCATAATTATTATATACGTGCACGCCGTTGGCATTACCCGACGTATCCGCAACGCCCGCGATCCGCGGGTTTTCAACGTCGCTGACATCAATGACAAGCAGGCCTGAACCATAATCAGCCACATAAGCGTATTCCCCGGCTACATAAACCGAAAATGCGTATCCCGGCGTATCCACAACGCCTGTTTGCACCGGATTTCGGGGATCGGCGATATTGATTATTTTCAGCCCGCCCTGCCAATCGGCGATATACGCATAATTATCGGTAACATACATGCCGTATCCATACCCCGGCATACGTTGAACCGATTTCTCGGCCGGATTGCCGGGGCTTGACACATCCACAATTCTAAGGCCACTCTCCCTGTCGGCGACATAGGCATAATTGTCGGCGACATAAACACTATATGCATTCCACGAAACATCAAGAAAACCTGCCTCAGACGGATTTGCGGTATCCGAGACATTAATTATTCTAAGGCCGCCCGCTATATCCGCGACATAGGCATAATTACCAGCCACATACACGCCGTATGCCGTCCCTTCCGTATCGAAAGAACCCGCCGCCGACGGATTTGCAGGATCTGCAACATCTATTATTGCAAGTCCGCTGCTGCCGTCAGCCACATACGCATTGCCGCCGGAAACATACACGCCCTGGGCAAAGCCCGGGGTATCAACAAACCCTGCTTCAACGGGGCTTGCGGGATTGGAAACATTTATTATTCTCAGGCCGCCGGAATAATCTGCGACATAGGCATAGTTACCTGCCACGCACACGCCAAACGCTTTCCCCTGTGTATCCACAAACCCTGCCTGCGACGGATTCGAAGGATTAGCCACATTTACTATTATCAAACCTTTGTCATCATCAGCAATATACGCGTAGTTACCGGCCACATATATACCGTATGCCGTTCCTTGTGTGTTGAAAGAGCCTGCCTCCGCCGGGTTTGCCGGGTCGGTTACATCTATTATTTTCAGCCCCTCATCGCTGTCTGCGACATAAACGTAGTTGCCTGAAACAAAAACATCCCTGGCATTTCTCATGCCGGCCAGCACGCCGACCTGGCAGGGATTTGATTTGTCGGCAATATCAATTACCGAAAGAATCCCGTTAGCCGCGACATATGCGTAGTTGCCTGCCACATACGCTTTATTGGAACTGCCTCCGGCTAATTTGCCCAGCAGCTCCACATTTAATGCGTCCGCAAAAAGCGCGGACGGCAGCAGCGTCACCAACAAAAGCAGCACCGATTTCCTGATCATGTTGTTATTCTCCCTCGTTAACCGGAGCCGCGCAGGGCGGTTATAAGTTCGGGTACTATTATTGAGTTCATTATGGTTTCACGCGCGGCGAAAGCGGCGCCGGCTTCCAGTATTCCTTCCATGAAACCGGCAAGCGATGCCGCGTAGAGTTTTAACTGCGCAGGATCGGCGCATCCGGCTGCCTGCCTTATGCGGCGGTTCATGAAATAGGCGGCTGCCGGGTATTTGCGGCCGTCAATGCGCGCGGCGAGCCGGCCTGCCTGCTCAATCAAATTTTGCGTTTCATTGTTTCCTTCGTAAGCGCGCACAAGCTCAACCCATTGGCTACGGAAAGCGTCGATATCCGGAATATCGCCTTCGGCGAGGCTCATGGCCATGCCCCGGCCGTGGGCGTACATGCCTTCGGGCGTCTGCATGAACCTGCTGCGGCGCTCGCGCACGAGCCCGGCGAAAAATTCGGCTATGTCGAATTTTTCAGCTCCGGGCGCGGCAAGCCCGGCCTGCGAAGCGCCCGCGAAAACGCCCGCCGAAAGCCCGACGGCGGCGGCCTCCGGGTTTTGGAGAAGCGAGCGAATTTCTTCCTTGAACGCTTCCTCGTTTAATGCCTCAAACTCATACTCGCGCCGCACCACGACGTCGCCTTCCCGGGCATACTCATCAAGACAGATTTCGACGTATGCGCCGGCGGGCACATTTTTTGGCTGCCTGCCGGGAAGATAACGCATAACGCGGCGCGCAGTGCTATTTCCCGTTACAAGCGGCTCGATAATCGCACCGCATTGCGCCGCAACAGGCGGAATAACGGCTATAACCATATCGGCATTTTCGTTCGTAAGCGCAGCCGCAAGCTCGTCGAATGAACGCACAAAATTCTCCGCGGCCACGGGGCTGTCGACGGTTGAAAGGTCGAACCGTATGCCAGAGGCGCCGGCCTTAACAAGCTCAAGCGCCTGCTGTTTTATGCGGCCATCCGTGGAATCATTTTCAACCCGGTAATCCGCATGAATCGCAGGCATTGGCAATGCGCCTTTTGCCGCTTCCACCGCATAGGCCTTGCGCAAGGCGCTTATTATATCTATAATCCGCCGGGCGACGGCATCAGCCGAAAACACAAACGTATCAACGCCAAGCGCGCGGTGCGCGTCAATATAATCGCGGAGCATCGCCGCGGTTACCGGGACTTGCGAAATATCGATTGTTTCATAAACAAGCGGCCTGCGCCGCATAAGCGAACCTTCCCTGGCCATGCGAACGGCCGCGCCGCCTATAACCGAACGAACATCCGGCGCAACTGCCTGGTTGTCGAAAATATCGTCAGTTTCAGCCGCATTTTCCTCAAAAAAACCGGCAGCTCTCATGTTTGCGGCGCTCGCCATATTGGCAAATAAGCGCTCTACGACACTCCCGGCCATTGTCCCGCAAACCATCCTCCGTGCATCGGCACGCTTCAAGATATATGAAATTTCAGCAACGCCGGCGCCGTGCGCGGGTGTGTTTGACTCTTGTTTTAAATGTTCAAGTGTTTTTGATATTATCGATGAAACAGCCGCATATTCCTTCATTTCAGGCTCGTTGCCGTCGAGGCGTTCCTTTCCGGAGAGGCGCATGGCAACCATGTTTGCGTAAAATCTTTCAATCTGCCGCACATCATTTTGTGGAAGAATGCCGCTGAATTCTATTTCATCGAGTATTTCGAAAATGTTGATTTTATCGTATATGCCAAGCTTTATCTTTAATAAGTCCGCAAAAAATTGCACGAGCCGCATCATCTCTACCGGTTCATCAAACTCCGAACGCTCAAGATAGTCCAAGGTTCTCTCTTTATGTTCCCTAAAAAACGAACCGCCGTATATGGCATCCGCATACATATCTCTTGCTCCGGCAACTATGGCGCCGTCGCCGTACCAGTACGCGTTTATATATGCGCCCGGAGCATACAGGGCATAATAATATGTGTCAACTATCTTATAACCCATGGAATATAAAAGTTTTTTCATATACTCTTCGATTTCTCTTTTTCCATCACCGACAACAGAAAATTCGACGTCGGAATATAACGCGCAATCTCCCCGGGCAAAACTGCCAGCAAGGACAAAGCCGGCCTCAATGTCATCCGGCAAAACGCCTCTTTCTCTGGCCAGTTGCGCGCGCCCTTCGTTGAAAAGCGTCTCAAGGTTTATTTTCATCGCTTCCGACAGCTTCGCCGCTATTGCGCGGCCTGAAGCGCCGTGTTTCTTCATTTGGGCCGCGATTTCCACCATATCAGACTGCGCATACATTCTGTTCCGGCCCAGAGCAACCGCATAATCAGCCGTATCAGCAGCCGGCAATGAGGCGGCGTTGCTCTTATTATTTTCAACGCCGCTGCAGAGCCTGTCAATCCAAAGGGATATTACGGCAGCCTTTTCTAAATGTTTCGCCGCCATTCCTCTGCGAATCAGGTTGCCACCGTATAAATTATGTTTCTCCAGATATTCCGAGATAAAGGAATCAATAAATTTTTCCGTTTCATAACTTAAGGACAGATCCACTTCAAATAACGGGACAACAGGATCGGTATAATTGTCAGCTACGACATGCTCGCCATTTTTCTGCATGTCACGCACAAGGGAAGACATATTTTCATGCGCCTGCAAATACCTGTCTTTAGAATCTATTATCTGGGCAATTATATCCCATTTGTTGACTTGGCCGTATTTATTGCTGCCAACCATTACCATTCTTACCACATCTATTAATCTTTCGTTTATTGAAGGTGGTATTTTGAAATCGTAAACAACGCCCCATAATTTACCGAAACTGTGCCTGATGCCGTTTGTTCTTATATTTTGAGCAGCCTCCCGGTTTGTATTATGTATCACGCACCAATCCTGCCCCATGCCGTTTAACAATGACATCAGCCTGTTGCATTTATCCTGTATAATTGACGAGCCGAGCTGTTTATCGAAAATACTGAAATAATCTTCTTCATAAAAAATCTTTTCCATATCATGCTCACCGAACGCCCCCGCTATCTCATCAAACAAATCAAACATCTCCGCCTTGGTGTCAGGCTTTACTAACTGAACTAATTTCGGGGTTGAGGGGGAAATTTTCGGCAGGCGGATGGTGAAGGTGGCGCCTTTGCCTTCTTCACTTTCCACCGAGATCGTGCCGTTCATGGCTTCAACCATCTCTTTGCAGATGGCAAGGCCGTAACCGGACAGGCCGCCGCCCCTGCTGCTTACGCCGGGCTCGAATAACCTGTTGTTTTCAAGAAGCTCACCTCGTATTCCCGGGCCGGTGTCGGAGTAAACGATTATCCAGTCATTGCGGTCATCAGTCACCCGGACAGTTATGGCCCATTTATAGTTTTTTAATATGTCTTCGGCGGGTATGCCTTGTCTTAAAAGAGATAATTCCTTCTCTGAGAAAGCATCATACGAGTTTCTCTTTAAATTCTCGAATATTCGTTCAAATAACAGGCGATTACCCATCATAACCGATTTTTTGTCGTGCCAATCGAACTCAAGCGTAAACCACCTGTTTTTTACTTTGTTCAATACCTGTTCAAGAACATCGCACCCGATTACGGAAAGCTCCCTGCCGTCGGACATGATGCCATGGATATCGTCGGCCATCCCGGATAAATTCGTATCGTCTGCGCTAAACTGTCCGCGCAGTTCATTCAACGCCAGGATAACATCCTGCGATAAATTATCCAGCTTCTCCACGCTCTCCCGTCCGGCAGGCGTATCGAATCCATCTATAGCATCCCATAATGTTCTCATGTACAAATCGAACGTTTCCGAGAAGCGCCCGATCTCGATTTTATTTTTTCTGCCGATATTCGCATTCCCGACAGCCTTCTTGAATTTCGGCACTACGACAAGATCATGCTTGCGCATGGCGTGCATGTCTATAATTTTCCTGCGCTCGCGAACTTCGGGCGGCAGATTGGCGCCGGTTTTATTGCCTCCGGCGGCCATCATGGCCGCGGCAAGCGCGGCCAGGCCGGAAAATGTAAATTGGGAAATCAAATCCAAAACCGTGTTGGGATCCTGCCATGCTGCAAGCGTATCCGGCATCGCGTTGGCAAGAACTGGCCAGCCAAGCGCCAGGGCAAATACAAACATGGCTGTTTTTTTTGCTGAAAGCATGTTTAATTTGATATTCTCTCCAATATGTATTGCCGCGAGATATGCGGGGATAACCGGGAGAACCGTGCATAACAACCAGTATGCAAGGTGCAACAATAACTGTATGTAGAGTTTTTTGCCATACACTAATAATGTAAGCTTTTCAACGGGCATATAGTCCGCATCGCATAATATGTTAAACTTGCCGAGAAACCTGTATTCTTCTTTCCTGGCCTGCACCTCTTCCAGGCGGCTGGCGAACAGCAAATCGGCCATTAGAACTATCGGATTACGGACTAAAAGAAATTCCGTAATATTTTTCGGCGTTTTTCTTGCGTGAAATGTTTCGTGAACAATAACTAAAGCCATTTCAAAAGTATCTGCCAAAGGAACAATATCTATTAACGGGTTACCAAGCAGGCCAAGCAGCCGGGATCCGTTGGTCACGCCATTCGGACCATGCTCAAGCGACACAAGGCTAGGCTTGATGGCAAGATCGGAATCCCTTATGTAATGATAAGTTTGCGGATCCGTTATTTGGATAAGCAATAATGCTTTCCCAAAATATTCACTGTAATATTCTTCCACAAACTTGAGAATGAAAGGATCTATGCTCCCGTTCGCCATTAATTCAGCCCATAGCTGATCAATCAATCTATTAATTTCCACTCTGCGAAAACGCGCGGCAAGGCTCATAAGATCAAGCTCTAACTGGCGCGGCATTTTACCCGGGTCAAAATATAACCCGGTATGAATCGGCTGACTTGAAAAATGATCAACGATGTTGTCCCGCACACCGGTTAATTGCGGTTCTGCGAATCGCGCAAATCTTTCCATGCTCTTGTACAATAATTTACCAAAGCCAAGCATATACCTTGTTTGCGCTTCCTTAACTACCTCGCCAATATAAAAACCGCGCTCTTCCGGCGCAATCCTTTGCAGGTTCTCTTCCATCAACTCGAGCGCGGCGCCGGCGTCAGACTTTGCCATCTCCACCACCTGCATTACGTAAGGTGATGCGGTGGCATATGTGTTGTGGGCTACTATGCCGTTTCCTATGAAATTGTGGGTGTTTTCCACTTCGATGTCGTAAACGCCTCCGGTGTCAGGCTTTACTAACTCAACTAATTCTGGTTTGGAAGTCATTTCGGCGATAATATCTCTTCCGGCCTTATTGCCGGCATAATGCAATAAAAGATTTATATGTTTACTGTATGCGTTGGCATCAAGTAGAAATTCCGTAATGCCACGTTGATCTATGACCCTGACATGCCCGTCGGAAGCAATGAGATATTGGAAATCAATACCCATCCCAAACCCTGCTTCTTTCAAACGCCTGTTTATCTCCCGTAAATCGCGGTATGTTTGTATTGATATATTCTCTCTTGCCTTATGCGGCCTTTCACCGGGAACGATGTCCATCACCATGTTAGGCATTCTCTCACTATCCCAATAAATACCGTACATTTTTGGACCGATTTTCAACTGATCGGCAAGCACGGCGCCCTGGCAATCTATAAGGAATTCGGCATTAAGTTTCCTGACACTATAAGTGTCGGTTTCAGTAAGCTTGCGCAATGCTACCGGAGTGCCGTCATCCAGCCATCCGAGCCGCACAACGGCATTCCTGCCGCTGGAATACGTACTGGCAAAGATAATTTCAGTATCCGGAAGATGTACGTACGGCACAATGGATATTTCATCCAAAGATCCGGGCTTATTGCCAATATTACCGGCAGAAGCTAACGAACCAACGGTTGAATATCCGGCAGGAAGTTCGGCAGCAGTAATATCTCTGGTAAGTAAAAACTTATGCTTTCTATGGCTTTTTATGTAATTCAATATACCATCTTCAACGCTGATTTCCTCAGGATACTCTTCGGCCTTTTCAATAAGGCTTTTAACCTTATCGGGCAAATTAACGTAGGTGTTGTGCGCCACTATGCCGTTTCCTATGAAATTGTGGGTGTTTTCCACTTCGATGTCGTAAACCTGCGCGGGGGCAAGCGGCTCTATGGAGACGATTCCATCGAAAAATATGTCGCCGGCGGGAAGTTCCGCGGCATATGCGGCGGGAATAAAACCTGCTTGACAACGAATACGATTTAGTGTATGATTGATAATGTCGATGAGGATTTTATGACCGTTATTGCAGTTCCTAAAATTCTGGTTGAGCGGCTCAGCAGCGAAGGCGCAGATGCCCTTGTTCAGATTCTGGACAAGGTTGAGAGTCAGGCACAAAAAGCCACCCTCGAAATTGCGGAAGAGAAATTTGAAAAAAGAATTGCTCAGATTGATGCAAAAATCGAAAAAGTCGGAACCGATATAATTATGTGGATGTTTGTGTTCTGGATCGGCCAAGTAGGCACCATCACCGCCATCCTTTTTGCCTTCTTCAAAAAATAACCTCATCGGCGCCGCAATTTTATCACCTTCTTGTAATTTGCTTACCTTTTTCCAGCCGTTTTGCGTCAGGTAGGGATGGTTGGCGGTGGTTTTTATTGAGCGGCCCGAACGCGTGGTCAGTTTATATACAGGTTTTACGCCCATATCGAGCAGCGCCTTTATCCGGTGCGGCTCGATTTTTTGCGTCCTCTCGTTCAGCGATAATACGTAGTCGCCGGCGTGGACATCAACTATGGGGGTGAGTACG
>Ga0208977_1001167_pt1 | contig 14089 bp, 10 predicted proteins | sample RifOxyA2_FD_184030 | JGI IMG/M metagenome (GOLD analysis project Ga0208977, IMG submission 184030) | Groundwater microbial communities from Rifle, Colorado - Rifle Oxygen_injection A2 (SPAdes) | ecosystem: Environmental > Aquatic > Deep subsurface > Groundwater | place: Rifle, Colorado, United...
CCTCTATCTTAAGCAATCCCTTGGCCTCCATTGCATCCCTTGCATTAGTGAAGAGATTGATAAAGAGCTGTTCCATCAGATGCATGTCAGCAGACAGTTCAATTATATCCTCTGAAATAAAATCGTACTTCATCCCGTCAATTTCTCCTGACGCCTTCATCTGCTCAATCACGCCTCTTATTATCTCTATGATATTAAGCCTCTTGCGTTCCGGAGCTTTCTCCCTCGCGAACTCAAGAAGGTCGCTGACAATTCTTTTTACCCTAAGCGTCTGCGAAGATATATCGCCAACAGTTTCTTTAACAAGCGGCGGGCACGTCTCGGGCCCTATTTCCTTTGATAGTATCTGCGCGGCAAGATAGATGTTGTTCAACGGATTATTCAGCTCATGGGCAACGCCTGATGCAAGGGTACCGATTGAGGCAAGCTTTCTGCTCTGGAGAAGCTCTTCATTCTTTCTGCTCAATTCCTCATCCCTCTCAATAAGGTCCGCCTCCATCTTGTTGAACGTCGTTATGAGAACGCCCACCTCATCCTGTTTTTCAGGCACCGGCAGGGACGAGAAATCTCCTTTGCCTGTTTTTTCTATTGCGGCTGCGAGTAACTTCAGACGCCTTACAACGCTGTGGCTAATCACAAAAAGCGCTGCAAGCCCAAAAATTAAGAACAACGGAAACAAGACCAGCGCTGCTGTCTGTGAGAGACTTATTGCCCTTTCTGCCTTCTCCCTCGCTGACCTATCAAGGTCTTTTGACAGCGTAAGTATCTCTTCCCCATTTTTCCTCAAGCTGGTAATCTCATTATCCAACTCTTTCAGCATGGCTATTACAGGGCTGCTCATTTTCAGAGAGAATATCTTTTCTATCAGTTGAGCGTTTACAAGCGGCCTTTCAAGGAATGTGGATTCTATCAGAGGAAAGAATGAAGAGTATTCCTTTCTCAGTGGTTTAAGCCATGCAAACTCCTTCAGAAAATCCCGATAAATAACCTCTATCCTATTAAACCTCAGGCTGTATTCATCAATCTTGTTTTCAAGTCCGAGGAGCTTTTCCGTATTGTAGCCCTTCCTCCCCTGTCCGAGAATTGTCTTTAAGTCTCTGAGATATCTATGAACCTCGTCCATCTCCTTTGTATCTCCGTAAAGGAAAAAGTTCTTCTCATGCCTTCTAAGCTGGAGGGATTCGCTCCGGACAGTATCAGCAAGCTCAAGATAGCGGATCTCCTTCCTCACTTTCAGAAAATTCACATATGATGAGACTGCGAAAATGGCAATAATCGTAGCGCTGATTACAAAGCTGAGAATTATCTTTCGTTCAAGGGACATACTGCCCTATATTATCACCAATGCAGGGGAAAATAAAATTGCTTACTTATGGCTAGTCTCTAAGATTCAGACCACAAGCACAGGGCAGGGGGCATTGTGGATGACCTTTTCAATTGTATTGTCGCCGAAAATCTTTAACAGGCGATTTTTATTTTTCTGAGCTCCGAGAATAATGAGGTCGCATCTTTCCTCTTCAGCAACTTCAATTATCTTCTCATGGGTCTTGCCTTCTTCAAGCCTCGTTTTAATGAGCGTTCTTTCAGCCTCTGCAATATTCTGAAACTCTGATATTGCTCTCTCCCCTCCGCTGTCAAGAACATCTCCAATATTCTTGATGCCGGTAAGGTTAAGCTCTCCCTCATTCGCCGGTATGACTTTAACGACCGTCACCCAGCATTGCTCATCTCCGGCAAGTTTAAGCCCCTCGTCAAGAACATTTTTTGATCCGTTTACCGCTATCAGTATCTTTCTATACCCTTTCATGTGTTTTATTTCACCACAAGCACCGGACATTTGGCATTCATAATAACCCTCTCTGTTGTGCTCCCCATAATCGCCTTGTTCACCCCGCGCCATCCGTATGTTCCGATGACAATGAGGTCGTTTTTCAGGTCTGACGATGCCTTGACTATCTCTTCCGAAGGGCTGCCCTCCCTGATTTCTGTTTTGACTGTAATACCCTGCGCAGATGCGACAGACTTAGCGGTATCGAGTATCTTTTTCGCTTCCTGCATCATGCTCTTTCGTATTGATGAGGTCATGAAAAACTCCACCATCTCCTCATAACGGGGCATTGAATAGAGGACTGTGACCTCAGAAGAGTCTATTGCCGATAACTGACAGGCTCTTGTAAGCGCCTTCTTGCTGAATGCAGAGCCGTCAAAAGGGACGAGAATAGATTTGTAGCTGCCTGTGCATTCTGTGCATGGTTTCTTAACCACTAAGACATCAACTTTTGAATTTACTACCACACTTGAAGTCACACTCCCCATAAGCAGCCTGTTTAGTCCCCGCCTGCCGTATGTCCCCATAACGACAAGGTCTGCGTTTTTCCCTTCAGCAACATCCAGAATAACCTCGGGCGGTTCTCCTTCGCAGAGGAGCGACGTAGCTTCGATGCCGAACTCCGAGACTATTTTCTCTTTTGTCTCCTGACAGAGTTTCCCGCCAATTTTCAGGCGCTTCTCCTGCTGGTCCGGCGCAATGCCGAATTCTTCAGTATCGAAAAAGACAGCGTGGGCAAGGAATAGTTTGCCGCCGTGCCTTCTAACCCAATTGGCAGCCTCCATCAGAGCCGCCTTGCTGTATTTCGAATCGTCATAGCCGACTAATAGTGTTTTATACATGATTAATGCGCACCTCCGCCTTTTCTGAAGACCATGCCGACGCCGAAGCCTGCTCCAAGAGCAACAACAATGGATATAATCCCGTACATGGCTCCATTGTTAGCTGCCATGCCTGAAAGCATCTTAATAATACCAACCTGCTCTACAAAGACTTTTGTCTCTGCCTTCTCTATAATTTTCTTATCCTTCACAGCATAGACGGTAACAAGATATTCTCCGGGAGGCGCCTGATACGGCCAGTCTGTTTTTATATAGTATTTTTGTCTCTTGTTTCCGTTCGTGGTTTTTATCTGTTCCGAAGAACTTGCATAGAGCTTCGATTCTTCCTTGTACCGTATGAATTCGCCGAACCATTTTGACCTCTCTTCATCAGATGAAACAGGAGCAATCTCAATATGTTTGCTCAATGCAGGATAGCCGATAACATATTTATCCCTCTCCTCCTGACTCAGAATATCATCTACCTTTTTCGTGCTGTAGATGAAATAGAGGTTCGGCGCGTGCTCGAATTTCAACGTGCCCATGTTCATCCAGAGAAGCCCTGCTGCCTTGCCTTTTTGCTTCAGCATTTCATGTCCGTCCTGAGCAGCAATCTTAATGATCAGGTCTGTTCCCGCGTCCGATAAACCGCTGACGCTTACAGCGCTTCCATTATAGAAAAAGTCTATTGAGATATGGTCGTGATTTGTGTTAATCGTAAGCTCTGCCGATACAGAAGAGCAGTAGAGCAGCAGTGCAGCAGTGCAGCAGAGTGAAAGGAACCCCACAATCTTGAATCTTGAATTTTGAATCTTGAATCTTTTCATTAATGTCCTCCTGCCTGAGATAAAAGCAGCGCCGGCGTCATAGTAAGTTCAAAGATTATCTTTACGGTAACAACAAGCACGATAACCGCAAGGAGAATCTTTAATTGCTCACCTTTTAATTTCCTTCCAAAAACTGTTCCAATCTGTGCGCCTACTGTAGAACCTAAAAGCAGCAGCACAGCAAGCGTGAAATCAACTGTGTGGTTTGTGTATGCCTGAAGAAACGTGACCTCGATACAGTTGAAAAGAATCTGGAAAAGGCTTGTGCCTACGACAACGTGCATCGGCATCCTAAGAATATAGACCATGACCGGAACCATCAGGAAGCCGCCGCCCACACCCATGATAGCAGCAAGGACACCGACAAAGCCGCCAAAGACAATCGGTATTAAGGCAGAATGGGTAACTCCTGATTTTTCGTAATGCGTCTGAAGCGGCAGAGACTTGAGTAAACAGGCAACGCCCGATTCCTTCTCGGGTTTTGCGTCTTCAACCTTATTTTTCTTCATGCTCTGAATGCTCTCGATAAACATATATGCTCCCACAATCCCAAGCATCAGCACATAGGTCATTTTTATAACAAAGTCGGCATTCCCCATCTCCTTGAGTATCTTTATTGCCTGAACACCGAAGAGACCGCCGATGAAACCGCCGATGAGTAAGTGAAACCCCATTTTAAAATCCACGTTGCCGACTTTCCAGTGGGCATATGTGCCTGAAGTGGATGCAGCCACAATCTGGCTTGAATCAGTTGCCGCCGCAACTGTTGCCGGTATCCCAAACATAATCAAAAGCGGCGTCATTAGGAACCCGCCTCCAACTCCAAAAAGCCCTGAAAGCAGGCCTACCGCGAGGCCAAGGCCCACAGGGATTAAAATGTTAATACTTGTTAATGCTACGGGTAAATAAAGATACATTCACTCAACCTCCAGTTATTAAATTTCATGCGTGTTGCAATTCCTGTTTTGCTATAGTCACGACAGGGCGTAAAGTAGTTTTTACAAGTCTCTGCAGTTCTCTTGCAGATATGCCTTTTTTCGTAATACTCGGGCTTAAAAGCACCATGTCAACTGCAGTTCTTTTCTTAAGAAAACCGCTTACAGCAGATACAAGGTCATCCTTAGCTGTTTGCATATTTGCCTCAATGCCTGATGTTTTGCACTGATCAATCATGTTGTTTGATTGCGCTTCCATAAGCTTTTTTTGCATAAGTTCCCTTGCCATCTCATGTTCACCTTCCTCTGCAAAGGCGACAGCAGCCATAATATCTTCAAACTGCTGCTCAAGTTTCTTCTTGTTTACCAGCAGAATTGTGATGCCTTCTTCAAGGGTCCTTGCAAGGTCAATTGCATAAGTCAGCCCCTCATCCTGATCTTCGTTTTGGTAGGTAACAAATAAAAGCTGTTTTTTCACTATGGCTACCTCCTTTTTATTGATTCTCAGTAAGTAGAAAGCATAATGAATGCCAGTTATAACACCTTGATAAATAATAATAAATATAAGAGGCAAGGTGTAGTGTTTAGAATATGAACAGATAGGGGAATATAGGCGCAGGATAGCAACTGATTGAATTTACAGGATATTTACGATACAGATAGGGAGGCGGGAAAGTGTTTAGAATATGAACAGCATAAACGCTATTCTTCCTTTAATATCTTCCAGAGGCTTGTTCTTGATATGCCGAGAACCTCAGCCGCCTTTGAGCGGTTCCCCCCCAGCATCTTCACGACCTTTTCCGCATAGTCTTTGACAAGCTCATCAACTGTTAATATCTTTTCCGAGTCTAAAGTGTCTATCTGTAGAACACGGATTGCCCTCGGCAGACTCTCAGCGGTAATAAGCCCGCTTTTTTCAAGTATGACTGCCCTCTCAATAATATTCTCAAGCTCCCTTACATTGCCAGGGAAACTGTAATTCATGAAAATATGCATCGCCTCATCAGTGAATCCGGCTATTTTTTTATTAGCCTTCGGCAGGTGTTTTTTGAGAAAGAAAGAACTAAGAGGCTTGATATCGTCTATCCTCTCTCTCAATGGAGGTATATACATTTCCATTATATTGAGCCGGTAATAAAGGTCTTCTCTGAAGCGGCCTTCCGAGATAAGCCTTTTAACATTTTGGTTTGTGGCAGCGATAAACCGCACATTTACTGTGATAGGCCGTGTTCCGCCCACGCGGTAAAACTCGCCGTCTTCAACGACCTGAAGAAGTTTTGCTTGCAGGTTTACCGGCAGTTCAGAGATTTCATCTAAAAAAAGCGTGCCTGTATCAGCAATCTCAACAAGCCCTTGTTTTGTTGAAACCGCGCCTGTGAAGGCTCCTTTCTCATATCCGAAGAGTTCGCTTGCAAGTAGTTCTTCCGTGAAAGTCGCGCAGTTAATGGATAGAAAAGGCATGTTCTGTCGCTTGCCAGTAAAATGGATTGCTCTTGCAATGAGGCTTTTGCCCACTCCTGTCTCGCCGGTCAGAAGTAGATTGACATCCGAACCTTTCAGTTCCTCAACCCTCTCAAGAATGCGGCTCATGCCTTCGCTCTTTGCAATGATGGATACCTTCTTATCCATGCCGACAAAGGTGCGCAAGGCGATGTTTTCTTTTTTGAGACTCCTCTGCTGAAAGATCTTTCCGACTTTCAGCAGCAGTTCATCAAGATCAAATGGCTTGGTAATATAATCAATAGCGCCTTTTTTCATAGCTTCGACCGCTGAACTAATGCTGCCAAATCCGGTAATGATGATTACTTCTGTTTCGGGATGATGTTCCCTCACTTTATCAAGCAGTTCTATCCCGCTCATTCCCGGCATTTTAATATCGGTGATAAGGACATCGAAATGCCGGGAATCTATCATCTGAAGGGCATCGGCTCCGTTTCTGGAAGAAGTAATTTTATAACCCTCTTCCTGAAGCGTCTCAGCAATATTGTTGAGTGTAATCTCTTCGTCTTCTGCAACGAGTATTTTAAACGCCATAATCAATAAGCCCTTTCATGCCGCAAAGCGCAGTCAATCATCCATTGCCTGCTGATTTGGGCAGTGTGATGATGAATGTCGTTCCATGCCCTTCTTCGCTTTCAACCCGTATCTTACCATTGTGTTTCTGAATTATATTAAATACTATTGCAAGTCCTAATCCGGTGCCTTTATCCTTTGTTGTATAGAAGGGCTCGAAAATCTTCTCTACTTCCTCCTGTGAGATGCCGCGCCCTGTATCAGACAGTCTAATCCTGACATTTGCATCTTCTTCAACGGCTCTCACAGTGATATCCCCATCTCCTGAAATAGCATCTATAGCGTTGGAGATAAGATTGATAAAAACCCTCTCCATATGCTCCGGATCCGCATAAATGACAATTTCTCCGGGATGGAACTCGAGATGAAACCTGACCTTGTCCGTAGGCCTTGAAACTCCGATGTGCTTATAGACCCCGTTTACCAAGCTGCGCAATTCTACCGGCCGTGGATTTAACTCTCTTCCTTTTGCAAACTCAAGGAGGTCGCTCACAATGCTTTTAACCCGCATGGTCTGTCCGAATATATCATCAAGCCCCTTTTTAACAAATACAGGGCATTCGTCTCCTGATTTTTTTACTAATCTCTGCGCCGTCGTATAAATGTTATTCAGCGGATTATTGAGCTCGTGCGCAACACCCGATGCAAGCGTTCCTATTGCAGCAAGTTTTTTGCTTTGTATCAATTCCTTTTCCCTCTGGGAAAGCTGTTCTTCCATTGTGTTGAACTTTTCTATAAGTGTCTCCACTTCATCATGGGATGCCCATTTTCTGACCGAAACAGGCATTTTTAAGAAGTTGCCTGCTCCAGTTTTTTCCACAACACTTGTCAATAACCGCAAACGTTTTACAATATTTCTTGTTATAAATAAAATTGTTCCAACACCAATGATAACAAAGAACACGAAAGAAATCAGTATGGCAATGCGAGACATATGGATAAAGTTATCTACATTTTCTCTTGCTTTCTTATCAAGTTCCTTGGAAACGGTAAGAATATTCTCGCCGGTCTTCCTGAGAGAGTTTATCTCATTATCAAGTGCAATCAGCCACGCTATAAGTTTGTGGTCGGATTTCAATGAAAAGTTCTTTTGCAGATAATGAACATCCTCCAGAGGCTTATCAAGAAAATTGGATTCTATTAAACCGCTGACATTCCGGTAAGAAGGAGCAGACTTCTTTAATTGCAGTGATTCTTCCGATATATTTTTTACAAATGCCTCAATCCCTGTAAACTGCTGGCGGTATTCCATGACAAGTTTTTTTAGGGACATTGTCCATTCCGTCCTATTTGTCTGCACACCGGCAAGTATTTTATCCATCTCATCAAGATATTTGTGAATAGCCTTTGATTCGTCTCCGGCCCTTGCAGGCGCATAAAGAAAGTAGTTTTTCTCATAGCGACGCAGCTGCAGTGATTTGCTTCGTATTGTATCGGTAAGTTCAAGGAAAGCCGTTTCTTTTTTTATCTCAACAAAATTAAGATATAAAAATCCTGATAGCAGAGCAATAATAACTGCGCTGACAAGGAAGCTTAGAACAATCTTTTTCTGCAGCGACATATAAGGCTATATTATCACCAACAGATTGAAAAATGAAAATGCCCTCTGCGGACAGGCGTGCATATAAGTATTCTTTCAGAAAATCGGGGAAACTGGAAACACTACAGAAAGATTAAGGGAGCGGTTGCGCTTTATGGCAGGTTTTCGTATGATATTTTTAATTGCTTCAATGAAAAAGGGATGAATAGAAAATGGAATATCTCCTTGTAAAATTTCGGGAAGCACGAGGGGTTATTATTGACGGCATCAGCGAAGGCATGACCAATGAGGTGCTGGAGCTTGAAACAGGGACACACTCCGTGACGCTTGAAGCGCCCCCGGACTTCACCCCTGAACTGCATGAGTTTCTGCTAAGAAAAACCTCTGTCATCTCTCCGAAGGTAATCAGCTTTGAAAAAGTATAGGCTGAACAAGTATCTTTATCCGGCGCTTATCATCACGCTCTTCTTCCTTTGTTCCTGCGCTCATTATCAGAAAAACCTTCCCCAGACAGACATACATCAGAACGAACCCTACACCTTTGACGCCTTTAACCAGCCGCGTGACGCTGATGAGACCTTTGTAATCCTCACATTCTCAGGAGGCGGCACCCGCGCAGCAGCCTTTTCCTACGGCGTGCTCGAAGAGATGAAGAATACCCAGCTTCCGGGATTGAACAAGACCATCCTTGATGAAGCGGACATCATCTCGACAGTTTCAGGCGGTTCTTTCACCGGAGCGTATTACGCGCTCTTCGGCCCAAGGATATTTACAGACTTCAAAGAAAAGTTCTTATACAGAAATATTCAGAAGGAGCTCGCTCTATCGCTCATGAATCCCGCAAACTGGCTGCGCCTCTCGTCTCCTTATTTCAGCCGCATTGACCTTGCCGCTGAACTGTATGACACAACAATATTTGAAGCCGGTACCTTCAAGTCCTTGGCTGACAGGAAAAAACGGCCCTTCCTCATCATAAATGCGACCAGCCTTTATCAGGGCAGCCGCTTTGAATTCACAGGCGAACAGTTCAATTACATAGGCTCTGATATTCTTTCATATCCGATAGCAAGGGCCGTGGCTGCGTCCTCGGCATTTCCCTTTCTCCTTTCTCCGATAAGCCTGATTAATTACCCGTATCCTGACGAATATAAAATGACTGATGCCGACAAGATGGCTCTCAAAGACTACTGGAATAACAAAAGCAGATATTACAATGCCTTCAACAACACCATGTATGCCGATAAAAAAGGGCATTCCTATCTTCATCTTATGGACGGCGGGCTTGCTGACAATATAGGGCTGAGGGCTGTCAATGACCTTTATTTGAGGGGCGGCATCAGGAAGAAGATAAACAGCGGAGAAATCAAAAGGCTTCTCGTGATTGTGGTGAACGCAAAGAACGAACCGCAGGAGACGCTTGATAAGAATGAAAGCCCTCCCGGACTGTCCACCGTTGCCCTGAAGACAGCCACGGTCTCTATGGACAATTATTCCTTTGAGACAGTTGAATCCATAAAGAAGCTGTTTGCGGACAGGATAGAGGCGCAGATGAATCTTGACGGGTGCCAGCAGAAGCTTGATGAACACTGCAAAGACGGGTATAAACTTCCCGCGCTCGCAGGCGGGAAGATGAAGTTATATGTCGTGGACATCTCTTTTGACAACCTGCCGGACAATGACGAGAAAAACTTTCTGAAACATCTGCCCACCACATTTCACCTTGAAAAGAACGAGGTGGAAAGACTAATCAGCGCAGGCAGGCTCCTTTTCAAAGGCCATCCGGAATTTAAGGCATTCATGGATGAGTTCAAATAAAATTTCCCCTCAATAACCGCAGGTTTTTAATTTTCACTCTTCTCGCAGCGTAAGCGGAGAGCCTCCTCCACAGTTCTGCACTATTGCGCTTTTGCACTTTTGAACTTTTTATATTGTGTTGAGGAAATGTGGGAAGTGTCTCTCGGCTTTTCCCTTTTAACCAAAATTAGGGCTTGCATTCGGTAATCTGGGATAGTATACTTTATCCCAGATTAAACGGGAGTCCGCCATGAAGACAAGAAACAAGTATTTAAGCAAAATTGAACTTGGCTTCGTTCATGCCGTGCACGAAGAGCAAAGTGAATACGGTCTGCATTCTAAAGACGCTTTCCCGCAATATGATGAGATTGAGTCGCCTGATGAGTTGAGAGAGATAGAAAAAGTGGCAGCGGACCTCCAGTCAATTAATTGGTCTTTCACCTCCGACAAAACAGGATTCCTGACCCATGATATTCATCCATATCCGGCGAAATTTATACCACAGATACCTGGGCACTGTATCGCAAGACTCTCGTTTCGTGGTGAGCTTGTTCTAGACCCCTTCGGTGGGAGCGGAACTACTGCGCTTGAGGCAGTTCGTATGGGTAGAAGGGCTATCAGTTCTGATGCTAACGCTGTGGGAACACTTATTGGGAAAGTCAAATCATGCAATATAGATCGATCCGTTGCAACTGACCTGCATTCTATTCGGAGTGCCATCACAACGCGGCTTGCCGATATTCCCGAGCCGGAGCAACTGTGTAAAGAAAACGAACAGCACATTCCAGCAATACCGAACATCGACAAGTGGTTTTCACTTACTGCCCGAGGTGAATTGGCCTTCATTAGATCGCGAATTGCGTCAATGGAAAGCGACAAGGCGCGAGATATGGCCTTATTAGCTCTCTCTAAAATAATCCTAGCCGTTTCATTCCAAGATTCAGAAACGCGATATTCAAGCAAACCTCGTAAAATTCCACAGGGTGAGACGCTAAATAGATTTCTCGTAGCACTCAATAATATCTTGCGTAATGTTGCTAAAACACAACCAATTCTCAGGTATGGTACATGTGAATTTATCACAGCCGATACACGGCAGCTGGGTAATGGCGTGTGTAAGCCAGACTCGATTGATTTAATCGTAACATCGCCCCCTTATGGCAATGCAATGGACTACCACTTGTACCATCGCTTTAGACTTTTATGGCTTGGACAGGATCCCCTACAGTTAGCAAAGATTGAGATAGGGTCACACCTCCGACATCAGAAAGAATCCTCAGGATTTGACTCTTACCTTGAAGATATGGAACAAAGCCTCGCAGGTATGTATCGTGTTTTAAAGCCAGGCAGATACGCTGTACTTGTTGTGGGTGACGCGATCTACAAAAGCAACTTGTATAAAGGGGCAGAATCCCTGAGTGATATTAGCAACAAGCTTGGCTTTGAGACGGCCTGCATCATCGAGCGAAAAATTCATACTACGAAACGTTCATTTGTCGCTGCGGGAAGACGGGCCACCTCTGAGAAACTTTTGGTACTCCGCAAGCCCTCTGCAAGAGTCTCAATCTGGTTTCAGGCCCCGCCATACAAACTTTGGCCGTACGAAACTATCTTGCGGCTACGGGAAATGGAAACTGTCTTGGGTATAAAATCGTCTGACAAGACCAGCAATCCCTTTGTATTGAAACTTGACCCTTACAGTGTCACAAAAGCAAAAAAGCTAGTTTTCACTCATGGAGTTGGTTTGTCTGAATTAGCGCCGGAACCTACGTGGCAGGCTATCATCGAAAACGGCTTTGCACGTCAACCTTCCGCCAGAAAAGATCCAAAGTACGTCACGCACGGATTACACCCCTATAAAGGTAAATTTTACCCGCAGCTTGCAAAGGGATTAATCAATGTGAGCGGTTTTAATCACGATGCGGTTTTATTCGATCCGTTTTGTGGAAGTGGAACAACTCTCCTTGAAGGATATTTAAATGGGCACAGGACATTTGGATGTGACATGAATCCCCTTGCTGCAAAAATAGCAAAAGCTAAGGTTGGTATACTTGACGTCAATCCAGATGTTGTTAATGAGGCCATCGGGACACTTGTAAATAGACTTGAGCAGGCACCAAAAGTCCTTCCCGACGATAAAGACCAATTTCACGAAGAGTGTCTCGACGAAATCAGCAGATGGTTTCCATTACCGGTTGTGAAAAAGTTAAATTGGGTACTGAAATCAATTCAAAGTGTTAGTGAAGGCGTTATTCGGGATTTTCTAGAAATAGTACTCAGCAGTATAATACGAGATATATCGCAGCAGGACCCAACTGATTTACGGATTCGAAAACGCAAAAAGCCTATTCATGATGCTGATGTTTTCGAGCTTTATCTTAATGCCTTGGGGACACAGTACGAACGTATCGAACGTTTCTGGTCAGTACGAGGTTATTCTCATGGCCGGTTCAGACCCAGTAAGATCGTTGAAGGTGACTCGCGACAACGTTCTACGTACAATCAACTTGGCTTAGAGGATTCAAGTGTTGATGTAATACTGACGAGTCCGCCTTATGCAACTGCCTTACCATACATTGATACGGATAGACTATCATTGCTAGTTTTGTTCGGAATGGATGCATCCCGTCGCAGGCCTGTTGAACATAACTTGGTAGGTAGCCGAGAAATCGTAACAACAGAGCGTAGACTTCTTGAGGATACTATAGTTGACAATTCGGCCAAGTTACCTGAGAGTTTAAGAATATACCTCAAAGACCTTCATGTTAGAATCACGAAGGCCAATGTAGGATTCAGGCGTAAGAATATGCCCGCCCTTCTTCTACGTTTCTTTAACGACATGAATGAAATTCTACAAAACTGTTACAGGGTCCTCCGTCCCGGTTGTGAAGCTATGATCGTTATCGGCGACAATCGAATAGCAGTAGATGGAGATTACGAAAGAATAGCTACGGCGGCATTCATTCAGGACATTGCGATACTGCAAGGCTTCAGTCTAATGGAACGAATTGACATTTCAGTAACCACTGAAAACTTGGTTCACATGAAAAACGCCATTACCGAAAACGTAGTTTTACGGTTGAAGCGGCCTATTATAAAAAAGCGATCTCATGCATAGCCAAAAAACCGTGTACTATTACGAACAGCCTGAGTACAATACCGAATCCATTCATCATACTCTTGCGTTCCCTTTCGCGCTAAGACGCATTCATACTCGGCATCTTCTTGAGCAATCCGTCGGATTCGCACAACATCACCAAGATCACCACCTGCATTGACAAGAGGACGTACGTAGAAGCGGAAGTCAGAACTATTTTCGTACATATACATACGCACTTCTTGCACTGCTACAACTGCAGGGCTTGCAACGCTCCATATCCGCCAGACTGGTCGCCAATTCCAGTAGACACGTTCATTGCCTGCGCGTGGGCTGACTTCCATTTTGTACTCATCGGGCCATCCCCAGAACTCTTTTGCAAGTTCTATTGCTTCAAGTGGAATACGCGCTTCTCCCGGAATGTTAGCTCCTTGTAGGGTGGGCAATGTCATATAAAATGCGGCGGGAAGAAGTAAATCACTTCCTTTTTCATCAATTGGAAGTTGCGTTGCCGATTTTGCCTTCCTTAAATCTTTGACCGAAGCCTTTTTATGACCTCGCCTACGGCGGACTTCCTTGACCAGCCTATCAAGCAAATCAGCGGGTAGCGGTGGCGGTGGCATAAAGTCTTCTACACCAAAAAGTGACTCCGCTCTTTCTCCGTTTGCCTTCTTTCTTCTTGCCTTTATTTGGGCAGATATTTCTTTTCGTGCCTCTTCTTCGGTTGGCACTTCATTATTTTCAATAAGCTTTTTATAGAACGCTTCATTAAGGATGTAAGCAGTCGCCCCTTCCGGATTTATAAACCGTCCCAGTTCACTGCGAATTGATGCTAACTCAGCAGCATCTTTTGGCAGATCGTAGTTTATTCGAGCAGCAACCTCATAGTTTCCGAAAAATCCACCTTCTGTTATATTGTTCGAGCCTATAATAATCGTTGCTCTGTTAGTCCATTCGAAAAAATATAATTTTGGGTGGAATGTGTGACCCGGAAAGCGGTGCTTGACAATTCGGACGTCGATGTCCCAGTTGAGAAGTTCATGCAGTACTTCCTGACTCGTTCCGCCAAGATCAATACCCACAACAAATCGGATATCTGAACCCTCAGCTTTTAGCGTCAATGCAGTCGGCTTAATTCGCATAATCGTTTGAAGCCTGACAAATGCAGATACGA
>Ga0208977_1001168_pt1 | contig 14085 bp, 16 predicted proteins | sample RifOxyA2_FD_184030 | JGI IMG/M metagenome (GOLD analysis project Ga0208977, IMG submission 184030) | Groundwater microbial communities from Rifle, Colorado - Rifle Oxygen_injection A2 (SPAdes) | ecosystem: Environmental > Aquatic > Deep subsurface > Groundwater | place: Rifle, Colorado, United...
ATTCTTGCTATAACTCTTTCATTCTGTTTGATATAAGAAAAGCCCCGTTTTAGAACGCTATCCACGCTCATTGCATTTATTTTGCTCTCAAGTAAATCTATCCGGGTTTTACCGCTAACAATTTTGTTATCTGCCAAATTGGAAAACTTGTAAAGAACGCTATCCAAATATTGCGTTTTATTTCTGATAAAATCTTGAGGCATTCTGAATCCGTAAGAAGTAATATGTGAAGTGACTTCATCGCGGCAGCTTCTTAGAATCTCAAACATTTTCTGCGAATTATAATAGGAAAATTCACTTATATAACCAAAGAGGTCATCTTTGTTTGGAGTCGCAAGTTCAATTGCGGCTGAAGGAGTTGCCGCACGTAGATCGGCAACAAAATCCGAAATTGTAAAATCAACTTCGTGACCAACGGCGCTGATAACCGGAATCTTGGAAGCGAAAATAGCCCGCGCAACAATTTCTTCGTTGAACGCCCATAAATCTTCCAGAGAGCCGCCCCCTCTGCCGACAACAATTACATCAATATCATTCTGTTGATTTAACAACTTAATGCTTTTAACTATTTCCTCGGCAGCTCCCTCTCCTTGAACGCGGCAAGAGGCAATAACTAATTCAGCCAAAGGATATCTTCGTGATGAAATACTTTTCATATCTTGGAAAGCAGCGCCATCAATTGCAGTAACTACACCAATTTTTTGCGGAAATCTTGGTATTGGTTTTTTATTCTCTTCATCAAACAATCCTTCTTCAAAGAGTTTTTGCTTTAATTTTTCAAATGCTGCTTGAAGTTCCCCGACACCAGCCGGCTTCATAGAACGCACATCTAATTGGTAGCTGCCTCGCGGCGGATAAACAGTAATTTTTCCGTTAGCAATAATTTTCATTCCATCTTTCGGACTAAAGAAAACGTAGCTGTTCAATCCGCGCCACATTGTGCAATTAATCTGCGCATTAGAATCTTTGAGTGTAAAATACCAATGCCCGGAAACGTGTGCTTTGAAATTTGAGATTTCTCCAATTACGCTTACCTCATCAAACTCGTCTTCTAAAGTTTGTTTTACAAGTCCGGTTATTTCGCTTACAGAAAGTATTTCGCTCATTTTTCCTTTCTAAAAATTAAACAGTATTGATGATGCCTGTTACCGACCCAAGCGTTGTTTACACCAAGTGCAATTAGTTTTTTATCATCTTGAAGCCAGACTTTCTCATCTTTCAAGGTCCAGCTTTTACCGCCTCGTTTAGTAAGTGAGGAAGCGGTATCGAACGCAAGCGGAAAGAGCTTTCCATCCGCATAAACATTATTTGTAATAATTGTTAAGTAACCGTTTGTTTTTGTTACATCATAAACTTGATCGAACACAAGCGCCTGCTTCTCTAAAAAATCTTCGTAATCCTTAACGTTGCCCAAATCTAAAATATTCTTACTACTATAACGTGTGTCGAGACCTTTTCGTTTCCTTTCACTTTGGCGTATGTTACTGCGAATCAGTTGGTTCCAGTATGGCGGCGAAGTGATTGTGTAATCAAACTTAACTTTGGGAAGCTCTGTGTTTTCTAAACAATCTTTCAGCACCAACGAATTACCGAGCAAAGGATAAATTCCTTTCGTGTCTTCAAGCTTTTCAATTCTCTTTTTGGTTAAGCCGAAGTATTTTTTGTTAAGCTCAACACCAACAGCTTTTCTTTTAAGCGATGCCGATGCAACCAGCACACTTCCGGTTCCGCAAAATGGATCCAGCACCCAGGCATTCTTCTTTGTGAAAAATGAAATGAATTCTTCAACAAGCGTTTCCGGAAATTTTGCCGGATGAAGAACCTCGTTTTCTTTTCTTCTTGGCGGACGGTGAATAAACCAGCTCTTCGTAAACTTCAGCCATTCTTTCCCGGTAAGATCATTCAACTTGTTATTGGTGTTGTAACGACCGCGAGTACCTAAATCCAAAAATTCAGTTTTCTTATTCATTAAGCGGATTACAAGTTAATTGAGAAGAAGTTAGAGTACAGCCCAAGTGAAAATTCATAGAAATCTTTGCCGCCGCTTTTTATCTGAAAATTATAACGGTATCGTGTATAGACAGTAAAAATATTTCTAATCTGGAAAAGCCCGAGAGATACTTCAGCGCTCAAACCATTGTAGCCTTTGAAATCTCCAAAGAAAGAAAGCCCGGGAGAGATATACTTAATCTCTCTAAATTGAAACATGTGCTTATAACCCAACCTTAGAAAATTCTTGTGCGGTGCATTTAGGTAATGTGAATATTCCAAGCCAATATAGCCAGCCGGATAGTTGTAACCATTCCCATAAAAATTGAGAAGTGGAATTTCTTTGCTCAAACCTATATAATCCTTTCCATCCATAACCAAATATTCCATTGAAGGAATTGCAAAAACCAATCCGCCAATACACATCTGATACCAATTATTATCGGAAGTAGTTGTAAGCAATGCTTCACTCGGCAACGCAACCTCATATTCCTCGCTTGTTGTTTCTTTCTTCTTATTATTCTTAACAAGAATTCTGTATTTGATTTCAGTAAGATTGAACAAGTCTGCCAGGTCAATTTCAACACGATGATTATCGGTAAGCGAGTCCGAAACATTAAAAGTCTTGCTGGATTTTATTTTTATCACCGAAGTACATTCTTCACTTGTAGAGAATGTAACAATTAGCCGGTGCGGTGTTTCCGGAGTTATATAAGAATCTATTACGTATATCTCTGTTGGTTCAGTTTGTGCCATTAGCTGAAATGTTATGCAAAACAGGAAAATTAATATCAGTCGTTTCATTTCTTCGGGGGAATTTTTGTAGGCAAAAAATAATTCTTTTTACTCTAATAATTATCACTTTCCTTTTGTAAATCGCCTTCAATGCTTCAGGGCAATTGACTATATTTGCAGCAATATCATTCAAAAACTAACGGAAAGAAATTGAAAATACTTGTCTCGAACGACGACGGCATTTCCTCCCCGGGAATTTGGGCACTTGCCGATGCTCTCAAAAAAATTGGTGAAGTTACAGTTGTTGCACCTCTAACCGAACAAAGCGCAGTTGGTCACGCTATTACTATGAAATATCCATTGCGAGTAACAGAATATTATAAGGATGGAGAATTTTTCGGCTATGCTGTTGATGGAACTCCAGCCGACTGTATTAAAATGGGTGTCCGCAACATTCTGCAGCAAACTCCGGATATAGTTATTTCCGGAATTAACCTCGGCTCTAACGCGGCAATAAATATTATTTATTCCGGTACTGTCTCTGCCGCACGTGAAGCTGCTATAATGGATATTCCGGCAATTGCTGTTTCCGTTACAAGTCATAATGCAAAACATTTTGAATTTGCCGCGAGATATGCCGGTGAACTTGCCGAGATGGTTGTTAAGAATGGAATTCCGAACGGAACACTTCTTAATCTAAACGTTCCCGATTTACCGGAAGAACAAATAAAAGGAATTCTTGTAACCCAGCAAGGAAAAACCAAGTGGGATGATATTTATCAGGAGCGGAATGATCCTTACGGAAATAAATATTTTTGGTTAACCGGCAATTTGATTGAAACCGATAACTCTCTCGAGGCGGATCATTTTGCCTTGAAAAACGATTACGTTTCTGTTACGCCAATCCATTTTGATTTAACAGATTACAAAACTTATGAAACGATGAAGAGCTGGAATCTGGAAACTTCCTTTAAGAAGAGTTAAACAAAACCATGCTCGGCTTAGAAAACATTCGACTTTCACTTTCCGGAAATCTCTGGGTTTACCTTCTTCTTGCTGTCTTATTGGTTGCATTTTCTGTTTTCATCTACAGATACACTTTGCCGAGAGTTTCGCAAGGATTAAAATTAACTCTCACAATAATCCGTGCGTTAATTTTTGTTTTGATTCTACTATTAATCTTTGAACCGCTTCTATCTATCTCAAATCGCACTTTCGAGAAAAGGAGCACATTTCTTTTGGTTGATAACTCTGAATCCATTTCAGCCAAAGACAGCATAAAAAGAAGTGAAGCCATTCAAAATTTAATCAGTGAGTTAAATTCTGAAGAAGCACTGAACTTGAAGGTATTTTCATTTGGAAAGAATATTGATTCGCTCTCATCAGAAAACCCAAAGCTCAGTTTTGATGAACCACTGACAAACTATTCCTCTCTAATTGATTTGTTTAAGAGGAATGAAGCCACTATCAATTCCGCTGCATTAGTCAGCGACGGAATTATCACTGAAGGAGCCGATCCGACTTACCAATTCGAGAAAATGCAATTTCCACTGTTCACGGTTGGGATTGGCGATTCAACCACTAAAAATGACGTTGAAATATTCGACATCAAACACAACCAGTTCATTTATGCCGGTTCACAAACAAGAGCCAGTTTGTTTGAAGAAGGCAAATTGATTGACTCCAAAGATATATTGCTTAGCAATTCCGGCATTAATCAAATTGAGTTTCTTTACTCGCCGAAAGATGGCGGAGAGAAAAAGCTGAGCGTTTCTCTTACTCCGATTACAGGAGAGTTTTCGCAGCTAAATAATTCAAAGACATTTTTTATAACTGTTTTAGATACAAAAGTAAAAATTGCGCTTGTCTCCGGTTCCCCTTCAGCCGATGTTTCAGCAATTGCCAAAGCGTTGGAAAGCGACAAGAACATTCAAGTGAATAAGTTTATCCAGATTTCCAGAGATAAACTTTGGGATAACAAGAAATCAAATTCACTCGACAGTTCTTCAGTTCTATTTCTTATTGATTTCCCTTCTACAAATACGCCTCAGCAGTTGATGAACCAAGTATTAGCTAAAATTGAAAAGGGAACTCCCTTTTTTATTTCTGTTTCATTAGCAAACGATTTTGGGAAACTGAAACTTTTCGAAAAGCATCTGCCGTTCTTCATAAGAAACATTTCACAAGAAGCTTTTCAAGTCCAACCGGAAATACAGAAGAATGAATTTGTTTCTAGCTTTTCTCAAATAGGGAACTCGATAGCAGTCTGGAATAATCTCCCACCGGTTTATCAATCTTCTGCAGAGATTCTTCCAAAGCCGGAAAGTAAAGTTATTGTGAAATCAAAGGTTCGTGATGCAATATTAAATTCCCCACTAATAATTGTCCGTTCGATTGGGTACCAGAGATCATTCAGCATTAATGCAAGCAACTATTGGCGCTGGTCGCTGCAAACTTCCGAAAACAATCCGGATTTTTTCAGAAACTTTGTTAATGAAATTGTTAAATGGCTAAGTCTTTCGGGTAACAAAAAGCAGTTTATACTATCTACTAACAAGAAAATTTATTCTCCGGGCGAGCATGTTGATTTAACAGCCGAACTTTACGATAACGCTTTCAACCCTATAGACACAGCGCAAATTGCATTATCAATTTCTCAAGCTGGTAATAAGAACGAATTAATTATGACTCCTCAAGGTAACGGAATTTATACTGCTTCTTACACCCCGGATTCTCAAGGAGATTTTGTTTCCACCGCAAATACAAAAGTAAACTCTTTTTCAATGGCGCCAGCGACAACACGATTTTCGGTCATTGCGTCTTCTTTAGAATTATTAGATACAAAAATGCGTGTAGATTATTTAAAACTTCTGGCTAATTCAACTAACGGTAAGTATTTTTCTATTGAAGAACAGAGCAACCTCCTAAAAAATTTGATTGATGCCGCAAAGAAACGTGATGAAGGCATTCTGACGAAAAGTGAATTTGAATTGTGGAATTATTCTTGGATGCTTGGCGCTGTGATTTTCTTATTTGGCTTTGAATGGTTTTTGCGAAAGCGTTTTGGGATGATTTAACTTTTAGAGACATAAATGGATTTTCTTACCTTTACCGCTGATGAAGAAGTAAAAATTTCTTTGATGGATGAACAACATGAGCAGATGACGCACGTTATCAATAAAATTTACACTGCATTCATATTGAAGAAAAGCCGCACAGTACATTCTCAGTTGAAAATTTTGCTTGCACTCTTACGCAAACATTTTGATTACGAAGAAGGTTTGATGAAACAAACCAAGTTTGAAGGTTACTATTCCCACAAACTTGAGCACGACCGATTTTTTAGAAAAGTTGAAAGCATTTTCAGTTCATATGTCGCTAAGAAGCCAATCCTTACACTTGAAGGTCTTGAAGATGTAAAAAATTGGTTCTATAACCATATAGAAATAAAAGACAAAATATGCGGGGGTCATTTTGCGAGGAATGGAATCAAATAAGTTTTTTGAAACCGCAACCAATCAATTGCTCGGATTTTTCTTCCCAAGCTTTTGCACAGCTTGCAAAACCAAATTAGCTGATACTGAAAAGTGTGTCTGCAAGTCATGTATTAGTAAAAACCAGATTGCGGATCCCGAACGAATGGAGCGGGAATTTCATCGTAAGTTTTCTCACAGCAATATTATCAGCGCTTTCCAATCTGCTTTCGTTTTCGAAAAAGACAAAGAACTGCAAGACATTCTTCATGCTCTCAAATACAACAATAAATTTCAAGTCGGTAAGTTCCTTGGCGGATTAATCGCAAACCAAGTTGGCGAACAAGTTAAAACTTGGAATGCCGATATGATTATTCCGGTACCACTTCATTCTCTAAAGAAAGCTGAAAGAGGTTACAACCAAGCTGAGTTAATCTGTAAAGGAATAAGTAAAGTGCTCTCTATACCTACTAAGCCAAACGTATTAAAGCGTTCCCGCTACACACTTTCACAAACCACAATGACGCTTGAAGAAAGAAAAGAAAACGTGCACAAAGCTTTTGTTTTGAGGAAAAAGAAAAACGTAATCAGCAAAAGAATAATTATTGTTGATGATGTGCTGACTACAGGAGCTACAATTACAGAATGCGGCAGAGTCCTTAAAGAAAATGGAGCTGAGGAAGTTTACGCGCTCTCGGTGGCAATTGCGGATTAAGGAAATTGCATCTAAACTTCTGAACTATAACGTCTAGTACACAATTGAGACGATTACTCTACTCCAATATCCTTTCTCATTGCTTTTTCAATAAGAGTTCTTGTTTCAAGCATTTTTTGATAGTTAGTTTTTTGATGTGAAACATTGGGTGAATTCAAATCCGGTTTTAAAAATATATCTGGATTTTTCATTGCCTCAGCAACATCATTGAGATAGTTCTTTACCATACTTTCATAATTATCAAGTAACCCCAATATTTCATTACTGCAAACTAATCTCAAACCATTCAGCTCTTCCGCGTTTCTTGCTTGCTCTCTAGCCCAACCGGAAAAGAACTTATTCATTTTATCAAGATATTCTTTAATCGGTTGTTGATCATTTGGGTTCTTTAAGATCCCTTCATACATTTCAGATATTGCACTTTGCATTTCTTCCCCTGAAATATTTTTCATTAGATTACTATTAATGTCATCCAACTTTGAAAGATATTCTTTATAAGTCTCATATCTGATTTTTTGCTTATTTGACTCATCATTAATTTTCTTTTGAAGATTAATTTTATCTAGCTCCAATTTCTTCTTTGCCTTAAACTGTAATACAGCAACGAATGATGATATTAATGCAAGGATGAAACCAGAATATGTAAGAATAGTTTTTTCCATTATTAATTTAACGTATGATCACATTCTCTCCGGCGCAGTTACACCAAGAATTGACAAGCCGTTTCGCAATATTGTTTGAGTTGCAATGCTGAGAGAAATTCTTGCTTCAGCTAAGTTCTTTTCGCTGCCGATAATTCTGCATTCAGTATAAAACCTATGGAACAATGCGGCTAACTCTTCAAGATAAATTGCAATCCGGTGTACTTCATAATTTTCTGCGCTTAACAAAACTTCATTTGGGAACTCAAAAAACTTCTTCAGCAAATCTTGCTCAACCGGCTGGGTTAGTAAATCCAAATGTTCTAGCGAAGAATCCAAACCTTGTTCTTTAACCATTCTTAGAATTGAAGCAATGCGGGCGTGAGCGTATTGCAAATAGAAAACCGGGTTTTCATCCGACTGCTTCTTAGCAAGCTCAAGATCAAAATTTAAGTGGCTTGTAATGCTTCGCATATTGAAAAAGTATCTCACAACGTCGGCGCCAACCTCATCAACTAATTCATCCAGAGTAATGTAATTAGCTTTGCGGGTGGACATTTTTACAACTTCACCCTTTTGCATAATTGTAACAAACTGATGAATAAGAACTTTCACTTTTTCGTAATCGTAACCTAAGGCGCGCAAACCGGCAAGTACATCGGGGTAAGTTGCGTTATGATCCGAGCCAAACAAATCAATCATTAAATCATAACCACGTTCAAATTTGGTAATGTGGTAAGCTATATCGGGCAAGCGGTAAGTCGGCTCGCCGGTTGATTTCACAATAACTTTATCTTGCTCGTTGCCAAGCTCGGTAAGTTTAAGCCAGATAGCATCTTCTTTTTCATAAGAAAGATTTTTCTTCTTGAACTCTTCAAGCAGAGCTGTAATCCTTCCATCTTCGTACAAAGTATGCTCATTAAAGAAGTTTTTCATCTTAATGCCAATTGCATTCATCGTTTTGATGATATCGGCAAAGATTTCTTTTTCGGCAGTCTGCTTAAAAATTCCCTCAGCATCTTCGCTTGTTAGTTTATCACCATGCTCACTAATCAGTTTTGCCGCAATTTCTTTAATGTATTCGCCCTGGTAATAATCTTCCGGAAAAGTGATTTCATTACCAAGTAACTCTAAATAGCGAAGGCGGACTGAATCGCCGAGAACACGCATTTGCCTTCCGGCATTGTTGAAGTAGTATTCACGGTCAACATCGTAGCCAATCCATTCAAGTTTGCGACTGTATCTCCAATTACCGCATTTCTTCCATGCCCGACTGTTAACGGTCCGGTTGGATTTGCGGAAATGAATTCCACCATTGCCTTTTTACCGGCGTACTTTTCTGATCTGCCAAAATTTTCTTTCTTCTCAAAAATTTCTTTTATGATGGAAGGAATGTATGACGAAGTGAAATAAAAATTAATAAATCCGGGACCGGCTATTTCTACTTTCTCAATTACCGATTTGTCGTATTCAAGATTCTCAATTATTTCTGTTGCTATCTCGCGAGGATTTCTTTTCAATTTTTTGGAAAGAATCATTGCCGCGTTAATTGCATAATCGCCATGACTTTTCTGATTCGGAACGCTAAGAACGTAATCAATTTCTTTTAGGTAAGGAAGTTTTTCTGAAGTCGTGCTGAATAAATCTATTAAATATTTTTTCAATCTTTTCTCCGTTAAGGTAATTATTTGTCTTCTGCAACGGTAATTACCGGCGCATCGCCCCATAACTTTTCTAAGTTATAATATGCTCTCGCTTCGTGCTTAAACACGTGAAGCACAACATCAAAGTAATCCATCAAAACCCAATTAAGCGTTTCAAAACCTTCACGGTGGTAACACTTAATTCCCCGCTCTAATAGCTTCTCATCAACGTCATCTGCAATTGCTTTTACTTGTCGGTCGGAATCGGCAGAACAGATAACAAACAAATCAGCAATTCCGCCGGAGAGTTTTCTAAGATCAAGAATCTTAATGTTGTAACCTTTTTTCTCTTTAGTAAGCTCTGCAATCTCTTTAGCAAATTTTAGTGCGTCCAATGTTTCCTCACTTAAATGGTGTCAATGAAAAATAATCTTTACCTATCACTACTGTTACATCAATAAAATAGTCTTTGTTCAATTGCTGAATCACATTTTCGTTTTTGATTCCAAGCGACTTAGCAACTTTGTAAGCGTTCGCCATATTTCCAATCCGGTCAATAATCAGAGTTTCGTCAACGTCTGAAGATACATAATTTCCAATGTCGGCGACATCGAAACCTTTGCTTCTTAAAAAATCAGTATAGCGGTCTGCAACGCCGCTTACTCCGCAGCCGTTTCTTACATCCACTTGAATAATATCTTCCGCACCTTTGGCATCCGGCGCCAAAAGTTCTTGATCCTCTTTATACGAAAGTTTTATATAAAGCGAATAAACCATGAAAATGATCACGGCAGAGAGTAAGAAAATAGAAACATTTATTAGAATGTTTACTGTTGGAGATTTTAGGCTTGCCGGTTTTTGTTTTGGCTTTGCTGGATTATACTTTTCCAATTTTTCCCGTAAAAAAAAGTTCTTGTACTTTCAAAGCCAAATTTAATAAAAATGCGCTACTCTTTCCCGAATTCATCTCCTCCAAAGAAATAATCTCTGGAATTTGAGAAGAACCCATTGGAATAATAAGGATTGTAGTATCCGAAAGGTGAACTGCGGTATTGAAGTATCACAGACATATTATCACTGACTTTGTAATTCATCTGAACGCGGCTGAGATAAACTCCGTTAATCTGTTTAGCAAAATCTTTTCCAAAAGAACTATATGGTGAGTTTAGCACGCTTATATCGGTTTCAAGGTTTAGTTTATCGCTAAATTGAAAAAGCATACTGTTGGTGTAAGTACCAAGAGCCATTCCGCCACCGCTGCCAAATGCGGAGTATGAGAGACCAAAACTATGGCGCATCTGGAAGTCTTCTATTCCAAGAAGTCCAAATGGAAAAGCCGAGTTGTTCTTATTAAATATTCCGCTTTTAACATCAACAGATTTATTAAGATCATCTCTAAACTGAGCAAACGAAGCCGAAAGAGAAATCAGAAATAATAGCAGTATGGTCTTTTTCATTTATTCACCAGTTTTTGTCTTTAACAATGAAGGAAGCGCTTTGGTTTCCAAACTCACTTGGAATAATATTTCATTTTTCACAAGCGTTCAAGTCAAATATAAAGCTATTTTATGCGGACAATCATTTCAATTTCAACCGGTGCATTAAGTGGTAATTCGCTAACACCGACGGCGCTTCTTGCATGCTTACCTTGCTCGCCAAATACTTGTACCAAAAACTCGGAAGCACCGTTGGCAATTTTTGGCTGTCCGCTAAATCCGTTTGAAGAATTCACAAAGACAGTCAATTTTACAATTTGATCAATCTTCTCAAGATCACCAATAACACTCTTAACAGCGCTTAAGCAATTAACCGCACTTTGGCGGGCACAAAGAATTGCTGTTTCTTCAGCGACAGTTTCAACAACTTTTCCTTCTGCAATCAATTTACCATCTTTAATTGGCAACTGTCCGGATGTATAAACAAGATTTCCGGAAATTTGCGCCGGGATGTAAGCTGCAAGCGGTTTGGGCGCAGTTGGTAATTCATGCCCAATAATCTCTTTTATTTTCTCTTCGAACATTTTCACTCCAATTTTTGCTGTAAATATATTCATTTTAGATCACTTGCTCTTGCTCATAATCTTAATCTTGATCGTGTTAAAATGCAAAAAGGAAGAGCGATCAAGATCATGAGTAAGAATAAGATCAAGAGACTAATCACTATTTACACTTGAGTTCAAAACCAAATGCTGCTGATTGTCACGTTTTACTTTTAACGAATAGATCAATGACTTATCTTTGCACACAAACAAAGGAGAAGTAATGGTCGGCGAGAAATTTCAGAAGCTTTATGAGATAATGAGAAAATTGCGTGAAGAATGTCCTTGGGATATGGAACAGACACATGATTCTATTAAAGCCGCTACTCTCGAGGAAACTTACGAATTGATTGAAGCCATTGACCAGAAGGATTATCAGGAGCTCAAAGCTGAGCTTGGTGATTTGCTTCTCCATATTGTCTTTCATTCGGCTATTGGTGAAGACAATAAAACATTTAACACAGAACAAGTTATTGATTCGATTTGCGAGAAACTTATACGTCGCCATCCGCACGTTTTTGGCGATGTTGAAGTCAAAGACACAAAAGAAATTTTGAAGAACTGGGAAGAAATAAAATTAACAGAGGGACGCGAATCCGTTTTGGAAGGTGTTCCCAAACAACTACCCGGTTTAGCACGCGCTTACCGCTTGCAAGAGAAAGCTTCCAAAGTTGGTTTCGATTGGGAAAAGAAGGAAGATGTTTGGAAAAAAGTGATTGAAGAAATTGAAGAGATGCACGAAATGGAAGCCGAAGGTAACATGACCAAACTTGAAGAAGAGTTTGGTGACGTTTTTTTTGCTTTAACGAACTATGCGCGTTTTCTTGGTATTAATCCTGAAAATGCTCTTCGCCTAACTAATGAAAAATTCACTAAACGGTTTTCTTACGTAGAGAAAAAGATTACCGGGCTCGGGAAAAAACTTTCTGAATCTAACCTTACCGAAATGGATAAGTACTGGGAAGAAAGTAAAAAGTACGATTAAGAATTTTTGTTGTTACTGGAATAATGTACCTCGTATGCTTCAATAATATCTTTTACTAATCTGTGGCGCACAACGTCAACTTTCTCAAAGTATATGAATGCGACGCCATCTACGTGCTTTAGAATTTCCTTCACATGCACCAATCCGCTTTGAGAATAGCTGGGCAAATCAATCTGAGTTATATCTCCGGTAATAATTGCTTTAGAGTTTGGTCCAAGTCTTGTTAAAAACATTTTCATCTGCATTGCGGTAGCGTTCTGAGCTTCATCTAAAATAACATAAGCGTTGTTCAATGTTCTTCCGCGCATGAATGCAAGCGGTACAATCTCAATCATCCCCTTTTCAAGATAATTTCTAAGCTGCTCACCGGGAATCATTTCCTCCAATGCATCGTAAAGCGGACGAAGATAAGGATCAATCTTCTCTTTGAAATCGCCGGGAAGAAAGCCCAAACTTTCGCCAGCTTCTACAGCAGGTCTAGCTAGAACAATTTTTCTAACAGCGCCTTTTTTAAGCGATGCAACTGCAAACGCAACAGCCAAATATGTTTTTCCGGTTCCGGCAGGTCCAATTGCAAAACAAATATCGTTCTCTCTAACAGCCTTCCAATACGCAACCTGATTTGGCGTCTTTGCTTTGATTACATCCTTCTTAGAATAAAGAACGATGCTGTCAAACTCATTGCCATTAATTATTTCCTTGCCTTGAATGGTGAGGTCAATAATCGTATAGACATCATTTGGGGCAAGTTTACCCGTTGTGTTGAGAACGAAAATCATTTCCTTAATAATTTTATCAATTGCCTCAACTTCATCAACAACGCCTTGAACAAAAACATTATCCCCGCGAACGATTACATTGGCAGAAAATCTTTCTTCAATCGGCTTAATGTTGCTGTCATTGAATCCAAGAAATGACATTAAATCAACGCCTTCAAGTTTTATTGCTTTTTCGTGCTGCGTAAGAACCTCCGTTACTTGTTCACAAAATATAGAAAGCCCTTCTCACCGAAATGAAAAGGGCTTTATCGTATAAATTGCTTTCACTTCTTAATATTGTTTCCCTTAATTAACCGGTGTTTGAGTTTGTGTTGCTGGAGCCGGTTTATAGTTTCTTCTAATCTTTTCGTACTTAGATTTTTCTTCTTCAGTCAAATTAGGAATTTGGAACATTTGTTTTGGGAAGATCAAATCCGGATTCTTAATCTGGTCGCGGTTAGCTTTATAAATCATTGGCCAAGCGAATGGATTTGAATAATGTTCTTTCTTCTTGGCAATTCCCCAAAGATGATCACCCTTTACAACTTCGTAAGAAACTTCTTTAGGTTTTTCAATCCAGGCATCAAGCTTTCTTTGGAGTTGGTTATGAACTATATCAAAGAATTCCGGCAATGCAGAAATTTTGTTCTTCTTCATTGCATCAAGTTCAGCTTGGCGGTCTGCTTTAGGAGCTTCTTGTGCGTCTATCTTTGCACTTAAATCGCTCAACTGTTTTCTGAAATTGTCAATATCAGCTTTTGTAGCACCAAGCATTGTATATAATTCATTTATGCATTGATCAAAAGTTTTAAGACCATCGCGCATTTTCTTCAAGTTAGCAACTTCGCTCTTAAGCGAGTTCAATTCTGTAGTTAGCGCAATTCTTTTTTCTGTTAAGCGGTTGATTTCGCTCTGCCATTCTTCCTTAGTCATTTCTTCTTGAGCAAAAATATTTGCAGCAAAAACAAAGAAGAAAGAACCCAGCATTAATAATCTAATTGTTTTCATTTTATTCTCCTTTGTTCTTTTTACAAACCAATTTTTTCAAGATTCTTCTTTGTTTCAGCTTTTTCTTTATTGCATTGCTCTAATTTAGAATTCTTTTCAG
>Ga0208977_1001173_pt1 | contig 14013 bp, 14 predicted proteins | sample RifOxyA2_FD_184030 | JGI IMG/M metagenome (GOLD analysis project Ga0208977, IMG submission 184030) | Groundwater microbial communities from Rifle, Colorado - Rifle Oxygen_injection A2 (SPAdes) | ecosystem: Environmental > Aquatic > Deep subsurface > Groundwater | place: Rifle, Colorado, United...
GACATTGGCGGAAGCGCTGTAACAACACATGGCACTCTCGCTGGTATTGATCTCTATGTTAACCGCGCTTGTACCGGCGGGCAATGTACCCGCAGGCCTGTCGCCTGAAATAACAGGAGGCGTGGTTGCATCAGCCATGAGATTTTGCGCAAATGCCAGACTCGATAAGAACAAAATCATTCTTACAGATCCGCTGGCCGACAACTGCATATTCATCTCCTTAAACATTTATTAATCATTTGCCTGCACAGAATTTAGTGTACCCTCAGCTCTTCCGGGGGTGGGGGGGCGGTGTTGTCTGTGGTGAAACCTATGATTTCGGTGCCGGTTACGTAGGCGCCGATGTTTATATTGTTGCGGCCCGCGCCGATATATGGCGAAGCGGGTGATAATTTGTAATCCGCGGGAGACGGGCCGCCGGCGTTTACAAGAACGGGGTTCGCGTTCAGTGAATGCATATCGGCATTAACCGACGATTGCCACGCTGGGAGATCGGTGTAATAAGCACCGGCATAGCCGTCTATATTCCACCTGGCGACGTTGAAATAACCATTGTTGTCAACATATGAGGATGCCCCAGTATATAACCTTAAACCGTCGTTGGCCTGCATTATGATGTTGTTATATATTTCTGTTCCGGTAACGCCGGGGGAATCTTCGGAAATTCCCTGGCAATCATATATTACGTTGTTAAAGAATTTGAAGCTGCCGGCTGCCCCGTTGCTGTCTCCCGCACCGATTATTTCTATTGCCCACGTGGCGGAAATATTGCGAATAATATTTTGATAAACTTCTATTCCCGTGCATGTAAACCCGGTTACATTGAGGTGAAACCCGTAATCGCAATTCCAGATATGGTTATGCGAGTATGAATTGTTCTGGCCGTCGCTTTTATCATAAACCGCGGTTGAACTGTCGTAAATATCATTGTTTCCGACTATCATATTGTACGCGTGGTACGACATTATTGCGGCGGAATTTGCGTCAACGCCGATGAGCGAGCGGGCATTGAAAAGCTTATTATTTTCAATCAACGCATTTTCGGCATAATCCAGCCGGACACAGTTATTGTTACTACTGCCACTTGTACATCCTTCGATAATCGAGTTTTTCAAGGCTACGTTATTTGACTGATATATTACAAACCCTTTCGCCTGGTTCTGCGCATCCGGAACGGCCTTAGTGTAAAACCCATCCCAGATAATGTAGTCATTATTGTATGCTCCAAAGGAAGCCACAGTTGATGCGGCCCCCCGGTTGCTTGAATTGTCTATGAAAGGCCTTTCATTCCCGTATGCCTTAAATATTATGGGGTTACCATACGTTCCCGAATTTAGCGGATGAAAAGCCGGAGCATATCCGGATGAAGGCGTAACCGGCGCCTGGTATGCGCCATCCCGGAAATAGACGGTGTCGCCGGCTTGCGCATTACTCATGGCCGTAGATGCCGAGCAGGGAGTGTTGATATCAGCGGAGTTTTCCCACGAAGCATCGCCGTCGGGACTGGCATAATAAACGGCGGCGCAGGCCGTGGAAGTAAAACAAAGAATTGCCGTAAACAAACATGCTTTTGATAACATAGCCGTTGGGGGGACGCACCTAACTAATTAACTTTAGATTTCTTTCTTCCGCCAGTTTTTCGCCATTTCTCACGCCTTTTGATACGGCAGCATCACTTATTCCGAGATATTCCGCGATTTCTAATCCGCTTACCCCCAATTCCCGGTTAAGAAAATACATGAACACCTTTCTCGCTTCGGATACATTGTTCAGGCGGCTGCGCATGTGTATTTGTTTGCAGCTTATTCCAAAAAGCTCACTTACTCGCCCTTCAACCTTTTTAAAATCCCAGCCATCATTTACAAGCTTTTCTTTCCTGTTAATATTCTCTTCAGCGGTCTTTATTACAGCACCCACAAATTCGCCGTCGCCGAGTACGCGTTCGTCCGAGCGGTGATACTCCCTGGCTTTGCGCAATGCCATCATTGCGCTCCATCCTCCGGCGCTGCGCCTCAAGCCGCCGCCGGCATATTCGTCCCTCTTTCCCATATTCTCTGCATCACACACAAATTCAAGGTATTTTCGCCTTGCCTCAGACTTGGATTTGCAGAAATATTGAAGTATCTCGTCGGTGCTTTGCCATGGCGCTGCCAGCCTGCCAATTAGCGCCGAATGCCCGCTCCATTTATATATGCTTAAACCATTCACATCTTTAACTAACCCTGCCCTTAACGGATTTAAATGAATGTATCGTACCAGTTCCAGGAGATAAGTGTCTTCCTGACATAAAATTGATTTATACCGGTTCTGATATAAATATCCGCTGCGGGCATATTTGTTATTATGATATACAGCATATCCTGTTAATAATTTCCTCATCAAATCGCTTAGCGGTTTTACCCCGCTTCTCATCAGCAAATGAAAATGGTTAGGCATAAGTGACCAACCATAACACTTGTGGCCTGTATCTTTCATGCATTTCTCCAGCCGCCGCAGAAATTCAGCGTAGTCTGAGTGGCCATGAAATATTTCTTTTCGCTCGAGCCCGCGTTGGATTACGTGGTAAATACCACCTGGAACGTGTATTCTTCCTTGTCTTGGCATAGTTATAGCTTATATCAATTATATGCACCCATATCAATAGTTAATTAGTTAGGTGCGTCCCCATAAAATTATCTGGCAAGGCCGACCAGGCCCAGGACGTAGCCTATGTCGTCGTCTTTGAATTCCAGGTGGACGTAGGTATTCAGGTTTGATTCGTAGTATATGTCTTCTACCTGGGCGCCTACGGAAGCCCAGCGTACGAGCGGAAATTTTCCGCCCACGTTAACCTTAGGCATGCTGACGGGCGCTGTGCGCGAAAAATTGTAGGCTTCCGCGTGTATCTCGAGGCGGCGCCAGGGTTCCCATTTCCAGAACGGCTGCACCGATACGCCGACACCGCCCTTGGAGCGGAGCGCGCCCGCATACACGGTGGCGGGGCCGAACTGCTGGCCTATAAGAAAATCTATCGTACCGCGCACTTCGGGATCGAACACTTCCTCTGATTTCTCTCCGGCATTGGAAACACCGACATAATAGAATTTCCCGGCCTCAGGAATCACCCGCAAGCCGACGTCATAGCGATACATCTTGTATTTGCCGTCGTAACGGAGACGGTAATTCCAGTCCGTCTCGATAAGGTTTATGCGCTTGAGCACGCGGCGCGCTTCTTTTGAGGTTTCTTTTAAATCCGTGAAAGTTAATTTAAGGTCGTTGCCCATTTCATCGTCCGACATAAGCTTGCCGATCGTACCCTGGCCGGCCTCGAGTTTTGCAAGTATCCTGTCGAGGCGTTCGCCGACGCTGCGTATGTCCTTTACCGCGGCGGTGATGTTTTCCTTGCTCGCGGACGTAATCTCAGAAATATCCTGCGTGAAAGAGTGGGTATTATCAATTATCCCGGAGATCTTCGTTTCCTGGTCTTCCATGCCCTCGCGCAGCGTCTCGGTTATATCCCGCAGGTTTGCCACGGTGGTTGAAAGGTTTCTGCCGAAATCCTCCATTTCAGGGCCACTGAAAGCGCTTACCAGAGTATCAAGTTTTTCCATGGCTTCGGCAATTACACGTTCAAAGGAAATGGGATTAATCCCATACATGGCATCGCCATCCTGCAGTACGGTTTCCGCAGAAGATCCCATGGTCAGCTCCAGGTATTTCGACCCGATGATGCCGGTTGAGACTATGCGCGCTTCCGCATCGCGGTGAACTTCTATGCCGTGTTTTATCCAGATCCGCACCTTTGCTTTTTTTCCTTCAAGCACGATATCCTTTACGCCGCCGACCTCGACGCCGGCTATTTTAACCTTGGCTTTGGAAGGAAGCCCGGCCACATCGTCGAAAAGAACATTCAGGTAATAGCGCCGTTGCAATTGGAAATCACCCAATAAGACCACGGATAGCACCAGCAATGCGGCGCCAAGCAGCACAAATAACCCCAATTTTGTTTCGCGTGTCATATTGCTTTCTCCACCGTTATCGGCCCGTGGCTCAAACCTTCCACAAACTGGTGCACCACGGGATCCGTAGTATTCTTAATATCCGCGGGGGAACCCGCCGACACTATTTTACCGTCATAAAGCATGGCTATGCGGTTCGATATTTTATATGCCGACTTCATGTCGTGCGTTACCACGATAGAAGTAACTTTAAGCGTTTTCTGCAAATTAATTATAAGATCGTTTATCACGTCCGCCATAATCGGGTCAAGCCCCGTGGTAGGCTCGTCGTACATTATGTACTTCGGGCTGTATGCTATCGCGCGCGCAAGGCCAACGCGCTTTTTCATACCGCCTGAAAGCTCGGCTGGCTTTAAATTTTCTATGCCGCGAAGCCCCACCATGGCGAGGCATTCTTCCACACGCCGCAGGATACCGCTTTCGGAAAGATTGCTCATGTTACGAACGCCGAAGGCGACATTTTCACCTACGGTAAGCGAATCGAACAGCGCCGCTCCCTGGAAAAGATACCCGAAATTTTTCTGTACTTCCAATAATTGCGCGTTTTCAAGCCGTGTGATTTCCTGCCCGTCAATGTACACCTCGCCTTTTTCGGGCTTCATCAGCCCCAGCATGTTCTTAAGCAGCACGCTTTTGCCGCAGCCGGAACCGCCGATAATCGTAAGCGTTTCGCCGTCCGTGATTTCAAGGCGCACCCCGCGCAGAACCTGCTTGCCGTTAAAAGACTTGTGAAGGTCAACGACTTTTATCATATGCGCCTATCCAATGCCCAGCGCGACCAGGATTGCAGTCAAAAAGTAATCTGAAATCAAAATCATTACCATGGAGATCATCACTGCGCTTGTAGTGGTTTTTCCTACGCCCTCGGCGCCGCCCTCGCACGTGAAGCCTTTGTGGCAGGCCGTGGTAACTATGATAATTGCAAAGAACACAGATTTTATCAATCCGTGCGCGAAATCCTCTATCTCCATGAAATTAAATATGTCTTCCCAGTATACGGTTGAAGGTATGCCCCATTTGTAGACGCTTACAAGCATCCCGCCTATAATGCCCACGACATTGGACATGATTGCTAAAAGCGGGATCATCGTAAGGCAGGCAAGGAAACGCGGCACCGCAAGATAGCGGACAGGGTTTGTGCCCAGGGTTGAGAGCGCATCCAGTTGCTCCGTAACCTTCATTGTTCCAAGCTCGGCCGCTATTGACGCGCCTACGCGGCCTGAAATAACTATGGAAGTCAGCACAGGCCCCAGCTCCTTGACCAGAGAGAAACCCACGACGGTGCCGATGTACACCGGTTCATTGAAAATATTGCGCGAAGATGAGCCCGTCTGGAGAGCAAGCACCATGCCCGTAAAAAGTGAAGTGAGCGCAATCACCGGCGCCGAGCTCCAGCCGATCTCCGTCATCTGTATAACGGTATTGCGCCCGCCGAAAACCCCCTTGCCGATCCATGAAAACGTATCAATAACGAGCGCCGCCGCCTGCCCCACCCCGGTAGCGAGCCGCAACACCCTTGCCCCTATAATCGAAAATATAGTACGCCGGCTTTCAATTTGGTTTGTCATGAAATTTCTTCAGGCAAAATACCAAGTATTTGTGAAACAAACCGTGTCCGCGCATAAAACGCTCTGCTTGTAGTCCCATGACCTGCGCCTTTCGTCCTGGGTTGCACAAGTTCCCCCATACTCCCACTCAAACATTCGAATCCTTTTTCGATTATACATCGCCTTACGTCCTCATAGTCTTTCTTAACCTGATTATATAGTTTTTCATTATTCAGATCAAATGAAGAAACATTCAACAATAACGATTTGTTTTCCTGCTGCGACTCAAAGAGGCGGGCGCACACAACTGCTTTTTTCAGTTTGGAAAGCAAATGGCTTTCTTCAAAAGGCGTATTTTTAACATTAAAGGGATCAATCATTGTTATAGCCATCGTCTCTTTGACAACGATGGCACCATTAGCCAACCTTTTGAGAGGGACAACTTTTAATTCCCAGGAACCGAAGTTAGGAGACTGCGCAGAATTTATTGGAAGGCCAAGATAATGTTCAATGACGTGGCCCGCCCACCCTTTATTTTTTTTGCTGCCTTTCCAAATCGTTACATCATACTTGCGGGCAAGCGGAACCAGGTCTATATTTTTTAACCGCTTCAATAACAACAGCGCATCTTTACGTTCCATTGCACCGCCTTTTTAAACCCGGAATTTGCAATAGGACGCGGAATTCGTCGAACAATGCGGGACTTTTTCTTCCGAAAAAAGCTCAACCGTAAGCAACGCTACGCTTTCGCTTTTTTCGTCGAAAAAGCCTCCGCCTTGTTCGCCTCGGTTCTCGCGCCTATTGCAAAATCCGGGTTAAACCAAATTCAAAGAGGAGATTCTTTTATCAATTGCCTGTTCCAACCTCTTTGCTGAAAGAGCCAAAAAACTTGTTTCCAACTCAATTCCAACAAATCTGCGGCGCAGGTTAATTGCCGCAACGCCTGTAGTGGAACTCCCCGAAAATGGATCCATAATAAAATCATTTTCACCTGTGCTTGCCAGTATTATTCTTTCCAAAAGTTGCAGCGGTTTTTGCGTAGGATGTTTTCCAAAATCCTTTTCTCCACCGTTTGGGGCTGTGAATTTCCATACGGATTTCATCTGTTTATTATTATTAAATTCACGCATTTTTTCATAATTGAAACAGTGCTTCGATTTTTCATCTTTCGATGCCCATATTATTGTTTCAGTTGAATGCGTAAAATAACGACAAGAAAGGTTTGGCGGAGGATTCGGCTTTTCCCATGTTATGTCATTAAGTATTTTCATACCAAGCTGCTGCATGGCATACCCGACGGAATGTATAACATGGTGAGTACCAGAAACCCATATTGAACCATTAGGATTGAGCAATTTGCGGCACCTTGACAACCATGCAATATTAAATTCGTGGTTAAGCTCTATACCTTTGGATTTATCCCATTCTCCCTTATCAACTTTCACCATCTTTCCGGCATGACAAGTAATGCCGCCATTGGAAAGAAAATATGGCGGATCTGCAAAAATCATATCAAATTTACCATGCGGATATTTATTTATCAGTATATCCATAAACTCAATGCAATTAGCGTGATAAAGCCAAATTCCGAACTCATCATTTCTGAACATGCACCTGTTAGGCGAATATTCGGAACTTGTTTCTTTTACTTCAAAAAAAGAATTAGGTTTTCTTACTCTCTCGTATTTGGCAGACATCGGGCGGTTTTTCCTTTATTAAAAAATTATACCACAATACGGGGGACGCGGGAGCTGATGGAGCAGGTGATTTCGTAGTTGATAGTGCCTGCGCGGGCGGCGAGCTCTTCGGCGGTTATGGTTTCGCCGGATTGCGTGCCGATAAGCACAGCCTCGTCGCCGATGGCGGCGCCGGGTATGCCTGTAACGTCAACCATTATCATGTCCATGGTAACCCTTCCCACGACGGGGCAGCGCCTGCCGCGTATGAGAACATGCGCCTTCCCGGACAACCGGCGGCTGTAGCCGTCGGCATAGCCCACGGGCAGCGTGGCGATTAGCGACTGGCGGCTTGTCGAAAACGTCCGTCCGTAGCTGATGGACATGCCACGCGGCACCTTTTTTATAAACACTATCCGCGTTTTCCACGAAAGAACGGGCGAAACTTTTATCTTTTTTTCTGCGCCTTCAAACGGCAGCAACCCGTAAAGTATCAACCCGGGGCGCACCATATCGAACAACGCATTGCCGCCGGAAAGAAGCGCGGCCGAATTTGACGCATGCGCATCGAAACGTAACCCCAGCTTTTTTGCAAACGCGATTACAGGCAGAAAAGCGGCGCGCTGGCTTTGAGTATATTCCCTGTCGCAATCGGCGCAGGCAAAATGCGTGTAGATGCCTTCGCACCGCACTTCGTTGCGCTGCGCGATTTTTTCAAGCAGCGCGCGTGCGGAGAGAGGTGAAATTCCAACCCGTCCCATGCCCGTATCAACTTTCAGGTGGAATGCAAGCCGTTCCCGCCGCTGGCGGCCAAGCCGGACAAGCTGCGCCAGCCCCTGGGCGCTTGAAATCGTTGGCGTAAGCCCGTATCCGGCGGCAACCTCCAGGTTTTCAAGCGGGAAAATGCTGCCCAATATCAATATTTTAGCTTTTATCTCGCTTTCGCGCAATGCTATGCCTTCTTCCAAAGAAGAAACCCCAAGCGCCGCGGCTCCTGATTTTAACGCGGCCGCCGATAATGCGACGGATCCATGGCCGTAGGCATTGGCTTTCACTACAGCCATAATACTTGCCCGGTTCCGCAGGCATGAACGGACGGCGGCGATATTGCGGCAGAAATTTTTTAAATTGATTTCAGCCCACGTGGGGCGATAGATATGCCCACCTGCCGGCCGGGCGTCAGACGGCAGCGGATGTTTGTTTCGATGAGGTTGCTGGCGAGTGTTGTACAAGGTATAACTATTTATTGATGACTGCTTGCCGGAGCGGCGTTTTCAAACCTGGTGCTGTGGGGCATAAATGTCAGGCGAATCTCGCCGGTCGGGCCGTTGCGTTGTTTGGCAAGTATGAGTGTAGCCTGGTTCTGGAGATCCCTGTCGTCGCGCTTGTAATACCCTTCGCGATAGATGAAGGCCACCACGTCGGCGTCCTGTTCTATGGCGCCGGATTCGCGCAAGTCGGACAACTGCGGCTTGTTTCCTTCGCGCCCTTTTTCCTCGGGTTTACGCGACAACTGCGAAAGCGCGATAACCGGTATTTTAAGATCGCGCGCAAGGCCTTTGAGCGAACGCGATATTTCGGCTATCTCCTGTTGCCGGGATTCGCCGCGGCCGGAACCGCGCATCATCTGTATATAATCTACGACTATCAATGAAAGCTGTTTATCCTGAACGCGCAGTTCGTTGGCAAGCCGGCGCGAGCGCGCCCGCAATTCGAGTATGCTTAAATTCGGGCTGTCGTCAATATATAACGGCGCCTTGTAAAGCTTATCGCCGACGGTTGTCAGCACGGCCCAACTGTTGGCCGGCAGTATCCCGCGCCGTATGGCGTGCGAATCGGCTTTGGCGGCGGAACAGAGCAGGCGCAGCATCAGCGCTTCCTTCGACATTTCAAGCGAAAATACAGCCACCGGTTTCTTTTCCAAAAGCGCCACGTTCTCGGCGATATTGAGCGCAAAGGCGGTTTTACCCATCGAAGGCCGACCTGCTATAATGATAAGTTCCGACGGCTGCAAGCCTGCCGTAGCGTTATCCAGATCAACGAATCCGGTGCGCAGGCCGGGAACGTCGGTTTTATTTATATGCAGTTTTTCGATGTGATCTAAAACGGGATGAACAAGGTCGGAAAGCGGGGTAAAGCCGCGTGTGGCGCCGCGCTGGACTATCTGGTAAAGTATCGCTTCTGCGCGGTCAAGGATTTCTTCGGCGGGCATCTTCTCGTTAAAGGACGACTGTACAATTTCGGTGCCGGCGTTTATAAGCTGTCGCAACACTGATTTTTCGCGCACAAGCGCCGCGTAATGCTCGACGTTTGCCGCGGTCGAAACAAAATTAACAAGCGACGTTATATATGAACCGCCTATATCGGCAAACGATTTATTTTTTTTAAGCTCTTCGGAGACGGTTATCGAATCCGCAACCTGGTTATTTAAATAGAGGTCGCGTATCGCGCGGAAGATATGCCGGTGGGATTCCTTGTAGAAATCATTGTCCGTAAGCAGGTCTACTACTCTGATGACCGCTTCTTTTTCAATAAGCATCGAGCCGAGAACGGCCATCTCGGCTTCAAGCGCCTGCGGGGGAACACGGTCAATCAATTCGGACATAATTTGAGGTGAAAGGCGGCCGGGCAGTTTGACAATCTGGCCGACGGTGTCAGCCAAACCGCCAAACTGCCGCCTATACTATTGTTTGTTTTCTTCTGCAATAACTACTTTTGCGTTTGCCGTTACTTCGGGATGCACCTTTATTTCTATTGTATACGAGCCTACTTCTTTTAACGGTTCCGCCATGAGTATCTGGCGTTTTTCAACATCGAAACCGTTATCTTTCAGCACGCGCATAATATCGGCATTGGTTACGGACCCGAACAGTTTTCCTTCTTCGCCCACCTTGACGGTAATGGCCAGCGATAATTTTTCGATCTGCTCCGCCGTTACCTTCGCCTTTTCAATATTATCCAGGCGGACTTTTTCCAATGTTACTTTTTCTTTTTCCCACCGTTTCAGGTTGGCAGGTGTCGCCTCAAGCGCCATCTGCCTGGGTAAAAGATAGTTACGGGCATAGCCGTCAGCAACGTCTTTTATCTCGCCCTGGCGCCCTATGTTAAGCGTATCGGTACGCAGTATGACTTTCATTATTCCTCCAGCGTAATTAGAAAACTAAACAACCGTAAACGGTAAAAGCGCAAGCATACGGGCGCGTTTAATCGCGTCGCACAGGGAGCGCTGGTGCTTGGCGCAGGTTCCCGTTATACGTCCGGAAAGTATCTTGCCGCGTTCGGTTATAAAACTGCGCAGCAAACTTACGTTCTTGTAATCTATTTCAATTTTGTCCGCGCAAAAACGGCACACCTTGCGTTTCGGGGGGCCGCCGCGCCTGCGCATGCGCATCGGGCCTTTTGCGCCGCCAGATGGGCGCGATCCGTGTGATTTTTCAAAAGCCATTATTCCTCCAAGTTTAATTTAAAAGGGTATCTCTTCTTCTTCCGTGTTCGTCGAAGGAGCAGCGGGTGTTCCGCCCTCGGGCGATTCGGCATCGCCTTCCTGCGTAACACGGGCAAGAAACTGAACGCGCCGCGCCACGACTTCTATGGACGTGCGCTTCTGTCCTTCCTTGGTTTCCCATTGGCGGCTTTGAAGCCGGCCTTCAACATGTACGGGAGATCCTTTTTTGAGGCGCTCGCCGCAACGCGTGGCGGCATCGCCCCATACGACGACGGGAATATATGAAACATCATCCTGCCAGGCGCCGGCCGTATCTTTGTAACGGCGATTGACGGCAATATCGAAACGGCACATGGCCTGGCCCTTGCCTGTATAACGAAGCTCGGCATCACGCGTGAGCCGGCCGACAAGAGCTACAGTATTTTGCTCAGGAAGCCGAAGGTTGACTGTGTTCATTTGGTTTTACCTCCCCTTGCGTCGGCGCGGGCGCCACAGGTTCCTGTACCGGCGGGCGGACTACCTTTTTCTTCTCCACCTTGACGGTAAGATAACGTATGACAGGGTCGTTGACGCGGTAAAAATTCTCGAGTGCCGCCACCATATCACCTGTGCCGTTCAATTCAAGATACACGTAATTGCCTTCCTTGAATTTTTTAATCGGATACGCCAGGCGTTTACGTCCCAACTGCTGGACGACCACAACTTTGCCACCGTGGCCGGTTATGGTTTTTTTGGCTTTCTCGACTATTTCTTCCAGTTTTTCGGCGGGTAATTCAGGCGAGCAGATAAACGTACTTTCGTAATTAGACATGATACACCTCCTTTCCGGATTTTCTCTCTTTTATTGAGAGACTTAGCCCTCCATGCGGGTTAACAGCAGGGAGAGCAAAAGATTGTTTCTGAGTATAGCAAAAATTCTCTTACTATTCAAGTTCACGTTCGTTTTATTCAACTCTTATTCCGGCGGGTGGCGAGGGCGGGGTTGTATCGGGCGGAGGGGTGGCCTGATCTGTGTATTCAAGGGCGCCAATGTCGTAGCCGGCGCCACGGGGGCGTGAAACTGCGGAAAAATCATTGGTAACGGCTGCAATGGACGCGCCGTGGTCTATGGCCGGGGAATTTGGTTGAAGGCTGAAATTTTCTGAAGCGGTATCGGTAAACAACGGATTTGAGTTTAACGCATCCGAATCCCACGATGGCAACGCAAGTGTGGGATTGCTTGTGCTGTACCACAGATTATTGCTGTATGTGTTTGGTGCCCTTTCCTTACTGGATGGGGTGTATTGATAACCGCGGGTATCAACGAAAATATTGTTTACCAGCTCCGCGGTGCCGTCGAAATTATTGACGCTGCCGGGCTCGTACCAGATAACGAAAACATCATTCGCGGTATTAGACGAATCGCCATAGCCGTAAATCGTGTTGTTATATATTTTCACGTTCATATAATTGCGCTGCCCATAAAGCATGATGCCGTGGCCGAACGTAGCGACCGGAGAATATAAACCGGGCGAAACTATTACGTTATTATATACCTCGATCGTTCCGCGGAAACCCAGAGCGTTTAATGCGCAATTTTGGGTGCCAATGTTTATACCGGCGCCAACCTGATTTTTTATGTAATTATGGTGTACCTTGAACGTACCGGAGAACTCGCCGCATTCATTTTCGTCATATATATGTATGCCGAACCTGGCGCCGTTATTCTCAAGCCTGTTCCAGCCCACTTCCGGCGCAACGGCGGTAAAGTTATTGCGCAGGCTGAAATAAGTTGCATGTTCCTTGTTCGACGTGGATTGCCCGCCGTAATCGTGAATGTAGTTCCCGAATATCTTGAGATTGTTGGCGCTGTTGGTGCCTCTTGCATTGTATTCGCCGGCTGTACAACCTATGGCCCCTGCCTGGCCGTTGGCCTCGATACCGTCGGGCTGGGTGTGTTCGCAACCTATGGTGCGGCCATTCGCAGAGCTGCCTATTGTTCCCAAATAGGCTTTAACCTTTAATTTTGAAAATACCCACCAGTCATTCTGCGTATAGTAGTTCGATATGCCGGAATTGGTTTCACTGTTTACGGTAAACCTGGCATCCGGGTAGGCGACGAGCGCTATATGGTTGTTCGCTGAACCATCTATTTGTGCCGATGCGCCGTACTGGATTCTGCCGTTATACTGCATTGTGCTTGCAACATAAATAATATCGCCCGCGCCTGCGGTATTGCCGCGAACGGCATAAGTAACGGTCGCCCATGGCGATGGCCATGATCCCGCGCCGGAATCTGCGCCGCCGGTTTTTACAAATCTGATTGTGCCGGTTGACCTTGCGTAGAAATCCAGCTCATTCGATGTTTTGCCGTCAACCGTAACGAATATTTTGCCCGCGCCGTCAGCCGCGGCCGAGGGAATTGAGAAAGCAATCTCCTGAATTTTGTGCGTGGCATATAAATCAGCGGGGCCGCCGGGCAACGCGCCATCGGCATTTTTCCAGTAATACACATGGGCTGCTTCTACCGATACAGAGTTTGAATCCCTGAAATAAATTTTTGAGCCGACCTGCGAGTTTCCCAGGTTAACGCCCCAAACCGTCACAATCGCCCCCTCTCCAAGGCCGTCGCCCAGCCCGGATTTGGGGCCGTTGACAATATCAGAAAAATACAGAACCGGAGCTTCAGCGGCCATCGCATTGCCTGCCCCGGCGATAAACATTGCGCTTGCAAAAATTACCAAACAGATAATTATATGTATTGTTTTCATTTATTACTCTACCACAAGTTCACCAGGAACTTGCGGAGAATTGGGGACGTTGTAAACTTATAAACTTTTGACGCTTAAGTTTATAAGTTTACAACGTCCCCTACTTCTCTGCTTTGAGTCCGCGCGGAGGGTGCGGCGGAGCGGTGTCGGTTGAGCTTTTTAATAATGAAAAATAGGACGGGCCTATGCGGCTGCCGTTGACAATAAAATCGTCAACATAATATGGCGATTCCATTGTCGCTCCCCACTCATACGTAGCGCTGTTATTTCCTCCGAAATCGAACAGATTCCATTTGTCGGACTCGTTTTGAGAGACGAATTCCCGCTTCCAGTTATCCATAACAAGGTACGCCGTGCCATCGGAATCATACATCCAGACATCGGTATAATTATATTTTGTATCGCCTTCCTTTGTGTTTCTAAAATGAAATTCCACACCGACCCATTTGGCCGGCGAAGTGTCGCCGGCAATGTAATAATCTCTATTCGCCCACTCTCCGATTCTGCCCGCACCGTCGGCATCGTTGCTTTCTATCCGGATTCTCACCGCACCGGAACGTGACTTTATATGCGGAATGATATGAAACCTGGAATATA
>Ga0208977_1001178_pt1 | contig 13994 bp, 13 predicted proteins | sample RifOxyA2_FD_184030 | JGI IMG/M metagenome (GOLD analysis project Ga0208977, IMG submission 184030) | Groundwater microbial communities from Rifle, Colorado - Rifle Oxygen_injection A2 (SPAdes) | ecosystem: Environmental > Aquatic > Deep subsurface > Groundwater | place: Rifle, Colorado, United...
GCAATAAACGTTGCCGGTAACGGCCGCCAACTCGCGCAATGAAACGGCAAGCTCCGAGCGCGCCTGACTAAGCTGAATGGTGCGCGCAAGCACCTCCTGGTGAGATGAAAGTTTATCCATCCTGCTTTTGGTGCCGGCGGTAAAATTTAAACTTATATCGGCGTATTGCGCGCGGGCAAGCTCCAGCGCATCAGAAACCATTCGCACCTGCTCGGCCGCAAGCGTCGCCTGTACGTATGCCGCACGCCCCGCAAGAAGCACCTGGCGCCGGGTTGCTTCCATTTCATGAGCCTTTGCGCGTGCGCCCGCCTGCGCGCCTTCCCATGCGAAACGGACGGCTCCCGAATCCCACAGCGTCCATGAAAGCGACGGGCCTATCGAATATATCGCGTTATCGCTCAGCTTCTGCACGCGCGCGCCCGCAAACGGAAGAGTAATCTCCGGGACAACGGCATTATAACGATAGTTTCCGTCTAAGGAAATCTTCGGAAAAAATGCCGCAAATTGCGCTTCGGTGCGCGCCGATGCAGCGGAAGCTTCGTCCCGCGCTGCCTTAAGCCGCGGCGAATTAGCGCACGCACTCTCTTCCACATCCGCCAGCGACACCCGTATTGCAGCCGCACACACGGGAATCGGCAACAAAAAACATAAAACGCAAACACCAACTCTCATACAATCCTCCCGCCTTCGACTTCTACTGATAACTGATAATAACGGACAACTCCCCCTCACCCTGCCCTCTCCCCATCGGGGAGAGGGTTCTACCGGCGGCGGACGTAGATGTGGGCGGCGACTTCGCGGTCCAGGGCTATCTGCGTTTCGCCGGCCTTGATTATGTACGAGGGCGCTTTCTGGTGCAGCGTTATCTCCGTGCCCGGCACGAGCCCGATTGACAACAGCTTATGAAGATGCGGATGTTCCGACGTAACAATATAGGCAACCCGCACTTTCTCGCCGGCTTCCACCTGTTCAAGAGAGGTTACGATAGACGCGGTGCTTGCCTGCGCCTGGCCGCAGCACGGGCCGGGCGGTATGCGCGAACCGTGCGGGCACATGCGGGGGTGGCCGAGCAGCGTGCATATTGCATCGGTAACCTCCGGCGACAATATGTGTTCGAACTCGCATGCCGCCGGGTCAATTTCGCCTTCGGGCAGCTCAATCACGTCGGCAAGCAGCCGTTCCGCCAGGCGGTGGCGCCGCGTAACGTCGCGCGCTATCTCCTCGCCTTTGGGCGTCAATGTAACCGTATCCGTACCCAAAACCGCGAACCCGCCGTTAACCAGTTCGCTTAAAATGCCGCCGGCTACATTTTTTGAAAGCGTTTCTTCGACAAGCGTTCTCGTGTTTTTATTTTTTTCGATGAAGCCCCTCAAAATTCCAAGCGCCTCTTCGATATCAATCATCCCTTTGGTCTTCATATTATGCCTCCGGTAATTAACACCCCCTCACCCTACCCTCTCCCCAACGGGGCGAGGATTAGAGGATGAAATGTTTTTAATACCATATTCAGTAAGCTGCTGTATCCGATTGCGTATATTATGACGAACGCGAAAAGCGCAATCGCTATTTTCATCCCCTGCTCGCGTATCACCACGAAACATTGCGCCACGCACGGTATAAAAAGAGTTATGGCCACGGCGCTTACCACCACCTGGCGCGCATCCAGCAGGCCGTCCTGCGCCATCACAAACAATCCCGCGGCGCCGTAATCGCGGCGCAGGAAACCAAGAATAAATGTGGGCGTTACCTGCGCGGGAAGCCCCATGGCGGAAACCACCACCGGCCGCGCCACCCTCTCCAGCACGGACAGCATATGCAGTTTATCGCTGAAAAAAAGAATCGCGGTGCCAAGGGCGAACAGCGGCACGGCTTCCCTGACATACCACACAAGCCGCATTTTTACCTTGGTAACCACATTCCCGAAATCCGGCCGCCGCAACGGCGGGATTTCAAGTATGAACGGGGAACGGTGGCCCGGCAAAACCCTGTTGGCCGCCGCGCCCACCGCAACAAGCGATCCCGTTATGGATACAAACCAGATAAGCCCGGCCTGCCAGGAAAGGCCTGCCAATAGCCCGAGTATTATGCCAAGCTGAGCCGAACAGGGTATGGTAAGCGAAAGAAGCAAAAGCGCAAGCAGGCGTTCCTTCCTTGTCTCAAGTATACGTGTGCCAAGCGCCGCCATCGTGCCGCAGCCAAGGCCAAGCACCATGGGAAGAACCGCCTTACCGTTAAGGCCGAACGTGCGAAAAAGGCGGTCCAGCATAACGGACAGCCGCGGCAGGTAGCCCGAATCCTCGAGCAACCCGAAAAAAAGGAAGAACGCGGCAACCACCGGCAACACTATGGCGGCGGCATATGTTAACGCCATGGAAACAAGGCCGTAAGGCCCCATGAGAAACTCCCGTACTATTTCCGACGGGATCGCGCCATTTATCAATGTTCCGGCAAGCGGTATTACATAGCGGCCAAACAAATGATTTTCCAGCAGGTTAACCAATGTACCGGCCGCGAATACGCCGACAAACTCATACATTATAAACAACACCGCCAGAACTATAAGATAACCCGGGAAAGGGCGCATGCAAAGCGCCCCGAGCCGGGCCAGGCGGCTTTCTGCCGGCGTACCCTGGCTTGTTATAACCTCGCCGGTAATCTGCGCGGCGTACATATTTTTAGTTTCAAATATCAAAAGTCTTGGCGGCCTGACAAAATCCGCCACCTTCCGCTCAAGCCGCCCGATAAAGCCGTCCGGCAACGCGCCGGCAACATATCGAAATACTGTCCTATCTCCGGAAACAAGCATGGCGGCCGCTGCGCGCGCGCAAGGCGCCGGCGCGCCGAATCCGGCTGCGGTCTCCGTAAGCAGGCGCTCAATCTCCGGCGGGTAAGTCGCGTTAAAATTCCCGTGCCTCGCATGGGGCAGCCTTTTTTTAAGCTCCGGGATCCCCTCGCCTGTGATGCCAATCGTAGCTATGACCGGTACGCCCAGTATATTTTCAAGGCGCGGAGCGTCAATGCGTATGCCGCGGGAAACAGCCTCGTCGTGCATATTAAGCGCCAGAATCAGCGGAACGCCGCATTCAATAAGCTCAAAAGTAAGCAGCAACGCGCGCCGCAGATTTTTTGCATCAGCCACCTGTATGACGGCAGCCGGGCGAACGCGCATGATAACGTCGCGCGTTACCTGCTCATCTTCAGACGACGGCAGAAGCGCGTCCGTGCCGGGCGTGTCAATAACCTCGTACCTGCGGCCGGCAAGCGTCATGGCGCCCCGGCTTATGTCCACCGTTGTGCCGGGATAGTTGGAAACAACCGCATACGTGCCGGTCAACCGGCCGAAAATAACGGACTTGCCCACATTGGGATTTCCAACCAGAACAATCGTTTCAACCATATTGAGTTTATATCCTATTTCCGTTCAATTGTCAAGCCGTTTCATGCTTGACAAAGCCTGCGCAAAGATTTATAATACACGTAATTATGAATAGTGATGTATTAGTCCTTAACCGCAGCTTTTATGCGATACAGGTTACCACCTGGCAAAGGGCTTTGACACTGGTGTATGCAGACCACGCATCCGTAGTAGACCAGCAGTACCGCACTTACTCCTTCGCAGACTGGCAAGAGCTCTCCCAGATGATCTCGTCGCATCCTGCGGGTTTTGTGCGCACCCCCAAATTCAGGATCGCAATCCCCGAAGTCATTGCCCTTAAACTATACGACCGCCTGCCGGCAACGGAAGTTAAATTTACGCGCCGCAACATCTACGAGCATTACAATTACCGCTGCTGCTACTGCGGCAACAAGTTCGCTTCAGCCGACCTTAACCTGGAACACGTCATACCGCGCAGCCGGGGCGGGAAAACCAACTGGTCAAACATCGTTACCGCCTGCATACCATGTAACCTCAAAAAAGCCGACAAGCTCCCCGACGAAGCTGGCATGAAACTGCTTATCTCCCCCTCAAAACCCAAATGGCGCCGCGGCCTGTCGCTGATGTTAAACTCCACCATAAAGATGCGCTCCTCATGGCAACGTTTCATTGACATCTCCTACTGGAACGAGGAACTTGAACGGGAATAATTCATATCGGACATGGTTCACGGGCAATATTTTCACGTTTGCCGGCCTTGCCGGGATACTGTTGATATACGGCCTCTCCTCCAATTACCTGGCCTTCGGCCACTACGACGACGACGTTAAATGGGTGCTTATGGCCAGGCAGTTCCTGCGTTTTTCATACGCATCCCCCTGGTCGTTCTTTCATACGCCGGAGCTTACTAACTGGGGCACCGCAATTATAATCGCCCCCATCGTGGCAGTTGCCGGCAACCATGTACTTCTGATTAAGCTTTTCATGAGTGGGCTGCTGCTGAGCGGAATAGTGTTGTTTTATTCCGTTACACGCCATTTCTTCGCAGATCACGAACTGCCTTTTTACCTGTTCGCTTTGACAGCAAACTCCTTTCTGCTATCGTTTTCCGGCGCCATAATAAGCGAATCCGCTTACATATTCATATTTTCCGCAATACTCTATCTTCTCTACAACCGCGATTGGCTAAATCAGTTGACACCCGTGCGCGCCCTGACCGTCGGAGCAATGTGCTCGCTGCTACTCCTGACGCGAACCGCGGGCCTTTTGCTTATCGCGTGTATCGGCCTGGAATTTTTGCTGAAACGCGAGTATAAAAACCTTTTTTTTGTAGCAGCCGCGACGGCCTTGTTCTCACTGCCGTATTTTATCGTATCGAAGACAGCAAGCGGGGAAGTGTCATTCTATAATAAGTACTGGACGCTTATGATGGCGCTGCCCGTTAAAACAATATTCGAATCCGCCGTCGCGAACGCTCTTTATTACTGGAAAGGGCTTACATGCCTTACACATATACAACTTGTATCCTTCTTCCCCCGCGCTGGTATTATTAAATATGCAGTGATGGCAGGCCTGGCCGCGCCATTTATACTCGGTATAATACGTATCCGCAGCAGGATTGAAAAAACACTGTTTATGTACACTGTTTCATACGGAGCATTATACGTATTGTGGTCTTACTGCGCGCCGCGATATGCGCTGCCATTCTACCCGCTATACATTTTTTGGGTTTTCCGCGGCATACAGCGGATAGCGCCCTCGAAAACATACGTTGCCTTCGCCATCATGGCGACGCTTACTGTTGTATCGGTTTTATCAAATGTTTCTTCCGTCAAAAAAATAATTTTTTCTTCACTGCGCAGCCCTGTCCTGATAAGCCATGAATCCTATGACTGGCTTGCGGCACACAGCAAAACCGATGACCTTATCGTATCAATGGACATTGCCCGCATACATTATTTTACGGGACGAAAGGGCGTTTCGTTCGTGCCGTCCGATTCCTCGTCCTCATTTGCCGCGCGCGCCAAAACGCTTAACGCCGCCTATTTTTTTATCAGGGACTCCGAATTTACAAACCCGGCGCCACATGTTAGAGACCCCATTGCCATGCAGTATAAAAAATTCATATCATTTGTAGCTGATAAGCGCTATTTCGCGCCGCTGTATATCAATGAATCGGAAGGAGTACGCATATTTACACTTCGATGAGTCCCTGCCCGCCATTCAGTTGTAACCTGTGCGGCAAAGGCCGTTACAGGATAATGCACGCATCGTCTAAAAAGACCGGCGTTCAAAAGTACGCCGCAATGACCACTGATTTTTATGGAATCGTCGCTCCTGTCGTCGCTTGTACCGAATGCGGGCTGGTAACTCAATACCCGCTGCCCGCCATATCCACCATAGAAAATGCGTACCGTCAGCTTGAAGATAACGAATACCTTCTTGAAGACGACTGCCGGAGCATGACTGCGCATCTTTCATTGATGACGATAAAACGACACGTAAAAAAGGGAACCTTGCTGGACGTGGGCTGCGCTACCGGTATTTTTATAAATGCCGCGGGAATAAATTTTGAAGTGTGCGGCATCGAACCGTCCGAGTGGTCGGCACGCGTAGCGCGAACAGCGCTGGGAGAAGAGGCGGTTATAACCGGAACCATAGAAACCGCGCCCATCCGCAAGGCCGCTTTCGACGTTGTTACATTTATAGACGTTATAGAGCATCTGCATGACCCGAAGGCGGCCATTGCCAAAGCTAAAACGCTTCTTAAACCCGGCGGCCTGCTTTACCTTGTAACACCCAACGTCCGCAGCCTGTCGGCCATGCTGCTGGGGCGTTACTGGTGGGGCTACAGGCCCGCGCATCTCTATTACTTTTCAGTTTCCACCATGCAACGGTTGCTTGAAGAAAACGGATTCGTCGTTACCGGCGCGCGTTCGTTCGGCCGGATATTCACTTATGATTACTGGCTTAGCCGGCTTGCCGGCTATCCGCGCCCGCTGCGCGCGGCAGTATCTTCAATAATAAAATTGTTTGATATAAACAATAAGCCAGTCTATATAGATACGCGAGACTCCATGGAAATGTGTGCCGTAAAAAGAGATTGACAGCACTGTGATTTTCTGTATAATAGGTAAGAATGCCGCAAGACTACCAGGAGAAAAAGGCTTATGAAAAACAACAGCGACGGTATCGGTAAAGAGCTGGCAAAGGCAAAAAAGGATATCGCCGAGCGCGATAACATCCTTAATGCGCTTGAGCTTATTCACGGGGCCAACAATCTCGACGATATTTTAGATTACCTGACGGATCTTGCAACCGGTATAACAAACGCGGAAGGCGCAAGCGTCCTGCTGCTGGAAAACGACCAGTTGTATTTCGCGGCGGCTTCCGGCATAAAAAGTTCCGTGGTCAAGAGGATGAAATTAGATAAAAACGAGGGCGTGGCGGGCTGGGTGCTGCAAAACGGCCGGGCAATTATCGTTCCCGACGTTGAGGCCGACGAACGGTTCAGCAAAAAGGTTGATAATGTAAGCGGATTTACAACCCACTCGCTTCTTGCCATCCCGTTAATAATAGAGCAGGATGTCATAGGAGTCGTAGAAACGCTTAACAAGAAAGACGGGACGGTATTCAATGAAACGGACAGCCGCCTCCTGTCTCACCTGGCAATGTTCGCGGCGCTATCCATCAGCAAGGCTCGCGCCCGTTCCAGGATGAACGACCTGCTTTTGTCAATTATAAGGGCGATATCCAATGCCATAGAGGCAAAAGATCCGTTTTCACGCGGCCATAACGAGCGTATCCGCAGATTTTCGCTTGTAATCGCGCGCGAACTTGGGCTATCCGAAAAGCACATGCAACAACTTGAAATAGCCGCGCTGCTCCACGACATCGGCAAGCTCGGCGTATCGGAAAGCATACTCTGCAAGAAAGGGCGGCTTACGCTTGAGGAGATGCAGGAGATGCGCAAGCACCCGTCAATCGCGGCAGGAATACTGAACACTTCCCCCCAGATGGACGAGATCGTGCCGGCGGTGCGCCACCACCAGGAACGTTTCGACGGCAAGGGATACCCGGACGGGCTTTCCGGCAGCACCATACCGCTGCTTGCGCGTATACTTGCGGCTGCCGATGCCTTCGACGCCATGACATCCGACCGCGCCTACCGCGTAGCAATGCCGGACTCGCAGGCCGTGGTGGAGCTTGAATGCTGCGCAGGAACGCAGTTCGACCCGGATTGCGTTGCGGCGCTGGTACGCGGCTACAAAAAGGGGCAGGTAATAACCGCAAGCGGGGAAAAGAACGCCGGGAAGTAAAGCCTTCTTCCACAACAACCATGTATAAAATTATAACAAAAACACGTCTGGCGGCTTCGATAAACCGGCTCGACGTTCAGGCTCCGGAAATAGCCGGTCGCGCGCGGCCCGGGCAGTTTGTAGTTTTACGCGTCAACGACACGGGCGAGCGTATACCGCTGACCGTTGCCGGCCAGGATCCGGCAGGCGGCACGATTTCCCTTATTTTCCAGGAAACAGGGAAAACAACGAGAGCGCTGGCGCAACTTTCCGCCGGGGATTCGATCCGCGACATACTCGGCCCTCTTGGCACGCCTACTAAAATTGAGCATATCGGCAATGTAGTAGTTATCGGCGGTGGCGTCGGCGCGGCCGAGGTGCTGCCCGTGGCAAAAGCTTTCAAGGCCGCCGGCAATACCGTTACCGGCATAGTGGGAGCGCGGAGCCGGGAACTTATCATACTTGAGAACGAGCTTAAAGCCGCCTGCGATAAGCTTTACATAACAACCGACGACGGCTCCTCGGGAAGAAAAGGATTCGTGTCGGACGTTTTAAAAGAAATCATCGCCGGCAATGCCGCCATCGGCCTCGTATACGCGGTTGGGCCTGTGCCAATGATGCGGGTGGTCGCAAACATAACGCGCGAAGCGGGCATAAAAACGACAGTGTCTTTGAATCCCATAATGCTCGACGGCACAGGCATGTGCGGCGTCTGCCGCGTCAGAGTCGGAGACATGGTAAAATTCGCCTGCGTTGACGGTCCTGAGTTTGATGCCCACCAGGTGCAATGGGACGAGCTTATAAGCAGGCTCGCAGGCTTTCGGCAGGAAGAAAAAATTTCAGTTGAACAACACGCACCGGGATGCACATGCAAAAAAGAATAAAAATAAACGAGCGCCCCGCAAGCGAGCGCATAAAAGATTTTAAATCCGTAGTGCTGGGCTACAATCCCGAACAGGCCAGGCAGGAGGCGCTGCGCTGCCTGCAATGTAAAAATCCGACCTGCGTAGCGGGTTGCCCGGTTGAAATAAATATCCCGGGTTTCATAAAAGCGCTTGCCGAGGACGATCCCGCCGCGGCTATAGCGATACTGAAAGACAAAAACAATCTGCCTTCGGTTTGCGGCCGGGTCTGTCCCCAGGAAGAGCAGTGCGAATTAAAATGCGTTCTGCAAAAAAAAGGCGAACCGGTTGCCATCGGCAACCTTGAACGTTACGCGGCGGATTGGGAAAAAAATAAGAGCAATCCCGGCATAAACGTAGCGACCGCATCCAATAACGGCATTAAGGTCGCGGTGGTAGGCTCAGGGCCGGCGGGGCTTACTTGCGCGGGAGATCTGGCTAAAAAAGGGTTCGCGGTTACGGTGTTCGAGTCGCTTCACCGTGCCGGTGGCGTGCTTCGCTACGGCATACCGGAGTTCCGGCTGCCGGCGGCCATACTCGATGACGAGTTGCGCTATCTTGAAAGTATCGGCGTACGTTTTGTGGTTAACGCGCTTATAGGCCGCACGAAAACCGTAGCAGAGCTTTTTAATGAAGGATTTAGGGCGGTATTTATCGGCACCGGCGCGGGGCTGCCGGCATTTCCAGGGGTTCCCGGCGAAAATCTTAATCACATATATTCCGCCAACGAATTTCTTGTGCGCGTCAACCTTATGCGCGCATTTGAATTTCCCCGCTACGACACGCCGGTCTATGTAGGAAAAAAGGTTGCGGTTATCGGCGGCGGCAACACGGCGATGGACGCTGCGCGCACCGCACGCCGCATGGGCGCAGGTAACGTTACAATAATTTACCGCCGCTCGGAAAACGAGATGCCCGCCCGGCGCGAGGAAATCGCCCATGCGCGTGAAGAGGGCATAGAGTTTCTGATGCTTACAAACCCGGTGAGCTTCCACGGCGATGATAAAGGTTTCGTGCAACAAGTTGAATGCGTAAAAATGGAACTCGGCGCGCCGGACGCCTCCGGCCGACGCAGCCCGGCCGCCATAGCCGGCTCAAATTTTACGCTTGCCATTGATACCGCGATAATTGCAATAGGCATGAGCCCCAACCCGCTTTTGATTTCACTTACCCCCGGCATATCAACCGACAACCGAGGGCGACTGATAGTTGATGATAATTTAATGACAACCATGCCCGGCGTCTTTGCCGGCGGCGACATCACAGGCGGCGAAACCGTCATCCAGGCAATGGGCATGGGCAAAAAAGCCGCCCGCGCCATAGAAAATTTTTTGCGTTAGGGCGCGATGCTACACAGCGTGTCATTGCGAGGAGCATTGGCGACGAAGCAATCTCGTCGTTTTGATACGAAACAGCCAGATTGCTTCGCTTCGCTCGCAATGACAGTAACTTTAGCATCTCCTGCGTAAGACCAGTTAGTAACATGCGCGGATTAATTGCATTTTCTTTCCAGGAGCATCAATGCGGTCAGCCGGTTTCTTATGTCAACTTCCGTGCCGGCAAAACATCCCCTCGCATACGTTATCCTGTAAATATTTTCGCCGCTTGCATTTTTTCCCATACATACCGCCTCGATAACTTCGTATCGGCTGATAAGCTGGAAAATATAACTTAACCCGTCCATCGGCTGATTTCTCCTTAAAAGACTTGAAAATTGTATTGTAAAATGCTAAAAGTATAAGCACGGAAGATAGTTTTATGCAGCCCCGTTCCCCAACGGTTTTTTGCCATCTTCCGTGCTTGTTTTGTGTATGATAATATATTTTTAGTTTAGCGCTAATAATATAGCACACAATAAATTGTTTGTCAAGGATTATTTATGAATTTAACACTCGGTTTGCGCATCATTCTTGCCCGCAAGGAAATCGGAATCACGCAGGAGAACCTGGCCAGGAAAATCGGCACTACTCCGTCGGTAGTTAACCACTGGGAAAAAGATAAATTCGTCCCCAGCCCGGCAAACATGGACAAGCTCGTCCGCATCCTGGGCAAACCCAGCTCGTATTTTGACAAGAAAGATATGACAATGCAGATACTGGAAGAACCGGCGGTATACGGCGTGGAGACGAATTCCGTAAGGCTTCCTGTCGCGGGCGTTATCCCGTCGAGCACCGCAGAAATCAGGCAGGAAGACATACAAGGCTACATATCGCTGCCCCGCCATCTTTTTCCCGGTGCCGCATTCGTAATCCAGGCTAAGAAAGAAATACTGCACACTAAAAAAATCACGGAAAAAGATTACTGTATAATATGTATCAAGCCGTCCCGCGCAGGCAGCGTAGCGCTTGCCAGGCAGGCCGGCGGCTTCACCATCACCGACAAGTTCCCCCGCAAAGGCCTTGAAATCATAGGCCAGGTATCAGGCATACTCAAAAAAATATAACCAACCCTACACGTTAAACAAAAACTCCACTATATCGCCGTCGCGCATTACGTATTCGCGGCCTTCCTGGCGCAGGAGGCCTTTTTCCTTTACGCCCTTCAAGCCGCCGAAAGCCACAAAATCGTCGTAAGACACCACGTTTGCGCGGATGAAGCCGCGTTCGAAATCCGAATGAATTACGCCGGCGGCCTGCGGCGCCGTATCGCCCTTATGGATGGTCCAGGCGCGGGTTTCCTTCTCGCCGGTGGTAAGGTATGTCTGCAACCCGAGCAGCGTAAAACATTTTCTTGCGATGACATCAAGCCCTGATTCGGTAATTTTCAGATCGCGCATGAACTCCGCTTTCTCCGCCGGATCAAGTTTTGCTATCTCGTCTTCGATTTTTGCGCATATAACGGCAAACTCGTCGCCGTTTTTGAGCGCGCACTCTTTAACCGCCTCGACCGCGGGGCTGTCCTTGCCAAGCATATCTTCGTTTACATTGGCGACGTAAATAACTTTCTTGGCCGTCAGAAAGCCGTATGTTTTGAGCAGTTGCTGCTCGTCGGCATTAAAAGAAATGCCGCGCACCGGCAGATTTTTTTCAAGCGCCTCGATTATGCGCGCAAGCAACGCAAGCCTGTCCTTTGATTCCTGCTCGCCGCCGCTTTTCAACTGCTTTACAAGATTTGAATGCATCTTGCCGGCCGCATCAAGGTCGGCGAATATCAGTTCCATGTTTATTATTTCAATATCATCCAGCGGATCAATTTTTCCGCTGACATGCACGATATTGGAATCCTCGAAACAGCGCACCACGTGCGCAATCACCGACACCTCGCGTATATGCGACAGGAATTTATTTCCCAACCCCTCGCCTTTTGAAGCGCCCTTTACAAGGCCGGCGATGTCCACGAACGTTATAGCGGCCGGGACTGTTTTCTGCGAGTTGGACATCCGCGAAAGCACCGCAAGCCGGGGATCGGCAAGCGGCACAATGCCCGTATTCGGTTCGATAGTGCAGAACGGATAGTTCTGCGCCTCCGCGCCCGCATTTGTAATAGCATTAAAAAAAGTTGACTTGCCGACGTTTGGCAGTCCGACAATACCTACAGAAAGTCCCATGATTACCGCCTTTATTGCAAAATTACCGTGTCTCTTCAGCGTTTTGAAGTTGTTGTCGTCATTGCGAGCCCAAAGGGCGCGGCAATCTCGCTTTTTATCAGAAGCAACGTCGAGATTGCTTCGCTCTCGCTCGCAATGACCTCAAACTACTAAAGAGACACAAATTACCAAACTGCCATTCATTATACCCCATATTAGTTTGAAAAATCAATCGTGTTGTGGTACAATTACCATAGTGAACAGGGAAAAGAAGCTGCTTATCATTCTTTTATTTAACGCGGCGCTTATGGTGATTGAAGCCGCCGGCGGCATTTTCAGCCACAGCCTTGCGCTTTTGAGCGATGCCGGCCATATGCTGACCGATTCGCTGGCGCTGCTGTTAAGCTACCTTGCGCTTCAATGGAGCAGGAAACCCGCCACAATACGTAAAACATTCGGCTATCATCGTTTCGAAATACTGGCGGCGCTTGTCAACGGCATGGTATTGCTGGGCGTGGCCGGCTATATCGTGTACGAGGCGATTGTCCGGTTTTTCCATCCCGTGCCGGTTAATATCGGCGTATTGCTTGCCATCGGAAGCCTGGGGCTTGCCGGCAATCTTTTTGGCGTGATTATACTCAGGCGCGAAAGCCATGATAATCTAAACGTGCGCAGCGCCTTCCTGCACCTTGTGGGCGACACACTTTCATCCGTCGGGGTGATAGCCGGCGGCATCGTCATGCTCATTACCGGGTGGAGCGGCATAGACTCGCTTATCGGCATACTTATAGCCGGCATAATATTGCGAAGCGCCGCGAGCCTGGTACAGGAATCAAGCGAGGTGCTGCTCGAGGCGACCCCGCGCGATATTGACCTTGCCGCGCTGCGCGAATCAGTGGAAAAAATCGAAGGCATAAAGGAGTTTCACGAGATCCACGCATGGACGATAACGTCCGGGCGCAGGGCGTTAAGCGGCCATATACTGACGGAAAATATTTCAACGCGCGAAAGCCAGGCGATAATATGCCGCGTGCGGGAGCTTCTTCGGGAACAATTTTCCATTACGCATACGACGCTGGAAGTGGAGTGCGAACGCTGCGAAGAAAACAGTTGCGAATTCATAGTATGAACTTTTAAGGGGTTAGAATTATGACATTTACCGAGGTATTCGTTTTTTCCATGCTGGCAGGGCTTTCGATGTTTGGCGGAACGGCGCTTGTGCTGTTTTACAGGCAATGGGTGCGGGAACATTCCGTATTTTTAATCAGCTTCGCGGCGGGCGTAATGCTTACTATCGCATTTGCGAACCTGATCCCCCAGGCCGATGAAATAGTTCCCAATGCCTGGCGCTGGGTTTTCACGGGATTCCTGGCTTTGTACGTGATACAAAACATGTTTACATTCCATCCCTGCCACGGGGAAGGCTGCGAGATTCATCAAAACCAGCTTGGCGTGTTTTCGATAGTCGGGCTGTCCGTCCACTCGCTGCTCGACGGCGCCATTATAGCCGTGGGGTTTGAGGCTGGCCATGCGCTCGGCATACTTACAACCGTTGCCGTTCTCCTGCACAAGATGCCCGACGGCATTACAATCACGTCCGTGCTGCTTCACACGAAAATGACGACCTTAAAAGTTATCAAATATTCGGCGGTCGTCGCCGCAGCTACCCCGGTAGGCGCAATGGTCGCATTCTTCTTCCTGCGCGGCATTCACCCCCACACGCTGGGATGGCTGTTATCCGTTACGGCGGGATTTTTTATTTACCTGGCCGGCGCCGACCTCCTGCCGGAAACCCACAAGGTAAGGCATCGCGCCAACACATTCTTTTTCTTTTCCGGCATAGCCGTCATCCTGGCCGTAGCCCGCGTTATTCATTGACATGAACCGCAAAA